>Ga0315286_10001813_pt1 | contig 19604 bp, 20 predicted proteins | sample YL17G10_0_MG_FD_205038 | JGI IMG/M metagenome (GOLD analysis project Ga0315286, IMG submission 205038) | Sediment microbial communities from Yellowstone Lake, YNP, Wyoming, USA - YL17G10_0 | ecosystem: Environmental > Aquatic > Freshwater > Lake > Sediment | place: USA: Wyoming | collected... | reverse complement strand
GGCCGTGCCACCCGGAGATTCAGTCCGTAGGGTGGGTTTTCAACCCACGCGTTCCCCCGACCGATGCGCACCTGACGCGTGGGTTAAGAACCCACCCTACACGCGCCGCGCAACCGTCGGACGATGGCACGTGTACGTCGTCCTTGCAGCAAGAGCAGTCGGTGCCGTATGGAGGTCTTCGGATGCCTGAAAAGAGAATGAGCACGGCAGTTTCGTCATTGACTCTCGGTTTGGCCCTGCTTTCCGGCTGTGCGACCCAGAAGGTCCAGCGGCACGGGGTGGTCATCGCCATTCCCAAGGAGAGCATCGCCGAGTACAAGCAGCTTCATGCGACCATCTGGCCCGGCGTGCTCAAGATGATCGATAAGGCCCATATCGACAACTACTCCATCTACCTTGGCGAGGTTGCCCCGGATGAGTACTACCTTTTCAGCTACTACGAGTACACCGGCAGCAACTTCGACGCCGACATGGCCAGGATGAAGAAGGACAAGACCACCCAGGATTGGTGGACGCATACCGATCCGTTGCAAAGGCCCCTGCCGACACGGAAAGCGGGCGAGTGGTGGGCCCAATGGCAAGAGGTGTTCCACCACGATGGGCCGCCGTACAATCCCAGCCGGATCAAATCCCGCCACGGCTCGATCATCGGCATGCCCGAGAAGAACATCCTCGCCTACACTCAGATGCACGCGGCGGTCTGGCCCGGCGTCCTGGCGGCCCTCGACAAGGTGAACATCCGCAACTACTCCATCTATCTGGGCCGGATCAAGCCGGGCGAGTACCTGCTCTTTAGCTACTTCGAGTACGTCGGCGACGACTTCAAGGGCGACATGGCGCGAATGGCCGACGAGGTGACCAAGGTCTGGTGGACCTACACCGACCCGCTCCAGACCCGCCTGCCCGGCACGCCCGAAGGGCAACAATGGAAAACGATAGAGGAGGTCTTCCACACGAACTGAGCGATAGCATGAAGGAACATGAGTAGTGCATTTCGCAAATTCCATGACTATGGTGGATAGATTGCCGCGCTTCGCTCGCAATGACATACAATGCCCGTTATGTCATTGCGAGGAGCGTAGCGACGAAGCAATCTCCTCCCGCATCGTCGCAGGACTTGCGAAATGCGGCAATAGGACCGATGAAACCTATAGGACGTATGTTCGCCATCAAGAACCTGCGAAAGGAGCCTGAGCTATGCTGAAAAATATCCCCCCAATCCTGTCTCCCGAACTGATGAAGACCCTCATGGAAATGGGGCACGGCGACGAAATCGTGCTGGCGGACGGCAATTTCCCCGCCGCGTCCGTGGCCCAGAGGCTGGTCCGTTGCGACGGTCACGGCGTGCCCGAGTTGCTGGAAGCGGTTCTGAAGCTCTTCCCGCTGGACATCTACGTGGACCGGCCCGTGGGGCTGATGAGCGTCGTGCCCGGCGACAAGACCAAGCCCACCATCTGGGAGCAATACCGGGTGATCCTCAAAGCCAGCGGCGAGAAGTTCTCCGACTTCGAGTTCATCGAGCGGTTCGCGTTCTACGAGCGTGCGAAGAAAGCCTACGCGGTCGTGGCCACGAGCGAAAAAGCCCTCTACGCCAACATCATCCTGAAGAAAGGCGTGCTGTAGAGGCTGCCACACGCAGGCAAGGTCTCTCGACAAGCTCATGGAGCGAATTCGGGAAGCAATCGAATTGTGTCTGCTTGATTGTAAGCCTCGGTGACGCCGAACGTTCAGGGTGAGGCGCACGGCGCGACAGCAGTGTCGCGTGCATCAGCGCGTCAGCTTTCCTTTTTACTTGCCCAGTACTCCTTGACCTTCTTGAAATGCTCGATTCGGCCGTAGATCTTACTGATTTCGTGCGGGTAGAACTCGAAGAGCATGTCGCACAGCTCCAACATCCACTGTTTGCGGGAGTATCCCGGGACAACTTCAATGATGTCTGAATTGGCGATCTGGATCTGCCCCCATCCCAGCGCCCCCAGGGTGAGGCACTTCCAGGACAAGAATTCGATCGGAATGAAATGAATGTCCTCCGCCGTCACTTTGGTGCCGCTGATGCGGTAGCTCACCGTGAGAACCACGAAGCAATTCATGTCATCTTCATAGAAACGGGCGAGACGTTCCACGGAAGTCAGGTTGGGCATGTGAAAACCCACTTCCTTCCTGTGTGTCTTAACGTCCACGACGTAGTAGATGTCATCCACATCTTTGAAGGCCAAGTCTGCCATTGCCCGGCGGGCAAAGTCGGCGGAATACTCCTTGCATGCCTTGCCAAGCAACGTCGGGAAGCTGTCCGCCAGTATCTCCTGAATTGCGTCTCCTGTTGCCCTGGTGCTCGACGCCGTTCGCGCACTCATGAAGTCCGGCTGTGAATTCAGAATATTCCCGATCTCCTTCTCAATCCGGCGGTATTCGTCGCTGTAGAACAGCTTACTTCTCATAAGCGCTCGTTCCCTCGCGCAAACAGAAGGTCATTTGATGGTTGCTCGCCTTACCGCTGCGGGAGGTCCCGTTCTGATGTGCGAGGGTATTCCGCTCCCAGAACACGCCGTCCGAGCACCCTTGTATCGTTCGGTCAGCCTCTGCCATTTCGAGCCTTTTCTCGGCCAGGCAACAGTATTGGACGTCAATCTCCACGCCGCAATATCGCCGTCCCAGCTTCTTGGCAACCACCGATGTCGTCCCGCAGCCAAGGAAAGGATCGAACACGAAGTCACCCTCCCGCGAGCTGGCCAGAATGACTTTCGCGAGTAGTTTTTCCGGCTTTTGCGTGGGGTGATCCGTGTTTTCCGGCATGGACCAGAACGGAACCGTCAGGTCCGTCCACACATTGGAGGGAGCGGTCAGTCTAAACTCGCCGTTCTCGGTCCGTTCCCAGTCCTTTGGGCTGCCGTTGGCGTCTCGGTACGGGGCAATGACCCGCCGCTTCAGTCTCACGGCGTCAGCGTTGAAGTAGAAGTGCTTTGACATCGTGCAGAACCAGATGTCCTCAGAGCAATTCTTCCAGTTGGACTTTGCCCCCCGGCCTTTCTCTCTCTCCCAAGTGATCCGATTCTGAATGACCAGGTACTTTTCCGTTACGGCCTGAATCACTCCCGATGACCGCCAGTCGCCGCAGATGTAGACTGATGTGGTAGGCTTGAGAATTCGCAAGAGAGGGGAGAACCACGAGGAGAACCAGGATGCGTATTCTTCCGCATTCATCTCTTTGAAAGAGGCCGTGCCGAAGTCCTTGGTGAGATTGTAGGGCGGATCGATGAATAGAAGGTCAACGAACCGGGGCGGCAAATAGTCCAGCACCTGGAAGAGGTCCTGGTTCACCGTCTTGTTTTCGAGTTCCAATGCGGACACGGGTCGGGTCAGCCGGAAAAGTCTTTGGGCAAATTTGTCCCCTTCCCCGTCCGCCAGTGTTATCGTCCGGTTCCTGGGAGCCCGCTCTTTGTTCTGTACGGTATGCATCATTTCCATCAATGGGCATGGTATGACATTTCCGGGACAATTTCCATGCTCTTCAAGCTATTTGGCAATCGGTTTCGCGTTGGGGCCCCAGGGGTCGATTTGGCGCAGGTTCTTGGGCTGCAGGGCCTTGTAGCAGTCGGGCAGGTCGAAGGCCGAGAGGATGTTCGGCACGAGCGTTGACAATGGCCAAGCGTAGTCCTGTGACTCGGCGATCTCCTGGTAGGACGTTAGTGCGTTCTTCAGTGTTACCTGCTTGACCCGGTCGGACAGCACCGCCGCGAAGGTCGCGGGCAGCGCTCCCCAGCCCTTGGCGACGACATGGACTTCGTCGTAGCCGATCCCGCCGAGCCAATCGAGGACGCGGAGGACATCGTAGGTCCTTTGCCCGATGTAGGGGCGATCCAGCATGAGCGAGTGAATGGCGTAGAAGTAGTCGCTGCCGTAGAGGTCGAAGTAGGAGTTCTCGTCGCACGTATCCGGGCGGGATTCGCCGATGCCGCGCACGTCCAACGTGTAGAGGTTCGTTTCCGGCTCGGCTTTGATGATCTCACGAATCAGCAGCTCATCCCGCAGCTCGGCGTCACTGGACTGATGGGCCACGTACAGAATCGCCCGCTTCGTATCCGCGTGGGGCCGCGCGATCAGTTGCTCGCTGCCGAGGCGGTACACCACCGCTTGGATGCCCCGCTCGGTCTCGATCAGGTAACTCGTCCATCGCGGCTTCGGGTAGCCGCGCGACCGCCAGTTACGGAGAATGCGATAATCGGGGGCCGAGGATTCCTTCGTCGCGGGCAGACGCAGCAGCGTTCGCACCTGTTGGCGAAGCTCAGGCAATGTAAATTCCTTCGGCCGCTTCGCAGCCAGAGCTTTTGCCTTTTCCGCCGTGAACGCGTACATGGGCTTGGAGTTCAGCTCGCAGACCTGGCCTTTCGGGGCGCACCAGAGCGTCTCATCCTTTTCAATCGTCAGGTTCGGCTCGGTCTGGGCGTCGCTGATCTGCGTGGCCCGGTTGAACCACCGGTACATGGCTTCGCGGCTCTTTTGGGTGTAGCCGTGGGAGCCCTCCTCGACGAACAGCGAGATGTTCTCCTCGGCGCCGAGCAATCCGTAGAGCCGACGCAGGCGACCGTAGGCTTGCTCACTGCCGCGTCTGTCGAAGTAGTCCCCTTCCTTCGTGAGCATGACGATCGGCTTGGGCGCCATCGCGGCGAGGAAATCGGAGTGATCCAGGCCGAGAGCCAGGGCCATCGGGGGGCACTGCTCCGTGTCGGCGGGCAACTCGTTCTCGCAGTTGCGCAGGAATGTCGTGACGAAGCAGCTCGGGGCGGCCATCGTCCATCGCCGGTCCAGGCCGCACAGCCACGTTGTCATCGTGCCGCCGCCGGAGCAGCCGGTGACGCCCACGTGTTTGGGATCGACTTCGGGCCGCGTGAGCAGATAGTCGAGGGCGCGGATGCCGTCCCAGGCCCGCCAGGCGCCGAAGAACTCGCCCACGAGGAATTGCTGGTTGCCTCCGTAAATGTGCTCGCGGACGCCGACGCCGATCCGCGACTTGAGCTGGTCGTTGGGATATTGCAGCCGCTCGCCCTGGCCGATCGGATCGAAGATCAGGACCACGTAGCCCTGCCGGGCGAGACCCTGGGCGAAGCCCTGGTAGGCCTGGTAGGCCTTGCCGTTTTCGGAATGGCCGCAGGTACCGATCACGCCGGGCAGAGGGAACGGCCGGCCCTTGGGAATGTAGAGGTTTCCCGTGACCAAGAAGCCCGGGCGACTCTCAAAAATGACCTTCTCGATCCGATACTGCTCTCGCTCGACGACGCCCGTGATGCGGGGGTTCAGCGGCGTCTTTTCGGGCCAGGGGCCAAAGCATCGCTGGATCTTCTCCTGAACGTCGCGGGCATAAGCCTCGGCGTCCTGACGACTCTGGAGCGCGGCCCGGCGCTGGTCGCCTTGTTGCTGGGCCTGGCGGACCTGATCGACGAAGTACTCCTGAACCATCCGGGGCAACCGGTTCAACGGCGTCACGGACGCCGGACGCGAGGAGGCCGCGCTCGCCCCGCCCGCGAAAAGCACCAGCAGGCCGACGGCGGCCACACCAGACAAAATGCGGAATGCGAGCGTCGTTAAGGACGGTTGTGACGATTGGATACTACCAGACATCTTGCGATCCTCCACAGTGCACCATGTCTATGTCTTGCGGCGGAGAACATTATACCGGCCACGACCGCGCCGCAATAGGGATGCTTGCGTAGAATGCACGGCGAACGCAAAGTCGCGTGGCGCGATGGGTGGCATCGTCAAGCGCAGCTTGGCGATGGCGGCTTTTCCGTGCGTAAGACCATCGCCAAGGCCTTCGGCCTTGACGATGCCACCCGTCAGTGATGACCATCGACGCCCTCAATAGGTCTCCCTTCAGGACCTCGCGTTTGGCCATCATCCGCCAGCGGCAAGCTTGCGCTTGCCGCTGCCACCCAGACGCTTTCTTTCACTGCTGCGTTGCGGCGGTGGCCTCGTCCTGGATGTACTCTCGCTGTCTGTACCAGCGGGCGATGGGAATGAATAGCAGCGTCGTCACGGTCATGGCGATGGCGAAGAACCAGTAGTAACTGGCTCCCGGCAGCTTGCTGGTCCCGTCGGGGTTCGAGATCGCCAGATTGACCACGGCGGCGATGATGTTGCCGAGCGAGATGGAGAGCAGATAGATCGACTGGATCAGGGACTTCATCTTCTTCGGGGCCTGCGTGTACGCGAACTCCAGGGCCGTGATCGAAACCAGGATCTCGGCGGCGGTCAGGAAGACGTACGCGAAAAACTGCCAGCCGATGGAGGGCTGCCCGCCCTTTTGAATCTGCGTCTCGATCCAGATGGGGACCAGGAAGCTGCCGGCGGTGACGAGCATGCCCAGCCCCATCTTTCGCAGCGGGGTCATGGTCCAGACCCGGTTGAGAGCCGGATAGACCGCATACGAGAACGCGGGGATCATGACCAGCACGAGTAGCGAGTTGGCCACCTGCATCTGGGCCGGCAGCCAGTCGATCCCCATCCAAGTAAGGTTCATCTTCTGGGCTTGCAGCACCCAGGCGGACTGCGACTGGTAGAACAGTGCGAAGAACATGGACACGAACAGAAAGATGATACAGAGCTTGCCCAGCGTGACTGCCTGCTCCCGATCGAGCATTTCTCTCCAGTTCAGCTTGCCGGCCGGCGGGATGTCCACCAACCTGCGCCGGCCCAACCAGTAGGCCACCGTGGCGAGGACCATGAAAACGGCGGGTACCCCGAACCCGGCCAGGGGCCCGGACTTCTCCAGCAGGACCGGACACAACCACTGAGAGACCCCCGCGCCCACGTTGATCGAGAAATAGAACCAACTATAGACCCTTTCGATCAGATGCTTGTTCGAGGGCCCGAACTGGTCACCCACGTTGGCGGAGACGCAGGGCTTGATGATTCCGGAGCCGATGGCGATCAAGGTCAGCCCGCCGGCCAGTCCCAGCCGGGTGTGGTCCCGCGACAGGAAGAAGAGCCCCGCACAGTAGACCAGCGAGAACGCGACGATGGTCTTGAACTTGCCGAGCCAGGCGTCGGAGATCACGGCCCCGACAATCGCCATGAAGTAGACGGCGGCCGTGAACCAGTGAAACCACGCCTTGGCCGATTCATCCGCCATGACGGCCGGCACCCCGCCGGGACCCAGGAGATTCCGGGTCATGAACACCACAAGGATTGCGCTCAGCCCATAAAACGCGAATCGCTCGGCGGCTTCGTTCGCGAGGATGTACGGCACGCTAGGCGGCATCTTCGCCGTCGGCAGCGGTGCGGTCAAATGTTCGCGTCGGGCCATAATCGACTTTGCGTCACTCCTATATCCACCCCAGGATGTTACCTGTTTCATCGGCTTTTGGCAACGATAGTCCAGGCCCCCCCCCATGCGGTGGAAAGCCCCTTGACAGGCATTTGCTTATTGCGTATGGTTTCCCATATGAAGACCACACTGAACATCAGCGATTCGGTGATGAAAGAGTTGAAGCGGGAAGCGGCCCGGCAAGGGTGCACCATGTCGGAACTGGTCGAACGGGCTCTGCGCGCGCTGATGCGGGAACGACCGCCCGCCCGGAAACTGCCCCCGCTGCCGGAGTTCGATATGGGGGAGGCGAAAGTGGATGTGGCCGACCGCGATGCTCTATATGAGATCATGGAAGAGTAACTGTGTTCGTTGTCGATACCAACGTTTTGGTCTATGCGGCTAATCAACACTCGGCCGGACATAAGCGGTGCCAAGAACTGCTCTCGGAATGGCGCAGGCGGACAGAGCCGTGGTATCTGACGTGGGGCATCATCTATGAGTTTCTGCGGGTATCGACTCACCCCCGCGTCTTTCCCAAACCGCTTTCTCTCACCAATGCCTGGGCGCTCCTCAACGCCGCACTCGCTTCGCCTGCTGCGGGAGTGCTCCAAGAGACCCAACGCCATGAGGAAGTGTTCAAGGAAGTGGCCGCAGAGGTCCCAGATATTGCCGGCAATCTTGTGTTTGACGCGCATACAGCGGTTCTTATGAGAGAGCACGGGATCAGACGGATCTACACGCGTGATGCGCACTTTCGTCGGTTCCCATTTCTGGAAGTCATTGACCCGCTGCAATGATTTCCGCTGTGTCGAGAGAACGACCAATTGATTTCAGGGGGTACGAGGTTATGAAGCACCTGTACGTTGTGGCTGGATTGTTCCTGGTGGCTGCGGCCCCGAACGGGTACGCCGAGAATGCGAAGGAGAAACAGTTGAAAGAGTTCGTCACGGCCCATGTCGAGACAATCAAGCCGCTGGACAAGCAAGCGAACCTGGCCTGGTGGGATGCCGCGATTACGGGGGACCCGAAGGCCTATGACCGCTCCAGCGAGCTGACGCTGCGAATCCGCCGCATCTACAGCGATCCGAACGATTTCGCGTTCCTCCGGGGGCTCAAGCAGTCCAAGCAGGTCAAGGACCCGCTCCTGGCCCGGCAACTGACGGTGCTCTACAACAGCTACCTGGCCAACCAGATCGAGCCGGAGCTGCTCAAGCAGATCGTCGAGCTGGGCACCCAGATCGAGAAGAACTTCAGCACCTTCCGGGGCACCATCGACGGCAAGAAGGTCACGGACAACGAGATCAAGGACATCCTCAAGGACGAGACCGATTCCGCCAAACGCCAGAAGACTTGGCTGGCGAGCAAGCAGGTCGGCGAGGCGGTCGCGGCCGATCTGGTCCGGCTGGTCAAGCTGCGCAACCAGGCCGCCCGCAAGCTCGGCTTTGACAACTACCACACGATGGCCCTCGCCACCGGCGAGCAGGACGTCAAGGAGTTGGACAGGATCTTCGCCGATCTGTACCAGCGGACCAACAAACCGTTCGCGAAGGTGAAGGCCGAGCTGGATCAGATCCTCGCCAGGAAATACGGCGTCGCGCCGGCGGAGCTGATGCCGTGGCACTACCACGACCCGTTCTTCCAGGAAACGCCGATGGTCTACAACCTCGACCTGGACGTCTATTACCAGGACAAGGACGTCAAGAAGCTGTCCGAGACGTTCTACGAGGGCCTCGGCCTGCGAGTCGATGCGATCCTCGCCAACAGTGACCTCTACGAGAAAGAGGGCAAGAACCCACATGCGTTCTGCACGCACATCGACCGCGAGGGCGACGTGCGAATCCTGTGCAATCTCAAGAACAACGAGAACTGGATGGAGACGATCCTGCACGAACTGGGCCACGGCGTGTACGACAAGTACCTCGATTACGGCACGCCGTATCTGCTCCGCTCGCCGGCCCATCCGTTGACCACGGAGGCGATGGCGATGTTCTTCGGCCGGCTCAGCCGCAATCCCGCCTGGATGCAGCAGATGCTGGGCCTCTCCGACGTCCAGCGGGCCGAGATCGAGAAAGTCGGCGCCAAGTACGCCCAGCTCAAGCAGCTCATCTTCGCCCGCTGGGACATGGTCATGTACCACTTCGAGAAAGGGCTGTACGCCAATCCCGACCAGGACCTGACGAAGTTGTGGTGGGACCTGGTCGAAAAGTACCAGTTGGTCAAGCGGCCGCCCAACCGCACGAATCCCGACTGGGCCGCCAAGATTCACTTCGCCGCCGCCCCGTGCTATTACCACAACTACATGCTGGGCGAATTACTGGCGTCGCAGTGGCACAACACCCTCGTGAACAAAGTGCTGGTTCTCAAGTCGGACAAAGGCGTCAGCTACGTCGGCCAGAAGAAGGCCGGCCAATTCCTGAAAGAGAAGGTCTTCGAGGCCGGCGACCTCTACCCGTGGAACGAGATGATCCAGCGCTCCACCGGCGAGCCGCTGACCGCCAAGTACTTCGTGGACCAGTTCGTGAAATAGCCAATGGCAAAAGCAAAGAGCGCGCCAAGAAAGAACATGGTCCTTGTGCCAAGAGGCGGCACCGTTCCCGCTGTCGCCAAGCTGGCGACCGAAATACGCGACTTGATCGAGACCGCCCGCAGCCACGTATCGGCGGCAGCCAACCTGGCGATGGTGGATCTCTACTGGAACATCGGGCGGATCATCACGCAGGACATCCAGAAGAACGAGAAGCGTGCGGCGTATGGAGGGCAATTGATGAGGCAGTTGTCCAGCGTACTGACGCATGATTACGGGCAGGGATACTCCGTGAAGAACCTATGGGATATGAAAAGGTTCTTTGGCTGTTTCGAGATTGTCCAGCCAGTGGCTGGACAATCTTCGTCACGCGCAATGGTCCAGCCACTGGCTGGACAATCACAACTTGAGCCGATTTGTCAGACACCGTCTAACAAATTGTCGAGAAGAGAGATTCTGCAGCCAGTGGCTGCAGAATCTACTGAGTCCACAATTCGCCAGCCACTGGCTGGCAAATCGCTTTCCGGCCGGACTCTTCCACCAGCACCCGTTGCCCCTCCTGAGCGGATCGTCATAGATCTTCGGCACCATTTCCGTCTTGGCTGGACTCATTACCGGATGCTGCTCAGCATTTCGGATCCCATGCAACGACGATTCTACTTCGAGCAGGCTGCCAGCCAGCACTGGTCAAAGCGTGAATTCCGCCGGCAGATTGATCGTGGGCTGTTTGAACGGGTGGCGCTCTCCAGGGACATTCCTCAACTGGTGGCGCAGGAAAGGAAAACGGGTCCCGCAGAGATTGTCCGATACGAGGACATCTTTAAGGATCCTTACGTCCTCGACTTCCTCGGGCTCAAAGGGGCCTATTCCGAGAAAGACTTGGAAGCCGCCATCGTCCGCAACCTGGAACAGTTCCTGACCGAGTTGGGGACGGATTTCTGCTTCATCGGGCGACAATATGCCATGCGGATCGATGAGGACGACGACTTCCTGGACCTGCTTTTCTATCATCGCGGCTTGCGGTGTCTGGTGGCCATAGACCTCAAGATCGGCACGTTCACCGCGGCCGACAAAGGCCAGATGGACCTCTATCTTTCCTGGCTCAAAGAGCACGATTGGCGCAAGGGCGAGAACGAGCCGGTGGGGCTGATTCTATGCACTTCTGCAAGGCGCCAGCATGTGGAACTCCTCCTCCGGCACGGGCCCCACAGAATGAAGGTCGCCGAATACCTGACCCGTCTGCCTGACAAACGTCTGTTGGAAGAGAGACTGAAGATGTACAGCAAGCTGCTGATGGAACGGAGACCATGAACGCGCCAAACAGATGGGCCAAGACATAAGGAGATCGATAGACGATGGATCTACAGAATAACTCGCTTCCGGAAATCACGATCAAGGGCGTGATCCTCGGCGTGCTGCTGGCGGTGGTCCTGGCCGCGGCCAATGCGTACCTGGGTCTGTTCGCCGGCATGACGGTCTCGGCCACGATCCCCGCCGCCGTCATCTCCATGGGCGTGCTGCGGTTCTTCAAACGCAACAACATTCTCGAAAACAACATCGTGCAGACCTGCGCCAGTGCGGGCGAAGCCATCGCCGCCGGCTGCATCTTCACGCTCCCGGCCCTGATCCTGCTGGGGACCTGGGAGGAGTTCGACTACAAGTGGGTCACGATCATCGCCGGCTTCGGCGGCGTGCTCGGCGTGCTGTTCACCATTCCGCTGCGGCGCAGCTTCATCGTCGAGAGCGACCTGCAGTTCCCGGAGGGCATCGCCACGGCCAAGGTCTTGGAGAGCGGCCAGATGGGCCCGGAGGGTCTTCGCCAGATCGTTCGCACCGGTCTGGCCGGAGGATGCTTCAAAGTGGTCTCCGACCTGGTCGGTTTATGGCCCGACAAGCTCCAGGTCAGCCGCGCCATCGGGTCGAGTGTCACTGCTTTCGGCGTGACGCTCAGTCCGGCCCTGCTGGCCGTGGGGTTGATCGTCGGACTGAATATCGGCATCCTGATGTTCCTGGGCGGGGCCACCAACTGGCTGATCGCGATCCCGGTCTACTCCCACTTCCACCCAAGGCCCGAGGACCTATCGGTGGCGGACTGGGCGGAGAAGATCTGGAAGGACCAGACGCGTTACGTCGGCGTCGGCGGCATGCTCGTCGGCGGCCTGTGGACCGTGTTCAAGATGCGTAAGACCCTCCTCAAGGGCGTCACCAGCGGCCTGCAAGCCTATCGCTCGATTGACGGCGGCGGTCAGGCCGTCGATGTCCCGCGCACGGAACGCGACATACCCATGAAATGGATTCTGATCCTCATGGTGCTCTCAGTCATTCCACTATTCTTCGTGTACCAGGCCTTCGTCCAGAAGGTCCCCATCTCCATCGTGATGGCCGTGCTCATGCTCGTCGCCGGGTTTGCCTTCTCCGCCGTGGCCGGGTACATGGCGGGCCTGGTCGGGTCGAGCAACAACCCGATCTCCGGCGTGACGATCACGACCATCGTGTTCTCCGCCTTCTTCCTGATGCTCCTGATCGGCAAAGGCGCCCCCATCGGCCCAGCGGCCGCCATTGTCATCGGCGCCGTGGTTTGCTGCGCCGCCTCCATCGCCGGCGACAACCTCCAGGACCTCAAGACCGGCTATATCGTCGGGGCGACGCCCTGGAAGCAGCAGGTCATGCTGGCCATCGGTACCCTCACGGGCGCGGCGGTGATCGCCCCGGTGCTCACGCTGTTGCAGCACGCCTACGGGTTCGCCGGCCAGGCCAACCCGGGACCCAGACCCCTGCCCGCGCCGCAGGCCAACGTCATGGCCTCCGTGGCCAAGGGCGTCTTCCAGGGCGGGCTGCCCTGGACCTTCATCATCATTGGCATGATCGGCGCCGCGGGCCTGATCATCCTCGACAGGGTTCTCGAAAACCGGCGCAGCACCTTCCGCACGCCGGTCCTGGCGGTGGCGATTGGCTTCTACCTGCCGTTCGCCCAGTCGGTGACGATCTTCCTCGGCGGCGCGATCGCGACCCTCGTCAAGCGGGCCCTCGTCAGACAACAAGCAGACAAGGAGTTGCTGGAGGCCTCGGAGCAAAAGAGCGTCCTGTTCGCCTCCGGCCTGATCACCGGCGAGGCTCTGATGGGCATCATCGTGGCGATCCCGGTCGTGCTCATGAAGAATCGGGACCTGGACCTCCCGCTGACGAGCCTCTGGCAGCAGAAAGCGGAGTCCTGGCTCCCCTCGTTCCGTGAGGGGATCGCCGCCTACGGCGCCTGGGTCGGCTTGGCGGTCCTGTTGCTGATCGCCCTGTGGGCCTATCGCACCAGCCGCCCCAGTCCTTCGGCATGAGGATTTCTCCTAACACTCATCGGATAAGCCGGAGTAGAATAGAGGTCGCGACAGAACGGCCCGGACAGGGTATATACGCTTTGATCAGGAGGATGCAGAAGATGACGGATCGAGTGGAAGACTACATTGACGCGAACCAGGACCGCTTTGTCGAAGAACTCAAGCAATTCATGCGGATTCCTTCGGTCAGCGCCCAGGAGAAGCACGACGCCGATACGCGGGCCTGCGCCCAGTGGATCGCGGACCATCTCAAGAAACTGGGTTTCGAATCCGGCCTGATTGACCTCGGCGGCAAGCCGATTGTCCGGGCCTCCAGGAAAGGCACGAGTTCCAAGCGCGTGTTGATCTATGGGCACTACGACGTGCAGCCGGAGGACCCGGTCGGCGAGTGGAAGACCCCGCCGTTCGAGCCGACGATCCGCGCTGGAATCCTGTACGGCCGGGGGGCGACGGACGACAAAGGGCAGGTTTTTACCCATGTCAAAGCCGTCGAGGGCCTGCTCAGAACCGAAGGCGAGCTTCCTTGCGACGTGATATTCTTGCTGGAGGGCGAGGAGGAGTCCGGCGGCGACGCCCTGGCCCGCTACGTCGGCCAGGCCAAAGATGAGCTCAAGCCCGACGCCGTAGTCGTCTCAGACAGCACGATGTACGATGCCAAGACGCCTGCGATCACCTACGGCCTTCGCGGCATCATCGCGCTGGAGTTCACCATCCGGGGTCCCGCCTCGGACGTCCATTCCGGCGCTTACGGCGGGGGCGTGGCCAATCCCGCGATGGTTGTGGCCCAGATCCTGGCCGCCTGCGTCTCCCGGGACGGCAAGACCCTGATCCCGCACTTCTACGACGACGTTGTGCCCCTGCAGGACTGGGAGCGGGAGAGCTTCCGCAAGCTGAACTTCAATGATGAGACCCTGGCGAAGGAATTGAACGTCCCGCGCCTGCATGGCGAGGGCGGCTACAGCACCCTGGAGCGGCTCTGGGCCCGGCCGACCTTCGAGATCAACGGCATCTTCGGCGGCTACCAGGGCCAGCGGTCCAAGACAATCATCCCGGCCTGGGCCACCGCCAAGATCACCTGCCGCCTCGTTGCGAACCAGGACCCGGCCCGCGTCCGCGACCTGGTTATCGAGCATGTCCGCTCCGTCTGCCCGAACACGGTCCGCTTGGAGATCAACGAATTCGGGGCCAGCCCACCGGTGCTGTTCGACGTGAACAATCCGACGATCCGTGCCGCCCAGGAGGCCCTGTGCAAGGGCTTCGGCCACGAGACCGTCTTCATCCGCTGCGGCGGCTCGATCCCCGTGGTCAGCACGTTCGTCGAGCAACTGGGCTGCCCGGTGGTCCTCATGGGCTTCGGCCTCGACAGCGACGGCCCGCACAGCCCCAACGAGCACTTCAGCCTCGACAGCTTCCGCCGGGGCACCAAAGCCGCCGCCCACCTGCTCCGAACGATCTGAGCAGTTGGATATAGACAAAAATGTGTTCATGTCGCTTGACTTCGCTGGATACTATGTTAATATATTAGTAAAGATTAACTTGCGTTAATGTGATGTATCGTAATAACCAAATTTGAACAGAAAGAAGGAAAAAAGTGCTCCAGCAGAACAGCATGACGATCCCCCAACTGGCGAACAGACTTGGCATCAGTCGCATCGCCGTCTGGAACAAGGTAAAGAAGGGGGAGATCCCTGCGACCAAAGTCGGACGCCAATATGTCATCTCTGCCCGCGATGCACGAATCGCCGCCGGTGAAGAGTTGACCACGGAGCAAGAACAGTGGATTGAGGCTGCCGTAGAGCGCGTGGTGCGCAAATATGGCTCTGTCCTGAAACGCCTGAGCCGCGAATAATGCAGGAACTGAGTATAACCGACGTCCAGATCGTTGCTTTCTACTTGGCGAGAAAGCATCTGGCGTTCGACGAACCCATCCCAGACTTCTCGTCTCGCTATCCCAACATCCTTGAAAGCTGTCTTGCTGTTCCTTTTCAGCGTTTCTACGGGCAGTCGCCGTATCCCACACTTGTCGCCAAGGCGAGTATTCTCTTCTACCTGATGATCAAGGATCACCCGTTTCAGAATGGCAACAAGCGGATCGCCATCACCTCCCTGATTGTGTTCCTGCTCAAGAATGACAAGTGGCTCGAAATGGATGTCGATTTGCTGTATCGATTCACCATCTGGGTTGCTCAGAGCAAGCCCCAAGACAAGGATTTCGTGCTCGCGGCGACCCGTGATGTGCTCGAAAACCATCTCTGCTCCGCATAGGGCTCACCTCCTCGCTGTTTCCCACGGCCCTCAGCAGGGAATCTGCCGATCTGGACCCCTCCCACAGGATGAGTCTTGTCCTGGCAGCGTTCTTATGGCCCCGGCCGCGCCCATTATCAGACCAACATCGGTGTGCAGAGGGCGAAATACTAATTTCATACTAAAATGTTCACGATTAGTATTCACTGCGGTGGCTTCTTCTCAAACCTTGGCATACCTCCCGCCCAGTCGTTCAATGCCCAGTTTGCCAAGATTCTCGCGAGGAATAGCAGCGTCCTTGGGATCAGGAAATGCCCTAAACCTGTTTCCGTGAAAGACGATAGGCAACCGTCGCATCTGACAACAGCCGCTGAATGGGCAATCTGAAAACTGGCGACACGAATGTACGATGTCATCGCGCCTTGCGTTTGGCGCGACTGGTGCGTTGCAGCTCTCGGTCAACTCGCTCAGCCAAAAATATCTTGAGCAGGGACTGATAGGGCACGTCCCGCTTGTTAGCCAGCAGCTTCAGCTCTTCAAGCAACGGCTTCGGCAATCGCAGCGAGATGGTCTCGGTTGAAGGTCGGAGGTTGGGAAAACGGCCGCGTTTGGCTTTCGACCAGTCAATATAGTCCGTCGAATCGTGCTCGGCCCAGAACTTGCGCTCGGCATCCTCATTCTGGAACTTGGGTATTCTCTTTTTCATAATTGTCTCAAGCATTTTCGCGGTCTTTGCCGGCGATGAGGACGACGTATTCGCCTTTGACGTTCTCTTCGAGGTTGGCGAGCAACTCGGATAGTTGGCCCCGGCGGACAGTCTCGTAGATCTTCGTCAACTCCTTCGCAACGGCGGCGCGGCGGTCGCCGAAGACCGCCAGTGCATCCTCCAGCAGCTTCCGCAGGCGGAAGGGACTTTCGTAGTAGATCAGCGTGTAGGGCGAGTCTTTGTCCGCTTCGAGGAAATGGCGTCGTTGGCCGGGCTTGCGGGGCGGAAAGCCTCGGAACGTGAAGCTGTGCACGGGCAGGCCGGAGAGCACCAGGGCCATGACGAACGCGCTCGGGCCCGGAATGACCGTGACCTCGAAACCCGCGTCGATCGCTTCCCGCACCAGGACGAAGCCGGGGTCGGAGATCCCCGGCGTGCCCGCACAAGTGACTACCGCGACCGACTTGCCCTCTTCGAGCAATTGCATGATCCTCGGCGTCGCCAGGCGTTCGTTGTGCTCGTGGAAGGCCATCTGCGGCTTGTGGATCTCGAAGTGCTTGAGCAGCAGCCCGGTATGGCGGGTGTCTTCGCTGGCGATCAAGTCCACCTGCCGCAATGTCTCCATCGCCCGCAGGGTGATATCGCCGAGATTGCCTATGGGCGTTGCCACCAGATAAAGCGTGCCACTTGCCACTGTTTATGGCCTCATTTCACCCAACTCGTACAGAATCAGGGCGGACGCCACCACGGCGGCCGTCTCCGTCCGCAGGATGCGAGGTCCCAGGCCGACAGCCACGGCACCCTTCTCGCAGGCCATCGCGACCTCCTCGTCCGTGAACCCCCCTTCCGGGCCGATCATCAGGGCAATGGAAGCGTCCTTGCCGGGGACGCCCAGTAATGCATCTCGCAGGCCTTTCGTCTCCTGCGATGGTGCGGCGATCAGGCAATGGTCGAAACCCGTCAACTGCGAAACCGCGTCGCTGAACGTGATGACTTGGTCGATCTTCGGGACCCGGCCCCGGTGCGACTGCTCGGCCGCCTCGGTCACGATGCGGCGCCAGCGGTCGTGCTTGCCCTCGTCGATCTCCCTGGTCCGCACGATGCCCCGGCTCGTCAGGATCGGCACGAACTCCGTCACGCCGACCTCGGCGCCCTTCTGCAGCACCCATTCGAACTTCTCACGGACCAGCAGACTCTGGAAGAGCGTAAGCTGAACCACCGGCTCCCCGGCCGCCGCGCGGCTGCTGGTGATCTGGCCAACCGCCTCCGAGTGGCTGACCGTCGCCAGTTTCACCTCATACTCCATCCCCTGACCATCCAGGACGACGATCATATCTCCCGGCCTGAGCCGCAAGACCTGGCGGACCTGGTGCGCCTGCTCCCGGCTCAGCCGAACCCGGTCGCCCGCGAAATCGGATCTCGAAACAAAAAATCGGTTCGTACTCATGGTCGATCCATCTTATCACTGGAGTCCTGCAAAATGGACATTCGGCCTATATTCTTCAAGGAAATCTGTTTCACGATTTCCTTGAAGAATCGGCCTAAGTTGTGCTTTGTCAGCTATTTACGGTTTGGGAGGGAAAAATCGTGAAACCAATTTTTCCCTCCCAAAACAGGCCGAATGTCCATTTTGCAGAACTCCAGTTATCATACTTCCTCATGATCGAAACCCTGTTTGAGAACCAAGACCTCATCGTGGTCAACAAGCCGGAAGGCATGGCGGCGATTCCGGAACGGCAGAAGAACCCGCCGCCGGCCGAGTCGCTGTACGAATGGCTCTGCGCCCAGCGCGGCGAGGAGCTGTTTATCGTCCACCGGATCGACAAGGGCACCAGCGGGGTCATCCTCTACGCCCGTAACGCCGAGGCCCACCGCCGCATGAGCTTGCAGTTCCAGCGCCGGCTCGTTCGCAAGGAGTACCTGGCCCTGGTCCACGGCGTGGTCGCCGCCGACGAGGGCGCGATCGACAAGCCGCTCGGCCAGCACGGCTCCGGCCGGGTCGCCGTCAACCCGCAGCACGGCAGAGAATCCTACACCGAGTATCGGGTCCTCCACCGCTTCCCGGCCTACACGCTCGTCGAGGCCTACCCCAAGACCGGCCGGCGGCACCAGATTCGCGTGCACCTCTACAGCCTCGGCCACCCCATCGTCGGCGACCGCCTCTACGGCGACCGCACGATCCAGCGGGACTACCCCCGCATGATGCTCCACGCCTGCAAACTGACGATCCGCCTGCTCAATGGTGAACTGCTGACCGTCGAGGCCCCGCCTCCGGAGTCCTTCGAACGCATGCTGCAAATGGCCGATACCCAGTGATGCCGGCTGCTGGAATGGGTGGCACGCCCAAATTTGTTTGAGCGTGCTTCGAGGGTTGTATGCGACCACGTCGAGGCCACAGAGGAAGAACGCTTCGCCCGCCCGAAGGTATCGCAGCGGCGAGAGCCGGTAGGGCGTGCTTCGCACACCGCCTTGCTGACCGCCGATTCTGACGTCCCGGCAAACCCCGAAAACCGCCCGACCGAGAGAACGAAGGAGAAGAAGGTGGAACGCCCCACTTCTTGAGTCTGCTCTTATTGTGTTGGCGCGGCACTCCAGGCTTCTATAATCAGAAGCGGTCAAGGCTCTGAGCCACGATTGGACAACATGAAACAGAAAGTATACATCGAGACCAGTGTGATTGGATACCTGACGGGCAGACCATCCCGCGATGTGGTGATTGCGGGTCGGCAGGAGATCACTCGCGAGATCTGGCCTCTTCTGAGAGAGCCGTTTGACTGCTTCATTTCCGCCTTGGTGCGAGAGGAGATTCAGCGGGGCGATCCTGAGGCGGCCAGCAGCCGACTCGCCGTCTTGACCGGCATGACGGCACTGACGATCCCGGACGAGGCCCGTGATTTGGCCAAGGCGATGATTGAGAACGGATTAGTACCACCTCGATTCCCCGAGGATGCATTGCACCTGGCCGTCGCCGCCCTGCACGGGATGGACTACCTTTTGACCTGGAACTTCCGCCATCTCAATAACGTACAAACCAAGGTGCAGATAGCGGATTTCATTGAGAATTACGGGTACGGGCCACCTCTGGTGTGCTCGCCCGAGGAACTGTTCGGAGATGTACCATGAAAGATCCGATTGTCGAAGAGGTGCGCCGCGCCCGTGAGGCCCACGCCAAGCAGTTCAACTACGACTTGGACGCCATCTGTGAGGATTTGAGAAAGCCCGAAAAGACCGCCGACCATCCCACGGTCTCGCTTGCTCCCAAACGCGTGGCAAGGAAGAAGAAGACCGCATAGGACCTTGCGTAAGGATCGACGAGACGGATTGGACGGCATCTCGATGGCGAAAAGAAACACCCCTTGAAGCTTGATTTAAGGGCCGACTCCGGAAGTCCCCGTGGGCGCAGGCCGGCCTGCGAGCTAATATGCTCCGGTATTGAAGGTCCGTCAGAACGTGGATGCATGGTTCAGGCCATAGAAAAGGAGGATGCCGGACAATGAG
>Ga0315286_10001812_pt1 | contig 19605 bp, 21 predicted proteins | sample YL17G10_0_MG_FD_205038 | JGI IMG/M metagenome (GOLD analysis project Ga0315286, IMG submission 205038) | Sediment microbial communities from Yellowstone Lake, YNP, Wyoming, USA - YL17G10_0 | ecosystem: Environmental > Aquatic > Freshwater > Lake > Sediment | place: USA: Wyoming | collected... | reverse complement strand
CGCGAAAATAAAAAAGATTTTTTTGAACATAATTTTGAAAATTAATTTATATTAATCAGTATTCGTATAATTTATCGCAATCAACTAGTCCTAAGCTGCGGAAACGGCAATTTTTACCGCACATATACTTGCCAATAGGATGATTGGCTACTTTTTCTGCGACCCAGGCTTCGCAATTACTTTTAGTAAAAAAAGTAGGGCTATACTCATTATCGTATTCAAGCATTACATGCGTTCCGGAATTATAGATTCCGACCCAGGTCGTTTCCAGCTTAACAACGCTTGAGATGACAAAAATCGCAATGACAAACGCCGCAATCGTAATTGCCAGATAAGTTTTGTTATAATTTACGCCGTATCCCATATAATTTCATTTTAGCAAAAAATATTGATTTAGGCGATAGTTTTTTTAAAATGGCTCCATTTTCAGGAGCCATTTTGCTTTTCCCATAAAGATCCAAAGTCAAGAACTTCTTTTAAGGCCTTTGATTTTCCAAAGAACTTATCAGCGACTTTTATGAGAATAAGGAAGAAACCAAAAGTACAAACAAAAGACCGTTTTTCATATGTGCGCATCTTTTTTGCCAGAGATGGATTAGAGAGACGGATAGGCAGATAGACAAGAAGTTTATAGGGAAGATAAAACAAGGCCAATACTTCTCCTGCGCTTATTCCAACAAGAAAAGCGACTACCAAAACTTCTATCGCAAGCATCAAAACAGGCACCATTATGAAAACTATTGTCATGTTTCCGGATTTGTCACGCCATTTTCTTGCCCATTGGGCGCCCTTAAAATTATTGGATTTCAGGCAAATCCTACGCACAATCTCAAGCATTAAATAAGTTAAAGGAAGCAAGATTAATCCAGCTAGATATAACACTAAGATTACAAATCCTCCTGAATCTTTTCTGCCGGGTTCTGGTTCGCCTACGCCCATAGCCACCCCCTTTTAAGAACTATCTATATTTTGCCACCACTTAAATGAAAAGTCAATTTTTTTGAGAAAAATCGTCATTTGCTCTTGACTTTTTATATAGATATGCTATAATAGATATTAGATGCATCGGAACCCCGGGCGCATAACTCAATACGGTAGAGTAGCGGACTTTTAATCCGCAAGCTCCGGGTTCGAGTCCCGGTGCGCCCAGAAGCCTATGAACCGCGTTGGATTCATAGTAACCATCAAGGAGGCGAGGATGGATTGGGTGTTTTCGTGGTGGCGATCATGGCGATCAATGTTTCCTGACGGGAATCTTGAGGAGCTGCAGAGGCTTGATGAAGTAAGGCGGCGGAGGGGCTGCTTTACGCGAAGACACAAGAAAATGACGAGGGGAGATTCTCCGTCTTTTCCTCACAGAATAGCGATTCTGAACCACAGGCGGTCCTGAAAAGCAGGGCCGTTTTCTTTTTATAAAAAAACGAGGCGCTTTCATGCGCCTCTCTTTTGTGTAAAGTTTTACTTATTTCCGTTAGGAACCACATGGAGGATTCCGACTGAAATCAGCTTATAGTCGATGAAAAAGACGATTAAGCCGACAAAGATTCCTCCAAGAACAGCAATCAAACTATGCCAGGCAAAATAGCTGATAGTCACAGTAATTGCTGTGTCAAGCGCAACCAACATGCGCTTTTTTGAATGAATCAAGATAAAGAACATTCTTAGGAAGCGGCCGATAGCAAAGGCAGCTTTCTTGGATTTGCCCGGGATTTTTACAAATCCTGCGATAGTCAATCGAGCAAGTGCATAAAGAAGAAATAAAGGATTAAGCAGAAATGCATAGCGCCATTTGCCTTGAATTGTGTCATCATTTTCGAATTTGATCCTACGATCTCCCGTGCATACCAAGGAACCAAATCCTAAGGCAAAAAACATGCCCATAATACCTAAAAACCAAAGAACTTCAGTCCACATGTTTGCCGAATAGCTATGTCTGATAACGTTAGTAATCAAGACCGCTAATGTAACTATCGCGGTAATAGAAAGGGCAGCGTTAAAGCCCAATAACATTCCCCATGCAAACTTTTTCCAAAAGTCCCAATTTGGCTGCCAAGATATGACAGCGCGCCAAGCGCCTCTTACAGCAGATGCAGTCTGGCGCAAGTCAATGGCAAGGTAGCTGACAAGTCCGCCAACGAGCAGGCCAATCCACCAAAACCAGTGGTTGACCGAAAGCGCGACCGATAGCCCGATCACCGATCCCGCCATTACCGCAAAAGCGCCTTCCCAGAAACCCGTTTTCTTCACTTTTTGCCTCCTTGGTTTGTTTTTCCTTTAACTGTTTCTGAAGCTCTTTCAAGGAAATCTTCAGTTATTTTTTCTCCTGTTTCGCGTGCCAATCTTTTAAGATCTTCTTCAGTCCATACATTCTTTTCTTTACGACGTTTACAGAACATTTGACAAAGTTTTATAAGCATCTCATTGGTTTCGACAAGTTCGAGCAGGATTCTTTCAGCTTCCCTTATAAAGCGCTCATCAGCAATAATGCTTTCTTTAAGATCTTTTTTTTCTCTTAACCATTGATCAGTTTTATGGCTTTCAGTTTTGCTGGTTTGGTGATTCAATTTTTCCAAACAGCTTGATTTGATTGCAATGCTTTGTTGAGCAAGGTCAATTAGCTGCTCAATGATTCTTTTTGGATCTTTATTCGGGTCTTTTCCTCTTGGCATAGCGTTCATCTCCATTAGATTTCTTTTGCGAGCGTATGCGAGCATTAAGAAATCTTATGTCCTGAGCGAAGTCGAAGGATTTGTTTTTGAGTACTGCCTATATTATACTCCTAATTTTAAATAAGTCAAGTTTTAGGCGCAAAAAAATAGGCAGTCTGTTTTCTGCTAGGATTTCTATGTCGTCGATGCGGAGATTATAAAAATTAGAAAGAATTAACTACAATGTAATTTTTTGTACCGATTTTCTCAATTTCTAAATTTGAAAAATTTCCTTTTTCACTTCGCCATTCGTTTGAAAATCCCCAGTCGTTCCATTTCCAAACTGCAACATAGTTTCCTTTGCATTTTGGTTTTTGCGAATAATCACCCTCAATGACGATCAAATCATTTTTTTTATCGCCATCAACATCAGCGAATTTAAACTCACAATTTGGCATACCAAGATTTGAAGATCCCCAGATTGATTTTATTGCACCACTAACAAAGTCAAAAATGAAAAAATGATTTTTTACGCTCATGTCATTTTTTTTAACCCAAAATGGCTTAGAAGGGCCAAAATTTCCAGTTTTCCATAAAGATAAATTTATATCCACAACGCCGTTATTATTTGAATCAGCAAGGATAAAATTATCTATCCACCAATTATTTGGCGACTCCCAGACGATTTTTGAATTTTCCGAGATTGCAATGCGGCCATTTTCTAGGGAATAAATTTCTTGAATGGAATTGTTATCTAAATCCGCCGTTTCGCTTTTAGAGATAATGCTGCCAATGTTATAATTTTCCTTATAAACTGTAGTCGTTGAGCTTTTTTCAAAGTCGTTGTTATTCCAAAAATAAGCAATTTTATTCGCAACTAAAAAAACTTCTTCATTTGTTTGAAGAAGTTTCTTTTTTTGCGCCAAGAAATCTAAAAATTCTTTTTCGCCTTGTAATTGATTGCTTAAAGATTCTTGATTTTTAGAAGAATGCCAATAATAGCTACTGCCTGAAAAGACGACAGCGAGAATAAAAACAGAAATTATCATTAACCATGCAGTTTTTCTTTGCATTCATTTTATTTTGCCACAAATGCGTTAGTCCACTCAGGCAATTGTGGAGCTTGGCCGGAACTTAACATGTCTCGCCATTTCTTGTCGGTTAATCTGTCTGACATTGGCCAGGTAAATTCATAATAAGAATAAGTTGCGCCTCTGGCGATTCTTAATTTGCCATCAATCGGAACTACAACATAAATCTCGGAAATTTTACCCGTGCCTTCTTCCAATACTTGGCCATTTGGATCAGTTGCTACATCTGCGACAATAGCGGCCGGATTTTCATCTAAGAAATAGTCTTGGGATAACTCTTTAAACTGAGGTTCGTCTTTGTTGACCTCAAGCCAGAAATGCTCTAATTGACCACCGTAGGAACGGATAAGTTCGTATTCATCGTCTGTCGGCCCTTCATTGTTTAATTCTTTTTCTGATATGGTCTTGAGTGAAATTGCCAATTGTTCCATTTTATCTAAATTATCTTTCATGCCCGGCGCCAATAATCCACGAATTTCAAGACCCTCAGTCGTCATTTTTATAAGCGAGGCAAGGCGTGCATAAACATAAGGATTGGGTTCAACATATCCACGATCATCTTTCTGAACCGGTTCGTTGGGACCGCCACCCATCTCTGCGTAAACCTGTTTGGCATAAAGAATGGTGTCGTGTTTTAATTCAGCCCAGCTTCCTAAAAAGGTATTAAGATCTTTTCTTGCCCAAGCAGAATTCTGCATAAAGACTGGATAACCACTTGGTTTTAGATCGATAAGCGGGCGGAGTTGATACAACCAGCCCCAATATAAATTCTGTGTCCAAATCTCTGTCTTTAACCCTGAAACATATTTACTCATCTTAGACATATTTTCAGAATAGCAAGCATATTGGGTTTCGCCCAATCCTTTTACAATATTTAATGCTTCGTTTGAGCCCATTGTCGCCGGGACATCTAATCCTTTAGGAAGACACCTTGCTCCAGATAAACATCCGGTATTTTCCGGTTTATATGTTTGGCAAGATTGGGTTTTATCGCCAACTTCACGATAAATAAGCCGTTGGAAAATAGAAGCATCAATGGTAAATCTTTGTCCCATGAAGCGAAATCCCTTAATTTCTTTTTCTCTGTCTGATTGAATTGAAGCTTGGAAAATTGGCATTGAATTTATCTGCGGCGGCTCTAAAGTTTTTGTTTCATCAATGAAAGAAGTAAATTTATTTTTGTCGCCTGATACTGATTGAATTGTTGCGTCCACGCCGTAAACTTTTTCAACTAAATTCTTGAACTGATAATAAGTTATATCATCGCTTTTGCCGACAAAAAAGTTTATTGGCTCATAAATTTTATTCCAGCTAGTTTGATTGATTTCTTTATTTAAAGCCAGCGTAATTAGAATTCCTGATTTTATTTCACCATCGTTTTTTAAGCGAAAAGTTAATCTGCCATACCACATCATTGACTTAAAATAAGCTTTTAATTGTTCTGTTTTGTCATAGTGTCCTCTTGGTATGTATTGTGAATAATCCTCGTTTAGAGCATCCAAGGCATTTGCGCCGCTACCCATATTCATAACAGGAGAAATAGTTATGCCTTGATGTGCGTCAATGAGCGTTAGTTCTTGTTCGACTTCTTTTTGGACGATAGAAGGAATATTTACCAATGGGTCTAAAAGTTTGCTACCAACTGCAAAGAATCCGATATTTCTTTTAGCGGCATTTTCCCATTCGGTTTCTTTCAAACTATCATATTGGCTTATTGCCTCAGAAAGCATGCTCGCACTAAGTTGTTTTAATTCTGTTGCCAGTTTTTGCTCTTCCAGTTGTTTAAGCAGAAAATCAAACATTAAATGGTAGTTGTGAAGCATCGAATCGGTAGTAATGAAACTAGGCGTATAGTTATAACGATTCGCTTCATAAAGAGGATAAAATTCACTTTCATAGCCTGGATTAACAACAAAAGCATTTTTTATGAGCAGATTTTTTGTCGTTGTAGACAGATAGTTAAAATCGTTCGCATTAGACACGTTGCTTAAATCTGAATTAACAGAGTAGGCCGGTATTTTGGGATTCACATTTATTGGCACTTCTTCGTATGTTGCGAAATTAGAAGCAAATGCCACGGGCGGATTATTATTATTTGCAGGTTCGCGATCTGATTTCGGAACAATGAAATAAATGGCTAAGGCAATAAGAATAATCATTACTAAAATACTTGGAATAAGTAAAAGCTTAGTTTTCTTTGGTTTTGGTTCCGGCATAATCGGTTGGAGGTTTTCCGGAAGTGGTTGATTAAAATTCGGGCTTTTCATATTTTTCTCTTTTTTTGTTTTAAGCATATTATTTAAAATACAAAAGAATAATATTGTTGTCCCGGTAAACCGGGATATAAGAATCTCTAAACTCACTATGTTCGTTAAGAGATTCTAATATCGGGATGCCGGGATTTGAACCCGGAGTTACACGAACCCGAATCGTGCGTGTTACCGTTACACCACATCCCGTTTTATTCCAATAGTTGATAGTTGAAGGTTGATAGTTGAAAATGGTCAAATTTATTTGACCCAAAATTTTGCTTTGATTTTCGCTATTTTTTCTTCTTTGAACTCGTGGATTTTGTTCGCTTTTTTTTCTAGCGCTTTGGCTGATAATTTCGCAAAATCCTGAACCATTTTTTTAAGCAGGGTTTTTTTATTTTTCTTGGGATCGTCCAACACTTCTTCTAAAAGTGCATTTAAAATCAGGCCAATTCTTGGGCCGGGTTCAATTTTAAGCAATTTCATAATATCATCACCATTGATTTTAAGCATTTTGGGAGTGATAGGATCGGAAGATACTTTTTCAAACATGTATTCCAAATGCCTTAAGCCGTAGGGCTTGATTTTTGGGACGCGAGAGCCGAAGCGGTCGCACATTCGCAGCGCGATAAAATCCTGGGCATTGTCTTTGCCGATTCTGACCAAAAGACGCCTGACGCCTGATTCAGTGACGATGTCAGTTTCATAATAGAAAAGATGGAAGCGGACTAAATGAACGACTTTTTCGATAACTTTATTGGAGAATTTTAGCCGCTTCAAAATCGTTTCGGTGACTTTTGCGCCGAACTGGGCGTGATTATAAAAAGTCGAGCGCGTGCCTAAATTTTCTTTGACATAGGGTTTGCCAATATCGTGCAAAAGCGCAGCTAAGCGTAATTCCAAATTATAATTTTCTGAAACGGCAAATTCAAGCGAAGCAATGCCATGATAAAAACAATCAAAAGGATGATGATGGTTTTGGGAGATGCCAATGCCTCGCTCAAATTCAGGCAGAATATATTTTAAGAGTCCGGTCTCTGCAAGATACATGATGCCAAAGTGAGCTCTTTTAGACATTAAGATTTTTTCCAATTCGTCTTTGATGCGTTCTTTGGCAATTTCCTGGAGTAAGGGAGCATTTTTTTGGATTGATTTTAAAGTATTTTCTTCAATCGCAAAATCAAGCGTGGTTGCAAAGCGGATCGCCCGCATTAAGCGAAGCGCATCTTCAGAAAATCGTTCGTCGGGATTTCCAACAGTGCGGATAATGCCCTTTTTAAGGTCGGCTTGGCCATTGTAGGGGTCGATGAGGACTAAAGATGTTTGCGGGTCGCGGGTCGCGGGTCGCGAGTTTCGTACTTCGTACTTCGTATTTCGTATTTCGGCTGCGATAGCGTTGATAGTGAAATCACGGCGCATTAAGTCTTCTTCAACAGTTTTGGCAAATTCAACTTTGTCCGGATGGCGTTTGTCAGAATATTTAGCTTCGGTCCGGAAAGTTGTAATCTCAATCACTTTTAAAGTTTCGTCGTCTGAATCGGTGATCACCCCAACAGTGCCAAAAGCATTATCATAAAAAGATTTTTTAAAGAGTTTTTGGATTTGTTCGGGCCGAGCAGAAGTTGTAATATCCCAGTCTTTGGGTTTGGCATCGCGCAATCCTTCGACTTCGCTCAGGACAAGATCCCTGACACAGCCGCCAACAATATAGGCCTCATGATTGGCTTTTGTAAGCTTATCAATAATTTGGAGAATGGGTTCGGGAATGGACATGAGAGGGATAAAAGGGGTAAAGGGGATATAAGAGATAAATGTGGAAAATCAAGGAGAATGAGGAAGAATTTTAAAATCCTTAATTTTCCGTCATTTTCCCAATGTTCCGTCACGATCCTTTTTTAATTGTATCCCAATTTCTTATTTTTTTCAAATCCAAAAAGAAAAACCCTCTCCGGCTTGCGCAAGAGAGGGCACAGAGAACTTACTTTTTGTCTGGCGCGTAGCCGCATCCTTCAAGGAATAACGACCGGATGGTTTCTAGTCGTTCGACGAGAAGTTTCTTAAAACCGAAAGGCCATCGTGATCGCGAGAGACGATCGTGCTTGTCTTTCTTTTGGCCAAGCAAAGTTTCGATCGTTCCCTGAATGGTTAAGAACCCCTGTTCGATAGAAGCATCCATCCTCAGTAGATTTTGCCACATCCTATCTACGGGAATTGGAATCTTGGCTAGAAGCTCTTCGTTTTCTTGGCGAAGCTTAGCGACTTCTTGCTCGAGCTCTGATCGCGACTTGCCGCCCTGCGAACCACGATAACTGATAGCAGGACGAATTGCGCCACTGCGGATTGCTTCGTAGAGTTTGCGCAGGTTCTCGGGGTTTGTTCCTCTTGCCTCAAGTTCGTAGACGAGATATCTATCATCGGTTCTTCCTGCGTATTTGGTGTCGAGCGTAGCTCTGCAATCCCCGAATTGTCCAGGATCTTCATAAATGCCAATTTCTCTTTCTCCTGATAAGCTATGCAAGAAATCTGTCTTGATGGAAACAAAAACAATCAATAGATTCATGGGTTCTGGAATTTCGCGATTCAAGGGCCACTCAATATAACTTAGTTCATCGGTTTCGTAACAGAGAGTTTTACCAAAGTAAGTTCTGCCACCAGTAAAGTGAATCTTGAATTCTTTCGATTGTTCTGTTTTGTCTTTGTTCAGATATACTCGTACTGATACGTCTGGCATCTGTGTTCCTCCTGTGCTGTTCGGTTTTGTTTTCGCAAGGTCGTCTCCGTAGAGCGCCTTGTCGAGACCGAATCAGCTCGTATCCCATCTTATCATACTTTATATTAAAAGTCAAGAAATTTGATGGAAATTAGGCAAAATTTAAAAAGGGGACATTTGCGTCCCCTTTAGAGTTTATTCCGCTTCGATCAACAGTCCTCCTAGATAATCATGATGATAAAGAAGTTCTGTTGGCATTCCTTTTGTAGGGCCAATAAGTTCGATATAATCGCGTCCTTGTACAGTATGGATTGCATGGCCGCCAAGAGGACGATTTCGATAACGAAGCTTTTGATCCTTAATGATATCTTCTGTGCCGATGAAATTGAATGGTCCCCGGCCACCCAAAAATGCTTTAAGACCTTGCTCCCATTGAGAATATTGTGCAAGCAGTGCTTGTTTGAGAAAATCCGTCACTTGCTTTGGATTAATACCAAATTGTTCGCAAAGATAAAGAGCAACATATCCGCCAAAACTCATATAAAAGATCAGATGATCTCGATAATAAAGAACTACAGATCCCCAGCTATTACCCGCTTCACCAACTGTGTAAGTATTAAAGCAAGACCATTTGTCTTCTTTTGCAACATAGGCTTTAAAGCCGATAGGAACGCCAAGTGTTGCAGAAACACCACTGTCCTTAATCGCTTCTTTTTCAGAAGCATAGCATTGAGCAAGCAGTTTTAAGAGCATTCGGGTGACTTCATCCTGAGTTAAGACGATTTTTCTTTTTTTCATTTTTCCTCCTTTAGATTTTCTTGCGAGCTTTAGCGAAGCATAGAAAACCTTAAGCCCTGAGTTTGTTGAAGGGCCTTCCTCCTTTTTTAGAACTGACTATATCATAGTATATTGGCGATAAATGTCAAGGGAAACAAAAAATATAGCCAAAAATCAAATTTATGCTAAACTAGGAATAATGAATAAACCTTTTGCTTACAATAAAAAAGCCCATTTTGACTATGAAATTTTAGAAACGCTTGAAGCAGGCATTTCATTAATGGGCACTGAAGTCAAAGCAATCAAGAACGGGCATGTCAGCCTTAAGGGCGCTTTTGTTGTTGTTAAATCCGGAGAGGCATGGCTTTTAAACGCCACTATTTCGCCTTATCAGCCCAACAACACGCCGAAAAGCTATGATCCTGCAAGGTCGCGCAAACTGCTTTTGCATAAACAAGAGCTTGGGCATATGTTCGGCCGAACCCAAGAAAAAGGCTTGACTTTAATCCCAATAAAGTTGTATAATAAAAAAGGTAAAATTAAGCTTGAGATTGGTTTGGGAAAGGGCAAAAGGAAATTTGATAAAAGAGAAGCGATTAAAAAGAAAGATATGAAGAGGGAGGTAGAACGGACGATGAGGGAAAAATTGTAACCACTGAAACACAGAAGGAAAAAGATGCAACCACTGAAACACTGAAGAAGGGAGAAACACGGAAACCAAAACCACTAATATTATGGCGGAACAACAATTAAAATATAAAGACCTAACAGATAAAATTATAAAATGCGCTATTGAGGTTCATAAAAAATTAGGCCCAGGATTTGTTGAAAGAATTTATGAGGAAGCTTTGACACTATTGTTAAGAAGAAATAATATACAATGCGCAAGGCAGAAAGAAATTAGAATCAATTTTGATAATCGCCTTATCGGTGTTCAAAAAGTTGATTTAATTATAGAAAATAAAGTAATTATTGAGCTTAAATCTGTTAGCGAAATTAATAATATTCACAAAGCTCAACTGCTGTCTTATTTGAAGGCAGCGGAAAAAGAAGTTGGCCTGATTCTGAATTTTGCCAAACCGGTTTTAGAAATTAAAAGAATTGTGAATTAGTCTCTGTATTTTCAATTTCCGTGTTTCTGAGTTTAATTCCGTGCTTCCGTGTTTCTGGGGATGATAGGCTTCGATAGGAAGTCGCAAGATTACGTGCAAGTAGAGTTTATTCGGGGAACTCTTCAAAAATCCGAAAAACGGCAAAGTGCCAACTACAACTTTGCACCTGCCTACGCTTAAATAGTAGGCGCTTGATTGGTTGATTCCTGATTGACCAGTCGGGCTAACCTTTCAGGATAGGAAATCAAGAATGTCTCGCTTGAGGACCGAAACGGTTGAGACTTTGGTGGTCAAGATTTTTTGTCTATTTCTTAGCTTGACTGCCAAGACAATAAAAATAGACTAAGCTTGTAGATGCGTCTTTAAGTGACTTTCTAGACGGGGGTTCAATTCCCCCCATCTCCACTCGACTCGCTCCTTGTCTTCGTAAAACACAGACTCGTCGCTCGCTCGTGGCAAGCCATTCTCTATTGAATCTTGTCGTAGCGTTAGAGCGAGGAAGAGTGTCCTGAGCGACAAGTTCTCACCTAGAGAGAACGAGGAGTCGAACGGGCATTTAATTTTATGTATTACGTCTATTTAGCCAAAGACAAGAGAAATAAACTTTATATAGGAATTACCGAGAATTTACAAAAACGTATTAATACTCATAATACTAAACAAGGTGCGCTTTTTACTAAGTCGGGTAATTTTCAAATGGTTTTCTCCGAAGAATACCTAACGCTTACTGAAGCAAGAAAACGTGAAATCCAAATCAAAAAATGGCGCAGGGAGAAGAAAGAAAACTTGATTAAAAGATTCAGTCAGGGATTGCCGACAAAACTATCTTTATAAATAAAACGAGTTTAGGCAATCTTATGCTCTGGTAAACCGGGATCTAATCCTACAATAACCTCAGGGCGAGGAGTTTTTAACTTTCGCAGAGTGCAAAATGTAGTCCTTCGACTTCGTTCCGACTTGTCGGAACTTCGCTCAGGATCTAAGAGTTTTTAACTTTCGCAGAGTGCAAAATGTAGTCCCGGCAAGCCGGGACGCAAGAGCTTCTAAGCTCACGAAGTTCGCCAAGAATCTCTAACGGAGGTGAGAGATGAGAAGGATTTTAAAGATTGAATGTCCAAGTTGCTGGAGCAGCGTTTGGGAGCTTTATCGGTTTTTGAAACAAGCTAATAACGAAACTCAATATGGCCGCATAATGAACGTGATGATTGAGGCAGAAGATATAAAATCCAAGGATACGATGCGTATCAGAATGGACGCTATTTCCAGTTTCGTGGAGGAAGCGATTAGAGATAAGGCAAGAGAAATCGACGGGAAACTTAGGATTTCTTTTGAGAGGGAAGTTGCCGGTTGAATCAAAGAATTCAGATTCAGCCGGTTTTTTTGTTTATTTTATTGACTTTTTTAATCTATACCTTATAATTAAATTACCAAGGATGGTCCTTGGTCAAGCGTTCTTTCAAGGAGGTGTCCTATGAAAAGACGCCTGGCAGTAGGTTCAGCCTTTGGAGACGAGGTCGGCTAGTTCCACGCGGGAACGAAACCAGAGTTTCTGGAGACTGGGCGATCGTTGGCAGGGGGGGTGAACCACGTTGGGTTCACCCCTATTTTTATTGACTCTGTTTTTGAGCGATAGCGAATGATTACAGAGTCAATATCCTGAGCGAAGTCGAAGGATTACATTGGTGTCTCTCGAATGAAATGAGAATAATCCTCCGTAGCCCTGCCTGGCGGTAGGCAGGCTTGGCGAAGGAGGATTACCATATCTTATTGCCATCTCCTGATTATCTTGTTAAACTTATAGAATATGACGATTAAAGAAGACATTAAAAGAGTTATTGAACAAAGCCTTGATGTAAAAGAAGATGTTCAGATTTTAGAGCCAGAAGATGAAAAATTCGGCGACTATGCGACGAATTTAGCTTTTGCTTTGGCTAAAAAGGAAGGAAAATCATCCAAGGAAATTGCAGAAAAACTTAGGGATTTATTAGCAAAAAAGGGCGAGATTTTTGAAAAAGTCGAAGTCGCAGGCAATGGCTATCTGAATCTTTTTTTGCAAAAAGAGTATTTGATGGGGAAGTTAAAGGAGATTGGGGAAAATGAAGGCAATTATGGGAGAATCAAAAAAGAAAGGCCAGAAAAGATTCAAGTTGAATTTATTTCAGCCAATCCAACCGGGCCGCTTCATCTGGGCCATGGCCGAAATGCTTTTTATGGCGATGTTTTGGCGCGAGTTTTGGCATATGCCGGAGATGATGTTGAGCGCGAATTCTATGTGAATGATGCTAGAGAGTCGGCCCAAATTCGCGAATTAGGCAAGACAGTTTTAGGCAATGGCACGCAATACCAAAATGAATATACTCAAGAAATTATCCAAGAAATGCAGGAAACTCTTAAAAATTTAAGCGATGAAGGCGAAGCTGGGCATGCTGTTGCCACAAGGATTCTCGAGGATATTAAGAAATTAGTCGCAAAAATGGGCATTGATTTTGACGAATGGTTTTCCGAACAAATCTTGTATCAGGGAGATGCTAAAGAAAACTTACTTAAGGATTTTGAACAAGAAGGCGAGACCTATGAAAAAGAAGGCGCATTGTGGCTTAAAACTTCAGCATTCGGAGATGATAAAGACAGAGTTTTAGTTAAGCGCACTGGCGACATGACTTATTTTTTGGCAGACATTCTTTATCATAAAAACAAGATTGAGCGCGGTTTTGATAAGATTATTGATATTTGGGGCGCAGATCATCAGGGCCACGAAAAAAGGATGCAGGCCTTGATGAGAATGCTTGGATTTAAAGGATTGCTTGTGATTCCGATTATCCAGATGGTAAGATTGCAGACCAAGGAAGGGCCGCAGAAGATGTCAAAGCGCTTAGGCACTGCAGTGGATCTGGAAGAATTGATTAATAAAGTAGGCAAAGACGTGGTTAGGTTTATGATGGTTTCCAAGGATATCTCAACCCAGATGATTTTTGATTTGGAACTTGCTCAAGAAAAAAGCGAGAAAAATCCGGTTTATTATCTTCAATACGCGCTTGTAAGATGTAAAAGCATCTTGCGAAGCGCGAAGCCTGAAGTCCAAAGTACGAAGGATTCGAATAATCTTAATCTATTAAAAGAGCCGGCAGAGATGGCGTTGATTAAGGAAACGCTTAAGTTTCCGGATTTAATCAAGGAGATTGCGCAAAATTATGAAGTCCATCATTTGACAACTTATGGCATTAATTTGGCTAAAGAACTTCATCACTTTTATAAAATTCATCGCGTTTTAACGGATGATGAAAAATTGAGTCAGGCACGATTGGATTTAATTGTTGGAGCAAAAGTAGTTCTGGAATGTCTTTTTGATATTTTGGGAATTGAAAAACTGGAGACAATGTAAAAAAAAGTTCAAAATGCAAAATGCAAAATGAAAAATGATGGTATTGTTCTTTCAGTAATTATCGTTTAGAAAGTTTTACGGGATATTTTTATTATACAGAGCCCTAAACTCTGTTTTTTGATTTATTGAGCAAGTCCGCGATTTATAAGGCTTATAATGGCATATTGTGGACAATTTCAGCTCAAAAACTTGACAATGGTTTTAGGATATGCTAAAATAGGAGTATACCTCCTAAATGCGGAGGTTTTTGTTAAAAAAAATCTATGAAAAAGCATTATCCAATTATTGCCAAAGTGTGCTTGTTGATTTTCTTAACGGCAGGATTTGTAATGCCATCCATAACGCGAGCCATTGATATAGACAATTGGTCATGGTTAGGCATTTTTGGCATCAAAAATGATATTGAAGAACAAACAGAGCAAGATTTAGATAGCCAGCCTTTAATTATGCTAGGAGCTGCGCTTTTACAAATCAACTCGCCTATTGGAGTTAAGAAGCCGAGTGTTGCTCCCTATTGCGCCTATAATCCGAAAATGAATTATTGTTTAGCAACCGTGACTGCTTATTCTTCAACGATTGATCAGACTGATTCTTCGCCATTTACCACTGCTAATGGCGAGACTGTGCGAGACGGCATTGTGGCTTGTAATTTTTTGCCCTTTGGAACAAGAGTCAGGTTTCCTGATATTTATGGCGATAAGATTTTTTCGGTTGAAGACAGAATGGCCAAGAAAAACAATCATAAGCTGGATATTTGGTTTCCTTCGCGCCAGGATGCAAAAGAATTTGGCGTTCAGCGCCTGAAGGTTGAAATTCTTAACTAGAACACTATTTAAAATAAGAAAAAGAGCCCGTCAGTTTTTCTGATAGGGCTCTTTTGTTGTCGTCTATTCTCCGAAGATGGTGGAGTAGTGATAAACGCGACATTGGGATTCATTAATGATAATACAGATTTTGTCAGGATGCTTTTCTTGATGGCTTTTTTTGTAGCGTACGACAAGTTGAGCTAGGGTTTCTCCCTTAACTGCGGCAAGGAAATCAGGGTTGCCCAAGGCAACGATAGCTGTCTTGGGGCTTGCGCAACGACAAAGAATTTCTCTGATAGTGTATCTTTGCAGTTCTACATCTTCTTTAAAAAAGATTATATCTCGTGCGATACTCTTTGGATTAATGCTCAGGAACTTAAGCGCCGCAGCGAAAATGCCTTCTGGTTGCCATTCATGCCTTTTCCCACCAGTCACTTCACGCCTCCTTCAGATGATTGGTGTTGAAAGAACTTTGCTTCCCCTCCTTAAGAAGCAATATGAATTATAAGCCAGGGACAATAAAAAGTCAATTGATTTTCTGAAATTTCTTGGTAGAATATAATCAGACATGTCTCCGTGGTGAAACGGATATCACAATAGTCTTCGGAACTGTTGTTGGAGGTTCGAATCCTCCCGGAGACACACAATCAAAATTATTTCATTTAACCAGAAATTTGCCAGCATTTCTGGTTTTTGTTATGATCAGAGTGTGGAGTATAGTTTAGATGGCAGAACGCCAGCCGTTTGTCTGGAAGCGCAGGCTCACACCCTGCTGCTCCACATAACATTAATCATTATGATATCAGAGCAACGCAATTTGTCGGATGGCGAACTTGAAAAAGAAAATCCTCAAGAATCCTCTCCAGAGGAAAATTTTATTAATGTGGCAAGAAAGGTTTTGGCAGGAGAGTTAACGGGCATTAATGTGGAGAAAGGCGATGGCAACCTGAGGCTTCTTAACGCAGACCGCCTGTTGATTTATCAGGGATATACTCCGGAACAGGAATGGATGAAAGGATTGATTTGCCGAGAGTTGCCGGATGGGTCTTTGGAAATTGTCGCTCCGTGTTTCCATAAATTTTATAATTTAGGCGAAAATCCCGGGACTGACCAGCGTTTTCACGATTTAGTCCGGCGGCCGGAAGCTAAGGTTCATTTTCCGGAAAAAATTGACGGTACCAATATCCGTTTTTATGTTGATGAGGCAGGAAAAATAAGAGCGGGCACAAGAGGCATGCTTGATGGCGGTAGGGATCCTGACGAAGAAGATGGGAAAGGAGCGGCTAATATTCATTTTGGACAAGAATCGCTTCGCATTGCCCAGGAGCGGTTCCCTGATCTTTTAGATAAAGATTTGCTTAAGAGATACACCCCCGTTTTTGAACTGATTCATCCTGAAAACAGGATTGTAACTGATTATGGAGACAGAGAAGATCTGGTGCTTTTGGCGGTTTTTGACAAACAAAATGGGTGCCGCGAATTAACAAGAGAAGAATTGTCGATTTTTGCCAAAGAACACGGTTTGCATTTGGTTGGAACTTACGCTGCTCCAAGCCCTGATTTTGACGAGGCGGTCGCAGGTTTAAGGCGACAATGGGAGGATACTGATAAGGAAGGAACAGTAGCAACTATTGAGGAAAACGGAGAAGTGGTATTCCGCCTGAAGATTAAATCGCGAACATATCTTGAACTGATGCGCGCTATGAAATTTTGCACTTTAAAACAGGCGTTAGGGTTGATTAATGAAACAGAAGCGAAATCTTGGGAGGAATTCAAACAAAGGGTTCATGAAAAATTTCCTACCGCTCCAGAGGAAATTCTAATGGGATATGAGATTCATTATCGCACAATGGAAGAATATAATGCCGGAATAGAGCGGCAAATAGATGCAATTGTTGCTGACTATAGAACATTCGTCGATCAGCATCCGCAAGCCGTTTCACAAAAAGATTTTGCTTTGATGATCAAAGATAGGCCCGACAAGGCGTTTTTCTTTTTGCTTCGCAGATTTGGACTGGAAAAACTGGAAGAAATGCGGCCAAGAATAATTGAGGAATTAAAAAAGGTGCAGCCAATCAAAGATTTCGCAGCCTCAAAAAACTAAGTTGTTATTAAAAATATTTTACCTAACTAGAAATGTTTTCAAATTTCTGGTTTTTTTTAATATCAAATAACACTAAGTTCTTGAAAAATTTGATAAAGCGAGGTATGATTAGTTTGATTGAGAATGAACGATCATTAGTTGAACAGCTTAATAGTTCTTCACATTCTTATATTCTATGGTACAATATAATTAATGAATAGAAAGATTTTAAAAAACAAAGCCATTGATTTACGACAAAAAGGCAAAACCTATGGGCAAATTTGCAATGTTTTAGGATGCAGAATACCAAAAAGCACTTTATCATGGTGGTTAAAAGATATAAATTTATCTGTGGCACAGAAGCAAAAAATTCGCAAAGAAAATTTAAAACACCTTAATAGAATTAGAAAAATTGTATTAGCAAAAAAGAAGTTTCTAAGGAAAAAATATTTTCAGGCAATCTTAGCAAAAAATAAAGGATTGAAATCAGTAGCAAAACAGCATGAGGTAGCTAAAATTATGTTGGCTATGCTTTATTGGTGCGAGGGTTGCAGATACGGAAAAGGAGCATTAATGTTTGGCAATTCTGACCCAGAAATGATAAAATTATTCTTAAGATTATTAAGACAAGTTTATTGCATAGACGAAAATAAGTTACGATGCACAGTTCAATGTAGATACGGACAAGACATTGTAGAATTACAGAGATTTTGGGCGAAGATTACTGATATATCTTCAGGTCAATTCTATCCGACAGTCATTGATGAACGCACCAAGAATAAACCTTTGAAGAAGAAAGATTATAAAGGAGTTTGTCGCATAAATTATTTTTCAGCAGATGTTTATCACGAATTAACGACAATTCCTAAGATATTTTACAATTTTTAGTTATTTAAACGGGCCGTTGGCTCAGTTGGTAGAGCGTCTCCGTGGCACGGAGAAGGTCGCCGGTTCGAATCCGGCACGGTCCATCGCCATAAAAAATTCTATTACTAATGTGATGATTTTTTAGTTGCATAGCCAGACTGTTTTTTATATACTAAATTTAAATAAGTTATTTTTAAACATATGTCAGAAACATTAAAATCACCAGAACAAAAAAAGGATCCTCTGTACGAAAAAGAAGGACGCTTTCACGGCGGAGTTGAGTTCGACCCCAAAGATCTTATAGGGATAGGAAGACACGATATAGAGGGGAAGCTAGTTGTAACAAGTCTTGTGGTAGACCAAGAGGGAAAATTAAAGATAAAAAAAGGCATATACGATAAATCAAAAGTGCCCGAAGGCGTTGATCCAGCCGAGTTTGATTATATGGATACAGAAGCAGAGTGTTATGATAATGATCCGGAGATTGAGATATTAGACATAGACATAGAAAAGATAAGAGAATTACTAAGAGAAACGGTGAAAGAATTAAGGGCAGATATAAGGCAGGCAGAAGAAGAGCAGGACGAAGAAGATGATGAATGGGAGTCTCATAAGATGGATGACCTAGTAATAGAACCTCTTATGCGCGACCTTGATGAGGTGCGAAAATTAAGAGTAAGATTGCGAGAACAGAAAGGATAATATATTACTAGGATTAATAATAGTTACTGTTCCAATTAATTTATGGGCCAGTTCAAATAGCAAGAGCAATTTCTGTTTGTAGCTGACGCCAAACCACTAATTCTTGAACGATTTGGTTCCAATGAATTTTCAAGTAGTCCACAAAATTCTTGTAAGTCACGATAGTCGTGGCTTTTTGTGTTATACACATCTATAAATTAAAGTTCTGTGGTAAAATATAAGCATAAAAGTAATTAAAATTATATGAATAAAACAACAGAACATTTTAGTGGTTCAAAAGATGAAATTTATCAAACAAAGCAAGAAGAGAGAGAGGGGTGTACCCAAAAAACAAAAAATATTTGGATGATTATGTTCTGGATATTAGTAATTATTTTGATAATTGCTACAAGTTTATATATTTTTAATTATCTGCAAATTGATCAAAAATTAAAAATTGCAAATCAAGAAATACAGAACTTACAACGAGAGATAGAGTTGATAAACAACTCAACAAATGAAGAAAATTTGCATTACTGGGATAATTATAAATTTGAACTAGAGGATATCACAAAACAAGAAGATTTTGTTATAGATCCAAAAACCCATAATTTACTAAATGATCCCTACAATACAACCATCTGGAAAGTCGATAAGAAAACTGGAGAAAAAGAGATCTTTATATCCAGTACGAAGGGTGCAGTTGGCAACGCTTTAATGAACATAGGATTACCAGGAAACGATTTTCATTCAGGAGAAATTTTAAAATTAAACGATAAAATCTATTTGCGGCCCTATACTGATGGCGTAGATTATCTAAGCTTACCTCTGTGGCAATTAAATTTAGCTACTAAGAAATTTAATAAATTATTGATAAGTGAATTTATGATAGGTTTTGGCGCAACAACTTGGTCTCCTGATGGGTCTAAAATTCTTAATACACAAGAAAAAGAGAATGATCAGATATTGAGGATATTGGATATTCAAAAAGATGATAGTCAAGTAATTGCCACAACCTCGGGAAACACATCTTTCAGAATTAGTAAGGGACTAGGACTTTCTAGTTATGGTGGCCCAGATTGGATTGATGATCATACTATAAAAGTGCGATATTATGATAACACAAAAGGCGATGGTTGTAGTTTTGAAAAACCGTGCATTGTTGAAGAAAAAATAATTTATCTGGATAACTGAAG
>Ga0315286_10001811_pt1 | contig 19607 bp, 21 predicted proteins | sample YL17G10_0_MG_FD_205038 | JGI IMG/M metagenome (GOLD analysis project Ga0315286, IMG submission 205038) | Sediment microbial communities from Yellowstone Lake, YNP, Wyoming, USA - YL17G10_0 | ecosystem: Environmental > Aquatic > Freshwater > Lake > Sediment | place: USA: Wyoming | collected... | reverse complement strand
TCTTCCAGCCGGCGCAGCCGCTCGACCTCGGCCTCGTCCTTCGCCCGCTGGATCTGGGCGTCGGCGACCTTGCGGGCCTCCGCCAGGATCTGCGCCGACTCGGACCGGGCCTCGGCGAGGATGGCACGGTTCTGCTCCAGAAGCTCGCGTGCCTCGTTGCGCGCGTTGTCCGCCTCGTCGACCGCTTCCCGGATTCGATCGCGACGTGCGTCGATCGTCTTCTGGATCGGGCCGAAGGCGAACTTCTTGAGCACGAAGAACGTGATCCCGAACGCGATCAGGGTCCAGATCATGAGACCGGGAACGACCTTGATCAGGTCGTTGCTCGACTCGGCTGCGAGGACGTTCAGCATCGGCTCAGACGAGGACGTAGGCGAGGAGGCCGCCGATGAGGCCGTAGAACACGACCGCCTCGGTGAGGGCGAAGCCGAGCCACTGGATGCCCTGCAGCTCGCCGCGCAGCTCGGGCTGGCGGGCGACTGCCTGGATCATCGAGCCGAAGATGTTGCCGATACCGACGCCGGCGCCGAGGGCGCCGAGACCGATGCCGAGCGCCAGTGCGATGGCCTTACCGGCATCCGCGACGTCACCGGTGGTCTCCGCGAGGAAGAAGAACGAGGACAGCATTGGGGTGATTCCTCCTTAGTGCTCCGGCTCGATGGCCGAGCCGATGTAGATGGCAGACAGGGCAGCGAAGATATAGGCCTGGATCGAAACCACGATCACGACCTCGAACAGGTAGAAGACGGACGAGAGCAGCACGGAGAACGGGAAGATCCAGGGGGTGACCAGGAAGATCAGGCCGATGAAGGTCAGGATCAGCATGTGGCCGGCGAGCATGTTGGCGTAGAGACGCACGGAGAGGCTGATCAGCCGCATGAACTGGCCGAGGATCTCGAGCGGGATGATCAGCGGGTAGAGGGCCTTGGGCACATCCGGAATCCAGCTCTGGAGGTACTTCAGGACCCCGTTGGCGCGAATGCCCTCGATGTGGGTGAACATCCACGTCATGAACGCGAGCGCGAGCGTGACCGAGAGGGTCGAGGTCGCGGCGAAGATGGCGAGCGTCGGGACCTCGACCCCGGCGATCTTCCACTTCTCGTCGGAGAGCGGCAGCGGGATGAAGCCGAGCATGTTCACCACCCAGATGAACACCATCAGCGATGCGACGTACGGGAACCAGCGGCCGATCGCCTTCGTCGGCAGTCCCTGCTCGGCGATCTGCACCTGGGCCACCTCGTAGATCGTCTCGCCGAGCGCCTGGCGCCTCGTCGGATCCGAGCCGACCTTGACGCGCATGAGCACGATCCCGATCACGCACGAGACCACCGTGCCGAGGAGGAGATAGACGACGGCCTTGTTGATCGACATGTCGATCGGCCCGAGATGGATCGGCACCCACTCGTGGAGCGTCCACTCGGAGGCCGGGTTGAACTTCTCCTCCTCGCCGGTCGTGTCCGACGCTGCGAGAGCCACGGCCGGTAGTGCGAGGAACATCATCGTGCCCACGGCGAGCAGGCGTTTCATGCCTTTGACTCCGCGCTGAAGAACGTGACGAGCGAGACGGCCAACTCGAGCGTGTACGCGAGCGCGTACAGGACCGCGGCGGCGACCCCGACGCGAGAATCGGCGACGGTTACCGCGACCAACGGAATGCCAACGATGAATGCTCTGAATCCCATGCCGATGCCCCTTACGCCTGCCGCGGCGAGGTTACCGTCATCGAGCGGCAGCCGCGTCAGTAGGTAGGCAAGCGCCTGGGCGCCGGCCCAGAGGACGGCAGCGAGCGCCCATCCCTTCAGCGGCCAGCCGGCGATCGCGAAGACCGGCAGCGCCAGCAGGATCAGGCCGGTTCCGGCGAGCATCGGCGCAAGGCGGCTCGGCACCCGGCGCGGGGTCGTGTAGAGATCGGCGATCACGAGTAGACCTTGTACACGACCAGCACGGCGAGTGGGATCCCGAGCACCGCACCGACGAGCAGGCCGAGTCCGGCGCCACCGAGGAGCCAGCCGAGCAGCGCGCCGACCGCCATCGTGGCGCCGAGCGTGCCGAGCAGGAGCCCCGACGCGGTCGCGAGCGAATGCGGGTCGGTGGGCGTCGAGGCGACCATTCCGGCGGGAGCATATCAGGCTGCTTGTGACAACCGATTTCCGCTGCCTGAGCCAAAAACGACTAGATTCGTCACATGCCCGCACCGTTCCGCCAAAGCGTGTGGGACGCTTCCTCCCCACACGCGGAGGCGGGACGGCGCCTGGGAGCACAGCGCCCGCGGATCGTCTTCGTGCACGGCAGCGTGATGGGCGGACGCCCGACGTGGAGTGGCCAACGCGGCCTCGCAGACCGGTTCCGGCTCGAGATCGTCGAACGGCCCGGCTTCCCGCCGAACCCACCGGTCGACCACGTCGACTTCGAGGAGCACGCCCTCCTCGTCGCCGCCACGGTTGCCGGTGGCGCCCACCTCGTCGGCCACTCCTACGGCGGGGTGATCTCCCTTCTCACGGCGGCTGCCGTGCCCGAGAGCGTCCTGTCGCTGACCGTGATCGAGCCGCCGGCAACGCGCCTCGCCCGCGGCAACCCGGCAGCGGACCGATTCACCGCCGAGGGCATCGAATGGTGGGCGACGGGCCCGACCGATGATCCGGAGGCGTTCCTGCGCGGCTTCCTCGCGTACGTCGGCTCCGACTACTCCCCGCCGTCTCCCCTTCCGGCCCAGCTGGCCCAGGGGGCACGGACGCTGATCGTGGAGCGCGGCCCCTGGGAGGCGGAGATCCCGCTCGACGCCCTTGCGGCAGCGCCGTTTCCGGTGCTCGTCGTCTCCGGTGGCCACCACGCCGGCTTCGACGCGGTGTGCAATGTGCTCGTCGACCGCCTTGGAGCCGAACGGCTCGTGCTGCCGGGATTCGGTCACACGGCACAGCGGCATCCGGACTTCAACGAGCGCCTGGCGGACTTCTTGACGCGGGCTGAGACCCTGGGGAGAGGCTGAAGCCTCGCCCCGGAGTTGGGAGACCCTGGGGAGAGGCTGAGACCCTGGGGAGAGGCTGAAGCCTCGCCCCGGGGATGAGCGGCTTCGCCGCGTTCCTGTTACGCCGATCGGCGCTCCTCGCGGTCCCGCTCGGCGACGCGGCGGCGGACACGGGGGTTTCCGAGCTTGACGATCTCGAGCAGGTAGATGATGTAGACCGAGAACGCGAGCGCGCCGAGGGCGATCGCGACCACCGCGACGGTCTCCCACGGATGCCAGACACCGCCCTCGCGGAAGGGAATGAAGCGCGTGGCGAGCGCGGCAACACCGAGCGACGCCGTCCAGGCCCACATCGTGAGCGCGGCCCGCCGCTGGCTGAAGCCGATGTTGATGAACCGGTGGTGCAGATGCGAGCGGTCGGCCGTCGAGATCGGCTGGCGGTACTTCAGCCGCTTCAACACGACGAACGACGTGTCGATGATCGGCACCGCGAGCACGAGCAGCGGCAGGAACAGTACGACGGTCGACGCCGTCTTCAGGAGTCCCGCGACCGAGATGGACGCGAGCGTGAAACCGAGCACGAGCGCGCCCGAGTCGCCCATGAAGATCCGGGCCGGGAAGAAGTTGTGCCGGAGGAATCCGATACACGCGCCGGCGACGATCGCGGACAGCACCGCAGCATCGACCTTCCCGAGCGACAGCGAGATCACCGCGAAGGTGACGCCCGAGATCGCGCAGACGCCGGCGGCGAGACCGTCCATGCCGTCGAGGAAGTTGACCATGTTCATCACCGCCACGATCCAGACGATCGTGAGCGGGACCCCGATCCAGGGCGGCACATCGACAGCCCCGACGAACGGCAGCGTGAAGTGGTCGATCCAGACGCCGAAGGCGGTCGGAATGGCGGCCGCGAGCACTTGCCCTGCGAGCTTCGGCACCGGGGCGAGGCCGCGGAAGTCGTCGATCGCGCCGACGACGCACGCGACCGCGGCGCCGAGCAGGATTCCCCGCATCTCGCTCGAGAGATCGAGGAACGCGAGCGACGGCACGAGGATCCCCATGAAGATCGCGAGCCCGCCGAGTCGCGGGATGGGCCGACGGTTGAGGCGCCGCTCGTCCGGGTTGTCGACGACGCCGAGGATTCGCGCCATGCCGCCGACGGCCGGCGTCAGGAGAACGACGATCAGCAGAGCGATCGCGGCACCGTAGAGGACCTCCGGGTTGTCCCGAAGCTCGTTCATCGCCGCCTACTTCGTGCCGTAGAGCCTGTCGCCTGCGTCACCGAGGCCCGGGACGATGTATCCCTTCTCGTTCAGACCCCTGTCGATCGAGGCGACGACGATCGAGACGTCAGGGTGCTCGTCCACGACCCGTGCGATCCCCTCGGGCGTTGCAATCAGCGCGATCACCCGGACCGAGGTGGCCCCCGCGGCCTTGACGGTCTCGACGGCGGCGGCAGTCGAGTTGCCGGTCGCGAGCATCGGGTCGAGGAGGAGCACGTCGCGATCGGCGACGTCGTTCGGCAGCTTCACGTAGTACTCGACCGGCTGCAGGGTCTCCTCGTCGCGGTAGAGGCCGATGAACCCGACCCTCGCTCCCGGGATCAACGAGAGGACGCCGTCGAGCATCCCCACGCCCGCCCGCAGGATCGGGCAGACGGCGACCTTCTTGCCGGAGATCCGCCGCGCGCTCATCCGCTCGAGCGGGGTCTCGATCTCGACCGGCTCGTCGGCGAGCGTCTTCGTCGCCTCGTAGGTGAGGAGCAGCGTCAGCTCGTTGACGAGCTGACGGAACATCTGGGTCGTCGTGGTGACGTCGCGCAGCAGGCCGAGCTTGTGCCGGACGAGCGGATGGTCGACCTCGACGACCGTGCCGGTCACGTGTCGTACCTCGTATATCCCCGGAAGCCGGGATAGAGCGGTCGTTCGGCGCAGAGCGCCTCGCTGCGAGCGGCGAGAGCGGCGACGTCCGCGTCGTCCCCGAGCGCGCCGACGATGATCCGGCCCACCTCGCGGAAGTCGTCCTCGTCGAAGCCACGCATTGTCGCGGCCGGCGTGCCGATTCGCACCCCCGAGGCAACGGTCGGAGGCCGCTCGTCGAACGGCACCGTGTTCCGGTTCGTGGTCAGCCTGACCGCATGCAGGCGCTCCTCGGCGTCCTTGCCGGTCCACTCCGTACGCCGCAGGTCGAGCTGCAACAGGTGCGTGTCGGTGCCGCCGGTGAGAACGTCGACGCCTCCGTCCATGATCTCGGCCGCCAGGGCATCGGCGTTCGAGCGCACGCGCTTCTGGTACTCGCGAAACGCCTCGGAGGCGGCAATCCTGAAACAGGTCGCCTTCGCGGCGATGACGTGCTCGAGCGGCCCGCCCTGGAGCCCGGGGAACACGGCGCGGTCGATGGCGGCCGCGTGCTCCTCGCGGCAGAGGATGAACCCCGCGCGCGGACCGGCGAGTGTTTTGTGGGTGGTCGAGGTGACGACGTCGCAGTCGACCATCGGGTTCGGGTGCAGCCCCGCTGCGACGAGCCCCGAGAAGTGCGCCATGTCGCACCAGAGGAGCGCGCCGACCTCGTCGGCGATCTTGCGGAACTCCCATGTCTCCACCGTCCGCGGGTAGGCGGAGCCTCCGCAGATGATCACCTTCGGCCGGTGCTCCTTCGCGAGCGCCATCACCTCGTCGTAGTCGACCAGGCTGGTCTTGGGCGAGACGCCGTAGTGCGCGATCGTGTAGAGCCGGCCGGAGAAGTTGACCTTGAGCCCGTGGGTCAGGTGCCCGCCGTGGTCGAGGCGGAGCGAGAGAACGGTGTCGCCCGGCTGCATCAGCCCGAGGTAGACCGCCATGTTCGCCTGCGCGCCCGCGTGCGGCTGGACGTTCGCGTGCTCCGCGTGGAACAGCGCCTTGGCCCGATCGATCGCGAGCTGCTCGATCTGGTCGACGATCTCGCACCCCTCGTAGTACCGCCTGCCCGGGTACCCCTCCGCGTACTTGTTCGTGGGCACGGAGCCGACGGCCTCGAGGAGGGACGGCCACGTGAAGTTCTCCGATGCGATGAGCTCGATCTGGCTGCGCTGCCGCTCGAGCTCCTCGCCGAGGAGACCGGCGATGTCAGGGTCGATCTCGGCGAGGCCCGCGTGGCGGAGCCGTTCGAAGGAATGTTCGTCGCCCATCGGAACCGATGCTACTGCAACGAAGCACGAGACCCTCACCGAAGAAGAAACGGGGCTTCGAGACAGGCCCGCTCGTCGTTTTGGCTCGAACGAGCGACCCGGCTCCCCCTCCCGGGGGTCGTCTCGCGCACCTTTTCCGATCACAACTTGCCCATGCATCGGCTCTGCGGCCTCAGCTCGAAGGACTCCGTGCGCGCACGCCTCTGGGCCACGGCTGTATTGGCCTGGGCCCTCGCGGCTGTTGCCGCCACGACTGCCGGCGCCGTTCCTCCCCCGACGAGCCCGTCGTGGGGTGCCGGTCACGTCGAGCCCCGTGTCGCCCAGGAAGCCAAGCAGGCAGCGAGCGGCACAACCGAGGTGCGGGTCATCGTCTACGGGCCCGGCGCAGAGAAGGCGCTGAAGGACGCCGGTGCGAAGCACGTGAAGAGGTTGAAGCTCATCGACGGTGCAAGCGCTGTCGTCCGCGCCGACGCGATGGATGAGCTCCTCACCGACGAGGACGCTTCGTACGTCGCGTCCGACGCCCCGGTGCAGCTCCAGAGCACGAGCGCCACCGACTCGCTGCAGACCCTCTACCCGGCGATCGACGGCGCGACCGGCGCCTGGGCCCACGGCGTCGACGGCGACGGCATCGGCATCGCCCTGATCGACAGCGGCGTGGCTGACCTGGCCGACTTCGCCGGGCGCCTCACCCGCGTCGTGTTCGATCCTACGATTCCGGAGGACAGAGATACATCCGGCCACGGAACGTTCGTCGCGGGCGTTGCTGGCGGGAGCTCGGCGAACGGCCGCTACACGGGAATCGCACCCGGAGCCCGACTGTTCGCACTGGATGTCCAGCGCGGCGATGTCGTCCTGACGAGCGACATCGTCAACGCGCTCGGCTGGGTCGTCGCGAACCACGACAAGCAGCGAATCCGCGTCGTCAACCTCTCCCTCTCGGAGACGACACCGAGCGCCTACCGGACGAGCGCCCTCGACGCGGCTGTCGAAGCCGTCTGGCATGAGGGGGTCGCCGTCGTCGTCTCCGCCGGCAACCTCGGCGCCAACAGCGTCGACTTCGCACCGGCGAACGACCCGTTCGTGATCACTGTCGGCGCAACCGACTCCAACTTCACCGCGACGACAGCCGACGACGCTCAGGCGACCTGGTCGTCGCGCGGCACGACCGTCGACGGGTTCGTGAAGCCCGAGCTCCTGGCTCCCGGCCGGGCGATCGTCGCACCCGTGCCGGCAGGCACGACACTCGACACCATCGCGCCCGCCCAGAATCACGTGGAGCCGGGCTACCTGCGGATGAACGGGACGTCCGCCTCTGCACCGCAGGTCGCGGGCGCGGTTGCCCTCCTGCTGGAGGGCCGGCCGGGCCTCACGCCCGATCAGGCCAAGTGGCTGCTTCAGGCCACGGCACGGTCCGTGCCCGGTGCGTCTCCCGCACTCGACATCGCAGCGGCTCTGAGCTTCTCCGGCACGCCAGGCACGGCCAATAGCAACGTCGTGCTCTCGAACGGCCTCCCGGGGGAAACCGGAGGCACGGAGAGCGCAGCGACGTGGGAGCGAAAGGCAGCGAGCTACGAGGACGGCCAGGCCTGGGGCCAGGCGGCCCACGCGTGGGAGAAGGCGGCAGGGTACTGGGCTTCGTCGCCGCGAAACGCCGCTATCGCGAGCCACAACGCAGCGGCAGACTGGATGCTCGACGGCCGGTGGGATCGCACGGCCGCCCTCGAGGAGGACGCCGCGAACGCCTGGAGCGCAGCGGGAAGCCCCACAGGCGCAGGAATCGCCTGGGAGCTGGCCGCCGACGCACGCCTGCGCGACAGGAGCTTCGACGGTACCGCGAAGGCTTTCGAAGCGGCGGCCCGAGCGTGGACGAGCGCAGGCGGCACCGATCGCGCGAGCGCCTCCTGGAAGCGCGCTGCCGACGCCTGGAGACTCAAGGGCGACAAGGCCCGGGCAGCAGCAGCCGAGGCGAACGTCGCCGCCACCTGGAACGCGGCAGCGACCTGGAACGCCGCGGCCACCTGGAACGCGGCCGCCACCTGGACGGCAGCAGCAACCTGGAACGCGGCGGCCACCTGGACGGCAGCAGCAACCTGGAACGCCGCCGCCACCTGGACGGCAGCAGCTACGTGGACGGCATCGGCCACGTGGAACGCAGCGACCACCTGGAACGCCTCCGCCACCTGGAACGCCTCCGCCACCTGGAACGCCTCCGCCACCTGGAACGCCTCCGCCACCTGGAACTGACCGAAGCCGGCGGCTACCCGATGTTGCCGTCGCGGGAGCCGGGTAGCAGATCACCCATTCGGGGGAATCCAGGCCCCACTCCAGGGGACGACAACGAGAGAATGCGGGCAGAGGAGAGCGTTCCCGTTCCGGCGGCCGAAGACCCGCCCCGGCGCGTGCACGGTGAGCTTGCTGGCGGTGACCCTCACGACGGCGCGGCCGGGCAAGCCACATCACCTCCCGAAACGCGGGCCGAGTCTGTGCCCTCCGGTCGCCAGGGGTTCTTCGGAGAGCCGACCGCGGTCGTCACGCTGATCATCACGGTTGCCGGACTGACGGCCGCCCTGCTCGCCTTCTGGGCGCCGGAGATCTGGGCTACGGCAGGGGAAGACCCTGTGGCCTTCGTGTCATTCGCTCTGCTCGCCGTCGGCCTCACGTTCACGTCCGTCGAGATCTACGAGCGCGGCGCGGTCAGTTTTGCCGGCTGCGGCCTGCTCGCGACCGGCTTCGCGCTGGGCCCCGGCCCGGCAATCGTGTTCGCGATCATGGTCGCCGCACTCAACCTCGCACGCCGGCGCGGGAGACTCTACCGCGCAGTGTTCGATGCCGGAACCCTCGCTCTGGCGGCCGCGGCCGGCGCAGTCGTGTACGACGTATTGACCTCGGGCTCCGATAACAGGCTCACGGGGTTCGTCGCGTCCGTGCCCGCCGCAATCGCCTTCCTGACCGTCAACCTCGGGTTGCTCAGCACGGCGATGGGGCTCTCCGAGGGGGTCAACCCGTTCGCCGTCTGGCGGGAGCGGTTCCGCTGGCTGACGCCCTACTACCTCGCCTCTGGCCCTCTCGCCTTCACGATGGCGCTCGGATACGAGCGCCTCGGTGTGATCGGGCTCGCCGCGTTTGCTTTGCCGCCCGCGTTCATGATGTTCTCGGTGCGCCAGTATCTGGCCCACACGAGCAAGTCCGTCGAGGAGATCAGGCGGGCGAACGCCGATCTGCAGACGCTCTTCGACTTTGCCGGCGGGCTCGCCGCCCGCTCCCACGACAGCGACGAGCTCCGCCTGTACGCCGAGCACCGGCTGTCGTCCCTGCTCGGGGCACGCGCCGAGATCGCCTCCGAGGCGTCGCCCGGGAGCGTGGCTCTGGTGACGGGCGGCAAGACGGCCGGCTGGCTGGCGTTGTCCTTCGACGAGGGCGACAACGAGCAGTGGCTGCGGCTCCGCGATGCCCTCATCCCTCAGCTCGCGACCGCCTTCGAGAGCGCACATCTCGTGGACGAGGTGCGGCGCTCCCATCGCGACATGATTGCCGCGCTCTCGAGGAGCATGGAGGCAAAGGACTACTACACCGGTGAGCACACGGAACGGGTTTCCCGGATCTCGGTGGCGCTGGCCGAGCGGCTCGGTTACACGGGGACCGAGCTGGCCGCGATCGAGATCGGCTCCCTCGTCCACGACATCGGCAAGATCGGGATCCCGGAGTCGATCCTGAACAAGCCGGGCCCGCTGACCGAAGGCGAGTGGCAGGTGATGAAGGAGCACCCCGTCATCTCCGACTTCATCCTCGCCGACATCAACGTCCACCCGATCGTGCGTCAGATCGCCCGCTGGAGCCATGAACGTCTCGACGGCGCAGGCTACCCCGACGGCATCGCGGGCGACAGGATCCCGGAGCCGGCGCGGATCGTGCTCGTCGCAGATGCCTTCGACGCGCTCACCACCGACCGCCCGTACCGCCGCGGGCGCTCTGCCGGCCTCGCGCTCGAGGAGATCCGCCAGAACGTTGGCACTCAGTTCTGCCCGGCGGTGTTCGAGCAGCTGGAAGCCCTGTACCGCCATGCGCCCGCCGTTCTCGAGACCACCGACGAGCCACTCGCCGGCGCCGCCTGAGGCAGACAGCTCGCGTCAGGCGCTCGCGGCACTAATCCGCTCGAGCGCCGCGACCGGTTCGCCCGCTCCCACGCGAAGGATCACCGGCTCCGGGCCTGTCACGTCTATGACGGTCGACGGGACCCCGGGAAGCTCGCCGCTGTCGAGCGCAGCGGCCACGCCCCCGCGGATCTGCTCCGGCACGTCTACGAGGCGTCGCGGGTCGGGGCCACCGGGGAGATTGGCGCTCGTAGCGACCACGACGCCGAGCCGGCTCATGATCTCGGCGACCGGGCCCGAGAGCGCAGGCACCCTCACTCCGATCGTGTCGGGCCGGCCTGCGCACAGCCACGGGAAGCGCCCGGCCGGGTTGGGGACGACGAGCGTGAACGGCCCCGGGAGCACCGTGCGCGCGATCGCGGCGGGTCGGCCGGCAAGCTCGGGGATGCACTCGAGCAGCACGTCGACGCTCGCTGCGAGGATCGCGGTGGGCTGGATCGTGTCCCGTCCCTTGAGCCGGTAGAGGTCGGCTGCAGGTTGCTCCCGGGAGGCGGTGCAGACGAGACCGTAGACCGTGTCGGTGGGAAGAACGGCGAGCTTGCCGTCGCGGAGCGCCCGGACGACGCTCTCGACCTCGCTCACGTCCGTCGTCCCTCGACGACTCGATCGTGACCCGCCAGGTCCCGGGTCACCCGGATCTCGGCGAAGCCGAGGTCGTCGAGCAGGGAGGCCGTGGCCTCGGTCTGCCCCGCTCCGACCTCGAATGCGAGAGCCCCGCCGGGCGCGAGCACGGACACGGCCCCGCGGGCGACCGCCTCGACCGCGCCGTCGGCGCTCAGAGCTCCGTGCGGTTCCCAGTCGCGAACCTCGGGCTGCAGGCCCGGGAGGTCGGCTGCTTCGACATAGGGCGGGTTCGACACGATCAGATCCCAGGGGCCCGCGGGCAGGCCCTCGAACAGATCATGGCCTGTCAGATTGACAGCCAGACCGGTGCGGGCGACGTTCTCTGCGGCGAGCGCGAGCGCGTCCGCCGAACTGTCGAGCCCCGTGACGACGGCACCCGGATGCTCGTCGGCGATCGCGAGCGCGATCGCGCCGGAGCCGGTGCCGACATCGAGCACGCGCGGCCGGTCGAGGCCGCCGACGAGAACGAGAGCGCGCTCGACGAGGATCTCCGTCTCGGGCCGCGGGATCAGCGCGCGCCGGTCGACGGTCAGCGTGAGGTGGCGGAATCCCCACTCGCCGAGTACGTACTGGAGCGGTTCGCGCCGGGCGCGCCGGGCCACGAGCTCCCGCGCCGCAACAAGCTCCGGTTGCGTCAGCGGACGGTCGAAGGCCGTGTAGAGCTCGATTCGCTCGACGCCTATCGCCTTCGCGAGCAGCCGTTCCGCATCGAGCCGCGGCGTGTCGGATCCCTTCGCTGCGAGATGCTCGGTGGAGAGGCGCAGCACCTCGCCAACGCTCTTCTTCATGCGCCGGCGGCCTCGAGCGAGAGCCGCCGATCCTCGGACTGGATCGCCTCCGTGAACTCCTCGAGATCGCCGTCCAGGATCTGGTCGAGCCGGTGCACCGTGAGCTTGATCCGGTGGTCCGTGAGCCGGTTCTCGGGAAAGTTGTACGTGCGGATCTTCTCGGCCCGCTCGCCGGAGCCGATCTGGAGCTTCCGGGCCTCCGAGAGCCGGGCCTGCTCCTTCTCGCGCTCGAGCTCGTAGAGGCGCGCGCGGAGCACCCGCATCGCCTTCTGCCGGTTCTGGAGCTGCGACTTCTCGTCCTGCATGGCGACGACGACACCCGTGGGCATGTGCGTGATGCGAACCGCCGAGTCCGTCGTGTTGACGCTCTGGCCTCCGGGGCCTGTCGAGCGATAGACGTCGATCTTGAGGTCGCTCTCCGCGATCTCGATCTCGACCTCCTCGGCCTCGGGCATCACGGCGACCGTTGCAGTCGAGGTATGGATCCGCCCCTGCGACTCCGTCTCCGGCACCCGCTGCACCCGGTGGGTACCGCCCTCGTACTTGTAGACGGAGAACGCGCCGTCGCCCTTGACGGCGAAGACGACCTCCTTGAAGCCGCCCGTCTCGCTCTCGTTCGCCGACAGGATCTCGGTCTTGAAGCCACGGCGTTCGGCATACCGGGTCAGCATCCGGAAGACGGCACCGGCCCAGAGCGCCGCCTCGTCCCCCCCCACTCCCTGGCGCACCTCCACGATCACGTCCTTCGAGTCGGCCGGGTCGCGCTCGACGAGCGCCGCCTTGAGCTCCTCCTCGAGCCGCGCAACGTCGCTCTCGAGGTCCGCCGCCATCGAGGCCAGCTCGGGGTCGTCCTTCGCGTCTGCGAGATCGGCACGCGCGCCCTGCCACGCGACGGCGAGCTTGTAGGGCACCTCCAGCTCCTTGAGCCGCCGCCCCACGTCTGCAGCCTCACGATGGTCGTTGTAGACGGAAGGGTCGGAGAGCCGCGCCTGCAGATCGGTGTAAGAGCGCTCGAGCTCCTCGACGAGTGATTCGATCCCGGCCATGGCGTGTCGATGGTAGCTCGCGGTGAAAGAGCATACCGCGAGATACCTTCTCCTTCTCTGTCTGCAGACCTGGGCTCCGCCTTCGATCGCGCAAATCCCTGAAGGGGCCGGCCCGCCGGCCCGTCCTGAGCCTGGACGCGCATAGGGGAAGCACGGCGACGGGCTTCGGCCTGTCCGCAACGCCGCTCTATGCTTGCGGCAATGGCGGCCTCGGTCACGACGGTGCACGCTCCCACGCTCGGTGAGTGCTGGCTGCAGACGTCGGCGGTGATTCTCGAGCACGGTTCGGATGCCGCCTACGACGGCCTCCCGATCCGCGAGATCGCCCACATCGTGCTCTCGGTCGACGACCCCGACCCAGACGATCCCCTCATCGAACGTCTCGGCGACCCGGCCTGGTCGGCGTGGATGCACGAGAACTTCTTCACCCCGAAGAACGTCGCCGAGCTCGGCGACGCCCGGAGCTATGCATCACGCCTGTTCGACTACGAGGGCAGTGGGCGCGACCAGCTCGCATGGGTCGTCGAACGCCTCCGGGGCGATCCGGCCTCGCGGTCGGCGACGATCACGATGTTCGAGCCGCTCACCGACACCACCTACATCCCGTGTGTCAGCATGCTCGACTTCTGGGCTCCGGCCGGCCGCCTCGAGCTCGTCGTCTACGCCCACAGCCTCGACTTCGGCAAGAAGGCCTACGGGAACCTCGTCGAGCTGGCCCGCCTCGAGCAGCTCGTGGCCCTCGAGCTCGGGCTGCCCGTCGGCCGACTGACCGTTCACGTGAAGTCCGCCCACGTCTACGAGCCGGAGTGGGAGCTGATGACCCGGCTCGCCTCGGAGGCGGCCGCCACCCCGGGGAGAGGCTGAAGCCTCTCCCCCGGCCCTCGCGCCCCAACGGAGCGGGCAGAGGCTTCAGCCTCTGCCCCGGGTTTCGACTCGGGCGCGTAACCCTGGGGAGAGGCTTCAGCCTCTGCCCGGCTGAGACCCGCCCCGGTGGGCGGGTCTCAGCCCGCGAGCACGGCGTCCAGGGTGATCTCGGGCACGCCGGCGAGCGCCTTCGAGACCGGACATCCCGTCTTTGCACCCTCGGCCGCGGCGGCAAATCCCTCCTCGTCGATTCCCGGCACGGTGCCGCGCACCGTGAGGGCGACCTTCGTGATCCCCTCACCGGGCACGAACGTGACGGTGGCCGTCGTATCGAGCCGCTCGGCGGGCGTTCCGGACTGGGCCAGGCCATGGGAGAGCGCCATCGAGAAGCAGGCCGAATGGGCAGCGGCGATGAGCTCCTCGGGGCTCGTCCTGCCGTCTGGCGCTTCGGCCCGAGAGGTCCAGCTGACGTCGAGGGCGCCGAACGCGCCGCTCGGCGCCTCGTGGATCGTGCCGGCACCCTCCATCAACGTGCCGTGCCAGGTCGTGCTCATCGTGCGCTCGGTTGCCATCGGGTACCTCCTGGGACGTGGTGAACGGGTGCGGTTCCTACGACAGGCTTGCGGTAACTGCGACCGTCGCGCTCGCGCGGATGAGCGCCGACAGCGGGCAACTCGCATCGGCCGCCTCGGCGGCCTGTGCAAACGCCGCCTCGTCACAACCGGGAGCCGTCCCCCGCGCGTCGATCTCGGAATGGACGATCTGGTGCCCCTTGCCCTCGATCTCGTCCATCGTCACGACGCAGCGGACGTCGAGGCGCTTCGGCGGCGTCCCTGCCTTCGACAACTCACTCGCCAGCGACATCGTGAAGCAGGCGCCGTGGGCGGCGGCGAGCAACTCCTCGGGGCTCGTCTTCCCTTCCGGAATGCCGATGCGCGCCGCCACTGTGTACTGCAATCCCGAGAACGCATTCGACGACGTCGCGCTGATCGCACCCGTGCCGCGGGCGACGTTGCCCTCCCAGCTGACCCCGGCCTCACGAACGATTCTCGGCATCGCTTTTCTCCTCTTCGTTTCGTCGGGAAAGGCGAGACTGCGACTCGCCGCTACGCCATGACCTCGACGCGGGATTCCGCACGCAACTCGTCCTCGCTCTCCGCCTGCTCGACCCGCATGACCTCCTGTAGTGCACGGATCGAGACCTCGATCTGATCGAGGGACGGCTCCCTCGTCGTCAGCCGCTGCAGCCAGAGGCCCGGCGCGAGCAAGGTCATGAGCACGCGGTTTCCCTGATGCTTGCCCGCGTAGCGGATCAGCTCGTAGGCGAGCCCCGCGATCACCGGGAGCAGGAGGATGCGGCTGATGATCAGCCAGTACCAGACCGGCCTGCCGACGAACGCGAAGACGAAGATGCCGATCACCATGACCCATAGCAAAAACGCTGTTCCGCAACGTGGATGGATCAAACTGAACTTCTGTACCTTCTCCGGCGTGAGCTCCGATCCACCCTCGAGCGCGTTGATCGCCTTGTGCTCGGCGCCGTGGTACTGGAAGACGCGCTTCAGGTCGGGCAGCAGCCCGATCAGCACGATGTAGAGGATGAACACGCTGACGCGGATCAGCCCCTCGACCATCACGAACGAGTAGGTGCCGTCGATCGGGAGCCAGCTCGTGAGCAGGGCCGGACCGACCTTGAAGAGCATCAACGCAAAGCCGATAGCGATCACGAACGAGAAGATGATCTGGCCGCGGGAGATCTCGGTCACGACCTCCTCGTGCGGCGTCTCGTCGCCTTCTTCCCGCTCTTCCTGCATCGCGTAGTTGGCTGAGATCGCGAGTGCACGAAACCCGATCGCGAGCGATTCGCCGAGCGCCACGACACCGCGGATCACGGGGAGACGCCAGATCCGGTGGCGCTGCATCGGCGAGCTGACGGACTTCGTCACCTCGACGACTTCACCGGACGGTGTGCGCACCGCGACCGACCACACGGCGGGGCCGCGCATCATCACACCTTCGAGCACGGCCTGGCCGCCGTACGAGACGCTCATCGGACGTCTCGCGGCTGGAAGAACAAGGCTAGCCGCGACACGCCCGATGAAATATCTGTTGGGCGCCGGGCGCCTCGCGACTGGAAGGACAAGGCTAGCCGCGACACGCCCGATGAAATATCTCTTGGGCGCGCTCCGCGCGCGTGAAACCCCCGCAAGGCACTAACGGCGGGGACCGCCGGCCTTCTCGAGACGGCGCTGGAAGCGCTCGACTCGACCGCCGGCGTCCATGAGCTTCTGCTTGCCCGTATAGAACGGGTGGCAGTGGGAGCAGACCTCGACGTGCAGCTCCGGGCTCGTGGAACGGGTCATGAACTCGTTGCCACAGGAGCAGGCGACGTGCGCGAGAACGTACTCGGGATGGATCTCAGCCTTCATGGTCGAGCTAGGATAGCAGAGGCGATATCGGTGCTGACGTTGCCTCCGGAGACGACGGCGACGATGCATTCCCCCTCCACCTTGCCTGCCTGGACGGCGGCGACGGCGGCTGCTCCCCCCGGTTCGGCGGCGAGCTTCGCACGGCTGTAGAGGAAGCGGAAGGCCTCGCGGATCTCGTCCTCGGAGACGAGCACGACTTCGACGCCGAGGAGGCTGCAGATCTCGATCGGGAACCGGCCCGCGAACGGCGCCGTGAGCGCATCGGCGACGGTGTCCGGCGTCACCGGCACCGGCTCTCCCGCGGCAAGGCCGAGCGCGAGGGCGTTCGACCGCTCGGGCTCGACCGCGACGACCCGGACGCCCGCGGGAACGCACGCCGCGGCGATCCCGGAGACGAGGCCGCCCCCGCCGCACGCGACGACGATCGTGTCCACGCCGGGCACGTCCTCGAGGATCTCGAGGCCGACCGTTCCCGCGCCCGCGATCACGACCGGATCGTCGAACGGGTGCACGAACACACGCCCCGTCTGCTCCTGAAGCTCGTGTAAGCGCTCGAAGGCCGCGCCGGGCCCGGGAGCCTCCAGATCGATGGTGGCCCCATACCCTCGCGTCGCGTCGATCTTGGCGCTGCTGGCTCCCTGCCACATGACGAGGAGTGCATCGACCCCCTCGGCCGCGGCGGCCCATGCGACCGCCTGGGCATGGTTGCCGGCCGAGACGCTGATCACGCCGCGGGCGCGCTCATCCGGAGAGAGGCCTCGCATCCTGTTCAGCGCGCCGCGTGGCTTGAACGAGCCGGTGCGCTGGAACAGCTCCGCCTTGAGCTGCCGGCCGGCCCCGAGGCTGCGAGAGGTGAACACCGGCGTCCGGTGCAATGCACCGCGAATGACGCGGGCAGCGCGGCCGACGTCGTCGGGCGAGACGGGAACATCGGGCATCGCGCGATGGTAGACGACCGGCGGAACCGCGAGAATGCACGCATGGAAGACGAGACCGCGCCTCTGCCCATCCGCATCGTCGTCACCGACGACCTGGAGCGTTCTCGCGTCACGGTCTTCTTTCGCCTCCTGCTCGCGATCCCCCACCTCATCGTGGTGACGCTCTACGGGATCGCGGCGGCCGCCGTCTCCATAATCCTCTGGCTCGCCATCGTGATCGAGGGCAAGGCTCCGGAGTCACTGCAGTCGTTCGTCGCGTCGTATCTGCGGTACTCGGTCCAGGTGAGCGCGTACCTGAACCTGGCGGCGCAGCCGTATCCGTCGTTCGGGGGCGGCGATGGCTACCCCGTCGACCTCGAGATCGTTCCCTCGCCACGTCAGTCGCGGGGCCGGGCCGCGTTCCGCCTCGTCCTGGCGATCCCCGTGTTGCTCGTCGCTGCCGCACTCGGCGGCGGCTCGTCGTTCGGCAACGCCTCCTGGTTCGCGTCACAGCGCACCGACACCGAGTGGACGTCCGTCGGCTGGGGTGGTGGCGGCATCGTCGTCGCCGCTGCATTCCTCTCATGGTTCGCGTCGCTCGCGCGTGGGCGCACGCCCCGAGGCCTGCGTGACCTGATCGCCTACGGCATCGCCTACACCGCGCAGGCCGTCGGCTATCTCCTGCTCGTCACCGACCGCTACCCGACAAGCGACCCATCCCGGGTTCTGCCGTACGCAGCTCTACCGGCGCATCCCGTGCGCCTCGAGCTCACCGACGGGCTCGAGCGCTCGCGGCTGACGGTCTTCTTCCGTCTTCTGCTTGCCATTCCGCACCTGATCTGGCTCTCGCTGTGGGGCGTTCTGATGCTCCTGGCCGTGCTCGTCGCGTGGTTCGCGGCTCTCGTGACGGGACGGGTACCCCTCGGTCTGCATCGGTTCATCGCGGCCTGGGTGCGCTACAGCGTGCACGTCGGCGCCTTCCTGTTCATCATCGGCGGCCCGTTCCCGGGTTTCGTGGGGGCGGACGGCAGCTACCCGGTCAGCGTCGCGATCGATCCGCCGCAGCAGCAGCGTCGCGCCGTCACGTTCTTCCGGATCTGGCTCGCGATCCCGGCCGTGATCCTCGGCAGTGCGACCACCGGCGTGATCTGGCTCGTCGGATTGCTCGGCTGGTGGGCAGCCCTGTTCACGGGGCGGATGCCGGAGGGTCTGCGCAATCTCGGCGCCGCCGGCCTTCGCTACTCGGCCCAGGCCAACGCGTACGTCTTCCTGCTCACCGAGCGGTACCCCTACGCCGCGCCGGCCGTCCGCGACCGGCCGCACGACGAGCAACTCGAGCTCGAGCTCGAGCCACCGACAGCCGGCTTCGCGGGGGTCGAGCCCGCCTGAGTCGCGTCGCCCGGACACTGCTCGTCGCAGCCGCAGCCGCGGCCTGGCTCGCCTGTGCGTCGCTCCTCCTCCGGACGGCCGTGCCCTCCGGGCTTCACCTCGCCGCCGTCGACACCGACTCGGTGTTCGGCAAGGCGTTCGTCCGCAAGGCGGTCCGCGTCGAGCGCTTCTTCCTGAGCACCTGGCTGCTCGGGCAGATCGCGCTGTTCGCCACGCTCTGGATCTACTCGCGCCGCGGCGCCCGGTTCGCCCGCGAGTCCGCTGCCGGCCCGATCGGGACGGGGATGCTGCTCGGCATGCTCGGCCTCGGGATCGTCTGGCTCGTGCAGCTCCCGTTCGGGCTGCTCGACGTCTGGTGGGCCCGCCGCCACGACCTCACCAAGGTGGGCTACCTGGACTGGGCGTTCGGCCACTGGTTGGAGCTCGGCTTCACCTTCGTCTCGATCTGCGTCGCCCTGCTGGTCGTGATGTTCCTCGCCCGCCGACTCGGCGAGAGCTGGTGGATCCCCGGTGCCGTCGCGTTCGTCGCGATCGGTGCCACCTTTGCGTTCGTCCAGCCGTACCTCCTCAGCGAGACGACCCCGCTCAAGGATCGGGCCCTGCAGCGCTCGGGCGAGAAGTTCCAGCGAGAGCAGGGCGTCTCAGGCATCCCGATCTCGGTCGAGGACGTGAGCGGCACGACGAGCCAGGCGAACGCGTATGCCGTCGGGTTCGGCGCCTCACGCAAGGTCGTGCTCTGGAGCACGATGATCGACGGCAGCTTCTCGGATGCGGAGGTCCGGGTCGTCCTGGCCCACGAGATCGGCCACCACTCGAGCCACCACATCCCCAAGGGGATCGCGTGGTTCGCGCTCTTCGCACTCCCCGGCGCGTGGGTGCTGATGCGGGCCACGCGGCGCCGCGGCGGGATGGGCGAGGCTGCGGCGGTGCCGCTGGCACTGCTCGTCGTCGCGGTGATCCAACTCGCGCTCGCGCCGGCCCAGGCGTGGATCAGTCGGCGGATGGAGAGCGAGGCCGACTGGAAGGCGCTCCAGACGACGCACGATCCGGCCGCTGCACGCGGTCTCTTCGTCGGCTTTGCGGGGACGTCGCTCGGCGACCCCGACCCGCCGGTGTGGGCGCACGTCCTCCTCGACAGCCATCCGACGCTGGCGCAGCGGGTCGCGATGGCGGAGGCGTGGAGGCGGAGATCTGTGCCGAGGAGAGGCTGAAGCCTCTCCCCTAGATCTGTGCCGAGGAGAGGCTGAAGCCTCTCCCCTAGATCT
>Ga0315286_10001810_pt1 | contig 19611 bp, 16 predicted proteins | sample YL17G10_0_MG_FD_205038 | JGI IMG/M metagenome (GOLD analysis project Ga0315286, IMG submission 205038) | Sediment microbial communities from Yellowstone Lake, YNP, Wyoming, USA - YL17G10_0 | ecosystem: Environmental > Aquatic > Freshwater > Lake > Sediment | place: USA: Wyoming | collected... | reverse complement strand
GAAGCTCCGTCCGAACAATTCGTATTTTTCAATGAGATAACTACGATACTTAATAATCACGGGAAATTCAAGTTTTTTTTGGGGTTGTGTCGGCCGGCCGACACATACACTATATATTGTATTATCAGGGAGTTATAAGCTCTTATATTAAAAGGATTAAAAATAGGTTATTAAGACTTAAGACAACATATAGCGTGATGTATAAAAAAGGACTTTGCATTGTTGTCATACAAGGCTTGTTCCGGAATCCTGTTTTTTTAATCTGGATTCCCGCCTTCGCGGGAATGACAGTTCCAGGATTATTGTTAAGCCGTTAATGTAGATTATTAATATCGGATATATAGGAATAATCAACCCATTCAACTCCCTAGGCTGATGAAGCCCGCCCTCATTCGCTTCGCGAATGAGGACTGCAAAGCCCGGGCTGTCGAATGGGTTGATGTCCACCCAACGTTAGCTTATAATCAAATTCGATTTTTAAAGATAAATATATATAAAAATAATATAATCAACATGATACATTGTAACGAAGACATTCCCGAGCCGAAATGACGGAACTCGCGCGGCGGCTCGGACTGGGCGATGCCGTTTTTCTCGTCATCGGGTCCGTCTTCGGTTCTGGCATTTTCCTGACGACGGGGATCATCGCCTACGATCTTCCGGCGCCCGGCCTGATCTGGCTTGTCTGGGCCGTCGGCGGGCTTTTAACGATCATCGGCGCTTTGATCTATGCCGAACTAGGCACCCTCTTCCCTGGGGCGGGAGGCCCTTATATCTATCTCAAAGAAGCTTATGGCCCTCAAATTTCGTTCCTTTACGGCTGGACATTTTTCTGGATCATCGGCGGAGGGGGGATCGCCGCCCTGGCCATGGGCTTTGCCGAGAATCTCGGGTCGTTTTTCCCCTTTCTTTCTCCCATGGAGGATCTGGTCCGCCTGTCTTTCGGTCCGCTCCAGCTTCATCTGAGCGCGGGGCATGTCGCCGCCGTCCTTTCGATCATCGTCCTTTCGGTCCTTAATTATCTTGGCGTTCAGAGCGGAGTCCGTTTCCAGAACGTGTTCACGGCGTTCCGTCTGATCGCCCTGGCGGCGTTCGCCGGACTCGCCTTCGCCATCGGCCGGAAACCGGGCCTTCAGAATTTGACCCCGTTTATGCCCCACGGGCCCCTCCCCTCTCTATCGATGTTCGGGGCGGCCTTTCTGGCCGTCCTCTGGACTTACGACGGCTGGTACTCCGTGAATTGCACGGCGGAGGAGGTTCGGAATCCCGCTCGAACGATCCCCCGGGCCCTCGTCCTCGGCACGGCCGCGGTCACGGCCCTGTATTTGCTGGCCAATATCGTTTATAGTATGGCTCTTCCGGTGGAGCGCATGCGTGGAGTCGTCCGCATCGGTGAATCGGCCGCAGCCGGGCTTTTCGGGCCCGGCGGCGCCCGGCTCTTTTCCGCGTTCATCGCGGCGGCCGTCCTGGGCTGCTTGAGCGCGAACATCCTCTTCTCCCCGCGCGTCTCGTTCGCCATGGCCAGGGATGGACTGTTCTTCAAAAGCCTGGCCTATGTCCATCCCCGATATCGCGTTCCGGCCAACGCCATCCTTGCCCAGATGGTCTGGTCGGTCGTTCTCTGCTTCTCGGGGTCTTATCAGAGCCTGATCGAGTTCGTGGCTTTTGCCCTGCTCCTCTTTTTCGCCGCCACCGGGTTCGCCGTGTTTATCCTCCGCCGCAAGGCGCCCGGCCGCGAACGGCCGTTCAAGGCCTGGGGGTACCCGGTCCTGCCGGCCTTGTACGTCCTGATCAATCTGACCGTTTTCATCGCCGTGTTCTTTTCCCGCCCGGTCCAGTCTCTGGCCGGCGCGGCGGTGATATGCGCCGGTCTGCCGGCCTATTTTTTCTGGACCGCCAGGCGTCGAAAATCGCAGGCCGAAGGAGATCGGACATGAACCGAACGCTGAAAATTCTGCCCGAAGGCCGTGTCATAAAGGTCCCCTTCGGACGGGGGCTGTCGGACGTCCTTGAAGAAGCCGGGATCAGCCTCAGCCTCTATTGCGGCGGCCGGGGCCTATGCGGCAAATGTTTCGTCGAGATCGTCCGGGGCGACCTTCCCGAGGCGAACGAAGACGAACGGGCTTTGCGGGCGCGACGGAACCTGTCTCCGAATCATCGGCTGGCCTGCCGCTGCCGGGTCGAAGGCGACCTCGTCGTCCGCGTTCCGGCCGGATCGCGACTGCCCAAGATGCCTGTCCTCAGCCGCGGCGCCGGCCGGACCGTTCCCTTGGATCCCGCCGTCTGCAAGATCCGCCTGACCCGGCCCGTGCCCGATCCGGCCTCTCCGCGCGCCTTTCTGGATTCGATCGCCGGGCGGTTCTCGGGATCCCGCCTGCCCGCTTCGGTGAAGACATTGAAAGATCTGACCCGGACGGCGTCCGTCGCCGCGGAGGGGTCCGAGGTGACGGCGGTTCTGTATCAGGACAGGGACTGGATAGCCCTCGAGCCGGCCGATACGACCGACCGGAACTTCGGGATCGCCGTCGACCTCGGCACGACGACGGTCGTCGTCGAGCTCATCGATCTTAACGCGGGGACGATCGTCGATTCGGCCGCCGGTCTCAACCCCCAGGTGAAATTCGGGGCCGATGTCGTGTCCAGGATCACGGCGGCCTTCGCCGATCCGGCCAAGCTCGAGGACCTGCGCGCCGCCGTTGTCGGCGGGCTCAACGATCTGATCGGGGGATTGCTCGAAGCGAATCGGGTGGCTCCGGAGAATGTGTATGAAGCCGTTGTCGCCGGGAACACGGCCATGGGCCACCTCTTCCTGGGATTGCCGGTCGCGACTCTCGCCGTATCGCCTTACGCCGCCCTTTTTTCCGTCCTTCCCGCCCTGCCCGCGGACGAAACGGGCCTGGCCATTCATCCCGGGGGCCGGGTTTATCTTGCCCCCAACATCCGGAGCTTCGTCGGCGGCGATATCGCCGCCGGCCTGGCCGCCATCGACCTGGAGCATCAGGACGGGAATTTCCTGTTCATTGATCTGGGGACGAACGGCGAGATCGTCGTCAAGAAAGGCGGCCGTTTCACGACGACCTCGACGGCCGCCGGTCCCGCTTTTGAGGGGATGACGATCAGCTGCGGAATGCTGGCCCTGCCCGGCGCCGTCTACAAAGCCCGCTATCGAAAGGGCGGGCTGAGCCTGGAAACGATCGCCGGTCAAGCGGCCAAGGGCGTCTGCGGCACGGGTCTCATCGACATCATCGCCGGCGCTTTGGACGGCGGGCTCCTCAGCCCCCAAGGCCATATCCTATCCCCCTCTAAAACGATCGGGCTGACGAACGGGCTGGCTTTGAGCCAAAAAGACGTCCGGGAGGTTCAGCTCGCCGCGGCGGCCGTGAAGACGGGCATCCGGATGCTGCTCGACGAAAACTCGATGACCACGGCCGACCTGGACGGGATCTACGTGGCCGGCGCGTTCGGCAACTATCTCAACATCCCCAACAGCGTCAAGCTGGGCCTGCTCCCGCGCTTCGATCGGCGCCGGATCCGTTTTGTCGGCAATTCCTCGCTCGCCGGCGCCCGAGCCTTGCTCTTGTCGCGGCCGGAGCGGGCCCGCTGCGAGAAACTGGCGGGGAAGGTCCGCCACGTGAGCCTGGCCAAGGGGGCCGACTTTCAGGAGCTCTTCATCGAAGCCTTGGAATTTAAAGCCTGGAAATAATCGCGCGGAACGAGGTTCCCGCGGATAAGGAGAGGCCAATGGAGTCCACAGATCGTCTTTTGGCCGCGATGACCGCGGCCGTCGTCGAAGGCGACAGGGCCGCGGCCGAAGCTTTGGCCGCTCAAGCCCTGGCCGACTCGCTCGACCTGCATGAAGTCATCGAGAGAGGCTTCATCCCCGGGATCCAGAAGGTCGGGGAGCTCTGGGAAAGCGGCGAGTACTTCCTGCCCGAGCTCATCAGCGGCGCAGAATGCATGAAGGCGGCCATGGCGGTCCTTAAGCCCGCCTTCGCCGCCGCCCTCACGGAGGCGTTCCGGAGGGGGAAGGTCGTCATCGGCACGATCGAAGGCGACATCCACGACATCGGCAAGAACCTGGTCGCATCGATGCTCTCGGCCAACGGCTTCGACGTGCTCGACCTCGGGGCCGACGTCAAGCCGGCGCGGTTCATCGAGGCGGCCGAGGGGACGGGGGCGAACCTCATCTGCCTGTCGGCCCTGCTGACCACGACGATGCTCAACCAGCGCCGTCTGATCGAGTTGCTCAAGGAAAGAGGGCTGCGCGGACGGTTCAAAGTGCTGGTCGGAGGAGCCCCGGTATCCCGGAAATGGGCGGCGGATATCGGCGCCGACGGCTACGGCGAGAACGCTCTGGCCGCCGTCAAACTGGCCGTCGAGCTCGGGCCGAAACGGAGGCTGGCATGATCCGCACCCTGCGGCCCAAAGCGGAGCTCCTCAGCCGCCCCTTCGTTGAAAAGATCATCGACGAGGCCGTTCTCCTCCTCGGACGACACGGCGTATTCGTCGAGAACGCCGAAGCCCGGGGCCTGTTCAAAGAGGCCGGCATGCCGACGGACGAGACGAGCCTCAAAGTCCTCATCAATCGGAAGCTCATCGAGGATTCCCTCGAGGCGACCCCCTTGGCGGTCAGGCTCTATGACCGGGCCGGCGAGAAGGAATATGTCGTCGGGCACGACGAAGTCCACTTCGATCCGGGTTCGGCCGCGGTCAAGATCCTCGACCACGCCACCCAGCAGGAGCGGCCGCCCCTGACCGCCGATCTCGTCCGGCTGGCCCGCTTGACGGAGACTTGCGAGAATCTCCATTTTCAAAGCACGGCCCTGATCGCCTCGGATGTCCCGGAGATCATCGCCGACAGCTACCGGCTCTTCATCGGCCTCCAGTTCTGCTCGAAGCCCATCGTGACCGGCCTTTTCCGGACGGCCGGATTTCGCCCGATGTTCGAGATGCTGGCCGCCGTCCGCGGCGGAGCCGAGGAGCTCCGGCGAAAGCCCTTGGCCATCTTTGACGCCTGCCCCTCCCCCCCTTTAAAATGGAGCGACTTGACCGCCCAGAGCCTTATCGACTGCGCCCGGGCCGGCATTCCCTCGGAGCTCATTTCGATGGGATTGACCGGCGCGACGTCGCCCGTAACCCTGGCCGGCACCCTTGTCCAGCACGTCGCCGAGAATCTGGCCGGTCTCGTCATCTGCCAGTTGGCCCGCCGGGGCGCGCCGGTGATCTTCGGGGGATCCCCGGCGGGTTTCGATATGCGGAAAGGCACGACCCCCATGGGCGCGATCGAGACGATGATGATCGACATGGCTTACGCCCAGATCGGCAAATATCTCAAACTGCCGACCCACGCCTATATGGGCCTCAGCGACGCCAAGATCAATGATTCCCAGGCCGGGCTGGAAACCGGCATGGGGGCCGTCCTGGCCGCCCTGGCCGGCATCAATGTCGTCTCGGGCGCGGGGATGATGGATTTCGAGAGCACCCAGAGCCTGGAAAAGCTTTTGATCGACAACGAGATCTGCGGCATGGCCTACCGGTTGATCGGAGGGATTGCCCAGCGGGACGAACCGCTCGCCCTGCGCCTGTTCGAAGGCCTGGGGCCGGAGAGCCAGTTCCTGACCTTGCCCCACACCCGGAAATGGTATAGGGTCGAACACATATTCCCGGAGCTGGCCGACCGGGACACCTACGAGGCCTGGGTCGGACAGGGCCGGACATCCATGGCCGAGCGGGCCCACGACCGTCTCGAGCGGATCCTGGGCGAGACTTCCCCGAATCTGGTCGAATCCGCTCTGCAAAAGGAGCTTCAAGCGATCATGCGGAACGACGCCCGGGACAGCGGGACCGACGCCCTGCCGGGACTGCCCATCGGCTGAACGGGATGGAGACATCGGCGGCTTTAAGACCGGGCGGTTCCTTCCGGTTTTATGGGAAAAGGACGACATGAAGGCCCAGATCATCCTCAAGGATTTCTCGTTTCGCTGGAACCAGGAGAAAATCTGCGTCCGCGTCGGAAGCCGCGGAGGGCTGCGGACGGCGGCCCCTTCGTTGAGGGAGCTTCTCCACCAGACCGAAGGGACGATGCCGGTCCTCCTCCGGCCTCAAGCGGCGTACACAATCATCGCCCGCGACGAGACGAACGGACATCCCGTTTTTGACAAAGCGGTCCAAGTGGCGCTCGGCGTGGTGACCATCGGTCCGGCGCTCGAGACCGAGGTCGAGCGGGCGTTCCGGGACGGCGATCCGCTCCGAGGGCTCGTCCTGGACGCGTTCGGCACCGAGGCGATCGTCCAAACCTTCCGGCAGGTCGAACGGCGGATCGTCGATGAAGCGCTGGACCGGGATCTCTGGCCGAGCAAGCGGTTCAGCCCCGGCTACAAAGGCTGGCCGCTCGAAGAGCAGCGCTTTCTTTTTTCGCGCCTGGACGCGGCGGCCATCGGCGTCAAGCTCAACGACTCCTGCATGATGATCCCGCGGAAATCGAATTCGTTCCGGATCAATTTCTACGCCGACCGGACCCTGACGACCCGGCGCCTGCCCCTTTGAATTCGCGGCTGGTCCAAAGGTCGATTTTGTGGTACTACTATCGGTTCGTCCAATGACCGATTTCAAAAAAAACGGAGCCGTTTTCCTTTTTTTCGTTTTGGCGGCTCTGCTTTTCACCTATCCCCTCGTCCTCCATCTCGATTCGGCCCTGCGCGGAAACGACATCGACGCCCTGGGCGACCCCCTCTTCAACACCTGGGTGATCGGCCAGAACGTCGATAAAATCGCCCACCTGAATTTCAAGGGCTTTTTCGACGGCCATATTTTTTACCCGCAGACCCGGACGGTCCTCTATTCCGAGCATCTGCTCCCCCAGTCTCTGATGGCCCTGCCGGTCCTGCTTGTCAGCGGCAATCCCATCCTCGCTTATAACTTCATCTTGCTGCTGGGCTTCATTCTCTCGGGCTTCGGCATGTTTTGCCTGGCCCGCCATCTGACCAAGAATGGCCCGGCCGGGATCGCGGCCGGGCTCATCTATGCCTTTTCGCCGTTCATGCTGGCCCATACGTTCCACATCCAGATCCTGAGCGCCTGGGGCATCCCTTTCGCCTTTCTATATCTGCATAAATTCTTCGAGGACGGCCGGCTCAAGGACATCCTTTTGTTTACCTTCTTCTTCGTCTTCCAATCGATGTCCAACGGCTATTATGCCCTTTACCTGACCTTTTTCGCCGGGGCCTGGATCCTCATCCTGACCATCACCCGGAAAAAATATACGGATCTCCGTTGGCTCTCCCGCCTGTCGTTATTCGCCGTCTTGTCGGCCTCGGCTATGGGACCCCTTTTTATGCTCTACGCGAGGACACATGCCGAAATGGCCTTTTCCCGCGGCATCGATTTCTTCGCCAATCTGACCAGCTTCTTGTCCGTGCCGCGGATCAATGTGCTCTACGGCCGGATCCTGGGCCGTTTTTTTCGGCCCGAAGGCGAGCTGTTCCCGGGTCTCGTCGCCTTGTCGCTCGGCCTGATCGGGATAGCTCTGTTCGTCCGGGCCCGGCGGATCCAAGTCCCGTCCGGAGACGGGACGAAACGGCTGGTTTACCTCGTCCTCCGCGGCCTCAATATTCTCCTCGTGTTCGCCTCCGTCATCGTGATCTTGATCATGGGACAGGACGGGCTGGATCTGCATATCTCCGGCGTCCGGATTTTTCGGGCGCACAACCTGGAGCGGTCGCTGATCCAACTGGGCATTCTCGTGATCGTTCGGATCCTTCTGGGGCTCGTGTTCGGCCTCAAACGGCCGGCGGCCAAGGATCCCGAAGTGAAGATCCTCGGAGGCTATTCCGCGACGCTCCTTCTGGCTTTCCTGTTCACATTCGGACCTAAAGGCCCCTATCACTTCCTCTATGAGTATGTGCCGGGCTTTCAGGCCATCCGGGTCGCCGCCCGCTTCCAGATTTTCGTCATGTTCGCCCTGGCCGTTCTGGCGGCCTTCGGTCTGAGGACGCTCGTCCGGCGCTTCGATAGGCCCGCGTCCAGGGTCGCCATCGTCGTTCTCGCCGCCGGGCTCATCAGCCTCGAGTTCTTATCCATTCCCATCCCCTACAGCCGGATCCGGCTCAAGAAAGAGATGCCCGAGATCTATAAGTGGCTGGCCGCGAACAGGGAACCGGGAGTGCTCGTGGAACTGCCTTTGCCTTCTTATGACAAGGGCACGGCCAGCATGGAGGGGCTCCGGATGTATTATTCGCTGTTTCACCGGAACACCCTCGTCAACGGCTACAGCGGCTATTTCCCGCCGCTCTATACCGAGCTCTGCCGCCGCCAGGAATTTTACGATTTCGAACGGTTGATCGATGACTTCCAGGCGCTGACGGTCGATCATATCCTCATCCATTTCGACGAGATGAGGGAGGAGTTGAAACCGGGATGGTTGGCGAAGCTGAAGCACTTGAGCGAAGACATCCGGCTCATCCGACAGGACGGAGACGATTACCTTTTTGAAATGATCCACCGGCCTTCCGTTTCGGGGCAGGTCCGGTCTCTCGAAGGCTATAAGAAACTGCCGCGGAGCGGGTGGTCCGTCAAGGCCTCGGTCAACGATTCCAACGTGTCGCGCCTGCTCGACGGCGACCCGAAGACCCGGTGGGAAAGCGGTCCCCAAAATCCCGGCGACGTCCTCGAGATCGACACGAAAAAGCCGCGGACCATCCGCTGCGTTTCCTTGACGTTCGGTCCGAGCTGCTTGGACTTCCCGCGGGGATACAAAATGGAGATCAGCCTGGACGGGAAGCAATGGACCGAGGTCGCCCGCGAAGAGCCGACCGTCGTCCCGATCCTGGCCTTCGTCAGGCCGAACGAAACGGCCCTCAACATCTTCCTGCCGGCCCCGCCGGCCCGCTTTATCCGGATCACCGGTCTCGGGAAGGAATCCGTTTATAACTGGTCGATCCACGAACTCGACATCTACGAATGATCGTCGCTTCCCCCCTGCCCCGCCGCTCTAAGAAGGCGATGTCTCTCTTTAAAGATCGAAGGTCTCTTCGTAACGCGGCACGGTGACCGTCCAGCCTTTTTCATTTTCAACCAATGCGGCCAGGCTGAGCGAGGCTGCCTCCTCCCCATGGGTCAGGAACAGGCGTCCGGGCGCCGTCTTAAATGTTCCCAGCCAGCGGCAGAGGTCATTTCTGTCGGCATGGCCGGAAAAGCCTTGGATCTGGGCTATGCGGGCTTTCGTCCGGAAGATCCGGCCGTTGATCCGGACCTCGGGTCGATTCTCGAGGATCTGCCGGCCGAGAGTGCCGGCCGCCTGGTACCCGACGAAGAGAACCGTCGATTCCGGGCGTTGGATGTTCAGGCTGAGATGATGCTTGATCCGCCCTCCCGTGCACATCCCGGAGCCGGCCATGATGACGCAAGACCCTTTGACGTTGTTGACAGCCTTCGATTCTTCAATGGAAGTGATCACCTTGAGCCCCGGGAAATCGAACGGCTGACGGCCGGACTGAAGAGCCCGAACGCCCTCGGGATCGAGATAGGCGGGATAACGGGAGAAGACCTTGGTCACTTCGACGGCCATGGGGCTGTCCAGGAAAACGGGAAGGCGCGGGACCCGGCCGGCCCGGATCAGATTGCCCAGGTAAAATAACAGCTCCTGGGCCCTTTCCAGGGCGAAGACCGGAATAAGGATGTTTCCCCCCAAGCGGATGGTTTCCTTGATGATCCGTTCGAGGATGACGTTGATCTCGTCGGGGTCGTCATGGATCCGGTCGCCGTAGGTGGACTCCATGACCACGATATCGGCAGAGTCGAAGACGGTCGGGTCCTGGACAAGAGGGTGGTCCCATTGGCCGATGTCTCCGGAAAAAATGACCCGCCGCGGCCGCCCGTTCTCCCGGACCTCGAGGCTCAGCATGGACGAGCCCAGAATGTGACCCGCGTCGTGGAAACTGACCGAGAGACCGTCGTTCAGCCGGACCGGCTGCAGATAGGACACGGGCTCGAAGGCCGCGAACGACCTCCGCGCCTCTTCGACGGTATATAGAGGGATCTCCGGGTGGGGCCCGATCCGGCCTTCCTTCTTGTGGCGTTTCAACTTAAAGGCCGCGTCTTCCTGCTGGATATGGGCCGTGTCGAGAAGGACGATCTCGGCCAACTCGATCGAAGGCCCCGTGGCCAGGATCTTTCGCGAAAATCCTTCTTTGACGAGCCGGGGAATATATCCGGAGTGGTCCAGGTGAGCATGGCTGAGAAGCAGGATATCGATCTCATCCGGAGGCACGGGAAAGGGCTCCCAGTTCCGATCGAGATAGGGCCGCTCCTGATAGAGCCCGCAATCCACGAGGACCTTCATCCCGGCGGTTTCGAGGAGATAGCGGGAACCGGTGACTTGACGGGCCGCGCCCAGAACATGGAGCTTCATCTTCGGCTCTTAAAGGCGGCAGGCGACCGGCTGATCGGCGAGATACGCCTCCCAGTTCTTCAAGCGGGGAAAATACATGAAGATCAGGACCAGGGATACGAAGAGCATCACGTAGAAGTCCTTATAGAGCCCGCTGAGAAAAAAGAGGGCCAAGCCGATGATGGCCGGCATTTCGGCCAGGGTCAGGGAGATGATAGCGGCCCGATACAGGGTCCGTACCGTTGTCGCGGGATCAGGGCCGGCCCCTTTTTTCAGGAGCCGGCCGTTGAGGACCCTGTTCAGGACGACCAGGGCTACGGCCGCGGCGAAAAGGACGATCCGGAGGGTTTGGACGTCCGTGAGCCGGGCGAATCCGGCGAAGGGCCGGTACCTCGACTTGACCAGCTCGATGAGGACCAGATAGAAAAAGAGACAGGCGACGAAGGCCGCTCCGGTGAACCGGGCGCTGCCGAAGGCCTTTTTCAATTCCCGTGAATGTTCCATGGGGCTCATCGTCCTCCTTCTTTCAATCAACGTAGAGCAGGAATCCTTTGAGATATTCGGTCTCCGGATGATAGATGTTCACCGGATGATCATAGGCCTGATGATGCCGCTGGAGGATCCTCACCTTCCTTGCCGCCTCGCTCGCGGCCTGGAAGAGGACCTGCCGGAAGAGCGTTTCATCGACAAAAAAGGAGCAGGAGAACGTCAGGACGAGAGACGGCTGGGGAACCTTTTGAAAAACGATCCTGTGGATGTCCTTGTAGCCGCGGCAGGCCGGCACGACCTCGCTTCTCTTTTTGGCGAAGGCCGGCGGATCGAGAATGACCAGGTCGTAGTCCAGGGCGTCGTCACGGATGAAGTCGAAGACGTCGGCGACATGAAAGCGGACGTTTTCCGCCATGAATCCGTTGAGAGCGCAGTTCTCGCGGGCCAGCCCGATCGCCCGTTCGGAGATATCCACACTGTCGGTGGACGCCGCTCCGCCGGCCAAAGCGAAGACCGAGAACCCCCCGGTATAGGAGAACGCGTTGAGGACCCTGCGGCCGGCCGCCCAAGACCGGACGAGGCGGCGGTTCTCACGCTGGTCGAGATACAGCCCCGTTTTCTGCGATTGGACGATATCGACCCGGAAACGAAGGCCGTTCTCCAGGACCTCGACCGTTCCCACGGGATCCCCGGCCAGCAGCCCTTCGAACATCGGCAAGCCTTCCTCGCGCCTCGAGGGGAGATTGGATCGCTCGTAGATGGAGCGCGCCCCCGTCGCTTTCGCCAGGACGTCCAGCACGAACGGTTTCAGCCGGTCCATGCCCAGCGTGGATACCTGGACGACGAGGACGTCCCCGTACCGGTCGGCGATGAGCCCGGGAATCCCATCCCCTTCCCCGTTGATGAGCCGGACGGCCGTCGTCGACGCGTCGAAAAAGGACGTTCGCATCGCGACGGCCCGCTCGATGTTCTCCCGGAGCGCTTCCAGCGGCGGGCGATCGTCGAAACTGAGCATCCGGCCGAGGATCGAGCAATGGCGGTTGAAATAGGCCCGGCCCAGGAATTCACCGTCCGCGGCGCGGACCGGGAGGATGCCGCCGTTCTCGAATTCGGGCAGGGAGCGGACCGCGCCGGAGAAAATCCAGTGGTGGCGGTTGCGGACGGCCTTGTCCTTGCCCTTGTGGAGGATGACGGCGGGTTCGTTCATCGGTGTTGACCGGAGAGCCCTCCGGCCAGGATCGCGACCAGCGGAAGATCGGGCTCGACGAAGCCGTAACCCGGAAGGTCGGCGGTCCGGACCCAGCGGATCTCATCGTGATCGGTGAGGACGAGCTCTCCGCCCTGGATCGTGACTCGATACGCCATCAGCTCGATGGCGAGAGGGCCGGAAACATATGGAAAAACGCCTAGGAACGGACCGACGGAGGTCTCCAGGCCGAGCTCTTCCTTCAGTTCCCTGCGCAGACCGGCCTCCGGGCTCTCTCCCGGCTCGAGCTTGCCCCCTGGGAATTCCCAGACGCCGCCGAACCGGTCGGCTTTTTTACGCCGCCCGATCAGGACGGTTCCATCCCTTTCGATTACGGCCGCTGTCACTTTTTGCATGATTTCTTCATCTTAGTGGGTCTCGGCGATTTTGGCAAGGCTCGGCTTTTGTGCTAAAATTACCGGCCGATGAAAATCGCATTATTATCTTCCGAAGCCGCTCCTTTCGCTAAAACGGGCGGACTGGCCGATGTGGCCGGGGCCTTGCCCCGGTTCCTCGCCAAGCAAGGGCTTGAGGTCAAGCTCTTCATGCCTCTTTATCGGGAGGTTCGGAAAAAAGGCCTTCCCCTTCTCAAGGCCGCCGACCGTCTGCCGCTCGATTGGGCCGGGCAGGAGGACGTGTTCACGGTGTGGGAGTCCGCGGAGAGCGGCGCCTCCGTTTATTTCATCGATAAGCCCGCTTTTTACGATCGCGAGGGGCTCTACGGCACGGCGGCCGGCGATTATGAAGACAACGGCCCGCGCTTCGCCTTTTTTTCCCAGGCGTCCCTGGCGGCGATGAAAGCCCTGGACTTCGCCCCCGACGTGATCCACGTCCATGACTGGCAGAGCGCCATCGCCCTGGCCTATTTGAAAACGATTTACGCCCAAGATCCGTTTTTCAAATCCGTCAAATCTCTGTGCACGATCCACAACCTGGCTTATCAAGGAATTTTCGAGCCGGCCGTTTTAAAGGATATCGGCCTGCCGGAGAGCCTGTTCGGCATCGACGGCCTCGAATTCTTCGGCAAGGTCAATTTTCTCAAGGCCGGTATTCTCTTTTCCTCGGCGATCAGCACGGTCAGCCATCGATACAGCCGCGAGATTCAGACGCCCGAGTTCGGCTGCGGTTTGGACGGCCTGCTTCGGAATCGAAGCGACGTCTTGACCGGGATCCTCAACGGCGTCGATTACGCCGCCTGGAATCCGGCCGCGGATTCTTCGATCGCCGCTCCTTTCACGGCCTCCGATCCGAAGGGAAAAGAGGCCTGCAAAAAGGACCTCCAGGCGACGTTCGGGCTGCCCGCGGCGAAAAAAGAAGCGCCGGTCGTCGGCCTGGTCTCGCGCCTTGCCGGTCAAAAGGGTCTCGACATCCTGACCGAGGCGCTCGGCGGCCTTTTCCCGCTCGGGGTTCAGCTCGTGATCCTGGGCACCGGAGAATCTAAAATCCAAGCGGCGCTCGAAACGGCCCGCCGCCGCTATCCGTCCTTCTTCGGGCTCAAGATCGGCTTCGATGACCGGCTGGCCCGCAAGATTTATGCGGGCAGCGATATGTTCCTCATCCCCTCCCGCTATGAGCCGTGCGGATTGAGCCAGATGTACAGCTTGAAATACGGGGCCGTCCCCATCGTCCGGGCTACGGGCGGATTGGACGACAGCATCCGGGATTACGACGACGCCGACGGTTTCGGGAACGGGTTCAAATTCGAAGCGTATTCGGCGCCGGCCCTAAGCCAGGCTGTCCGGCGGGCCCTCGGGATTTATGCTCTTAAAAGCGCCTGGGCCGGATTGGTCCGGAACGCCATGGCCTGCGATTTTTCCTGGGAACGCGCCGCGCAGGAATACGTCCTGCTGTATCAGAGCATCCGTTGAGAGGAGTCGGTCCGCATCAGCGTCCGAAGCCGATCTTGATTCCGACCGTCGCCGAAAATCCCGACAGCCCCAGCCTGGCGTGGCGGGCGTTGGAGATCGTCAGCCCGGCCGGGGTTTCTTTCTGAATCCCCAGCTGGGAAAAGGTCGTGTTGTTGACTCCCCAGTCGTACGACCAAAGATAGGCGTCCGTTCCGCTGTCGGAGAAATCCCAAAAATCGCCGCTCCCCTTCTCCGTCCAGGAGCCGTTGAAACCGCTGACCGAAGCGAGGCGGCCGGTGAGATTGAGACAGACGGCCAATCGGGGAGAAAATGCGTATTCGAGGCCGGCTCCGCCGTGCAGGCCGAAGCCGAACCCGAGGCCCGATACGAACTCGATGGTATCCGAACCGCTGAAGACCTGGCTGGGATCGTCGGGCAGCTTCAAGCTCAGGTCTGTCTGATAGTTCCAATCGAGCTTCGTCAGATAGCCGCCGACCCCGGCGGACAGGTCCAGGCGGAAGGCGTTCGATAGAGGAACCAGATAATGCCAATTGAGAGTGATGGGGATGACATTGAATCGCGTCTGCAGCCGTTCTTTGGCCGAGATGATGTCGGCCGTGTAGGTGACGGTCCCGTCCTTGGACAGTTCGAGATAGCCGAAACCCAGCCCGATCCCCATATCCTTCCGGAAATAGTAGACGATTTCCCCGTTCAGGTTGAGACCGGAACGAGGAGCGGAGAATTCGCCGCCAGCGCCGGGGTATTCGTCGCGGAGATACTTCGTCATTCCGAGGAATCCCGAGGCAAAATCGCCTCCGGACGAAGAGCCTATTCCCCCTCCGAATTTGACGACGATTTTCTGGGAGTAGCCAAAAGACGCCGCCAATAGAAGGGAAAACGCCAGCGCGCCGAGTTTTTTCATGAAACGCTCCTCAAGAACGACATGTTAACCGGAAGAAGCGGGAAAATCAACCCATTCGACTCCCCGTATGCTCAGGGTTGATACTGAGCGGCGCTTTTACCCCGATTTAAAAATCGGGGTTTGGCGCCGTCGAACGTATCAATATTCCGCGTCGCCCAGGAAAAGGACGAGGCCGACGGAGAGGCGGATGAACGAAGGATTCAAGCGCACGGAGGTCGGCATCTTCGGATTGAAGCCGGCCGTGAGCAATTGGATGTCTCCATCGTTGAAATCGATCCCTTTGATGTTGTCGAAGAAGATGCCGTCGTAGTCCCTTTTAACGAATTGCAGGGCGGCCCGCTTGTTGGGACTGAACCAATATCCCCCTTCGATCCGGACCCCGACAAGGCCGGACAGTTTGATGTTCAGTCCAAGACCGAGGTTGAACCCGAAGGATGTCCAGGACATTTTCGGAATTCTCAGGCCGACGCGGAGGGCATCGATATATTGTTCGGAGCCGTCGGCGGACATCTTGCTGATCCCGTAGCCGAAGGAGGATTCAGCCCAAAACGTATGACGATAGCAAGAAAGCCCTCCGGCAAAGAATCCTTCGTTGCGGCCGAACTCTTTCTTCCAGACGAGATCCAGACCGACCGGCAGGGTCGTCGCTCGGCCTGTCCCCTCCCAGGTGCGCTGATTTTGAAAATACCGGCCGTCCTCCCAAGTCCAGCTGAAGGCGAAGTCGGTTAAGGCCGAAACATCCGAGCGCTGCTGTCCAACCTCCAATCGGATCCCGATCCTGGGAGTGAAGAAATAGGAGACATGAAGGCCGAATGGGAGACCCGCTCCGGCTTTCAGGGAAATGTCGGAGGCTTCGGTGACGGAGACAAGAAGAAAACCGCTCCAATGGTCCTGGTACGTCATCGCCGCGGCGAAAGGGGCGCCGCTCAGAGCGACGCCGCCGCAGACGCCGATCTCGAATTTTTTATAAGTCGGGTAGTCGAAATAATATTGGGCTGAAGAGGCCCCGGCGGTCATCAAAAGCAGCCAAAGGCCAATGACCGGTCTATTCATGGGACGCCTCCCTCTCCCCGCTCATTCCCGGAGGAATTTCACCGCGCTCTCGGGCGGGACCGGGTTGATATAAAAACCAGTTCCCCATTCGAATCCGGCGACGTGGGTCAGGACGGGCAAGATCTCCAGATACCAATGGAAGATCCGTTCGATCTGAGGCCAGGCCTTCCGGGCTTGGTCATGTTGAGGAGCCTGATGTAGGACGATGTTGTAGGGCGGATCGGAAACGACGGCTTTCAATTTCGACAGAACGGTTTTCAGACTTGCGGCGAGGGAGGTCAACTCCTCCTCTCGAACCGATGAGAACGAAGGCGCGTGGCGCAGGGGATGAACGCGCATTTCGAAAGGGAAGCGCGAGGCGAACGGGGCGAGCACGGCGAAATGGGCGTTGACCAGGACGACCCGCTCCTCCGCCGCCCGATCCTCCCGGACTGTCCGGCAGAAGATGCACTCCTTGGTCCGTTTGAAGAAACGCTCGGCCGCATAAATTTCTTCCTTGACGCCCTTCGGGATGATCGGCGTAGCCAGGATCTGGGTATGAGGATGGCTCAACGAAGCCCCCGCTTCCCGGCCTTTGTTCTTAAACAGCTGGATGTACTGGTATTGGGCCTCGGTCTCGATGTTTTTGAGGCGCTGCTGCCAGGTCCAGAGGATATCACGGACGTGCTCTATGGGCAGGTCGTCCAGTTCCCGGGCATGGTCCGGCGACTCGATAATGACCTCATGAACGCCGACCCCGTCCATGAACTCAAAGATCCCTTGGCTCTTTTTCCGGGGCATCTCGCCCCTGGTCAAGGCGGGGAACTTGTTGGCGACGACCCTGACCCGCCAGCCGGAAGTATCCGGGGCCGAGCCGTCGTCGCGCACGGCGAAGATCTCCTCCGGCGTCTTCGCTTCGTTCCCCCGACAGAACGGACAGAATCCCGGCGCGGGAGCTTCTTTTCGGTCCGGGCGGGCGGGGCGGAATTCGTCGGGCCGCTTGCTCCGCTCGGCGGCGATGATGACCCATCGCCCGCTGATGTGATCCTTCCTCAGTTGGGAGGTCATCGGTCCAGGATTTCTTTGATCTTGGATTTGAGTTCGACGAGGGATGAGGATTTCACGACGTAAGCGTCCGCGGCCCAGGTCATGAAATCCTGCTTGTAGCTTTGATAGGCCGTATTGATGATGATCGGGATGTCCTTCCGCAGGCCCATGATCTCGGTGATGAGCTCCACTCCGTCGCGGCCGGGCATCCGGATGTCCGTAACGATCAAGTCGAACGGCTCCCGCTTGAGGGCCGACAGCGCCTCCTCGGCGTTGCCGGCGGTCGTTACCGCATAGCCTTCCTGGGTCAGCTCCTCTTTATACAGGAGACAAAGGGCGTCCTCGTCCTCGACGATCAGGATCCTTTTCATGCCTCGGCGCTCCTTTCTTGGCCGCTTCTGAAAAAGAGCCGGAACAACGAGCCGCGTCCGACCTCGCTCTCCACTTCGATCCTCCCCCCGCTCGCGTCCATAACCCGTTTGACGAAGAGCAGCCCCAGCCCCATCCCCTTGTCCTTGGTCGAGAAAAAGGGCGAAAAGAGCTTGTCCCGGACCGACGGGGGCATGCCCTTCCCCGTGTCCTGAATGCAGATGACAACCCAATTCTGGTCCTCGCGGCCGCCCTGGACCGTGACGCGGCCGCCCGGGGCCGTCGCTTCCATGGCATTGGCGATAAGATTGCGGAAGGCTTCCCCAACATAGGTCGGGTCGCCGAGAACATTCGGAAGGCGCTCTTCGATGTCCAGGTAGACCTCGATGCCGCCGTTCTTCATGGTGAGGTCTGGATTCTGAACGACGCCGAGCAGTGTGGACTTCAGATCGAAAGGAACCGTCTTCCGGACATCCACCTTTAGAAAGAGGGCCAGCTTCGTCACGACATCCTCGAGGCGCCGGATCTCCTTCCGGATGATCTCCAGGTTGCGGCGTTTTTTGGCCTCTCCGATCCGATTCGTGAGGAGCTGGTCGGTGAAGCCTCCGATCGTCGTCAGCGGGTTGCGCAGCTGATGGGTGATGAACACCGCCATTTCCCCAAGCGCCGCCAGGCGTTCCATCTCGATCATTTTATTGTGGAGCAACGTGGCGTACATATAGTTCCCGGCCATCAAACCGCACAGACTGGCCAGCTTGATGTCCTTGGATTCAATGGGCCGTTTAGTATAGGCGTTGTCGAGTATGATGAGCCCCATGATCTCGTCCCGGGCGTAAAGGGGGACGCAAAGGAACTCCTCGACACCGATCGCCGCTAGGAACTTCGGATCGATGAGGGGTTCCTGCCGGGCGTTTTGGACGAGCAGCATCTCCTTGCGCGCGGCGGACGTCGCGGGGATGGTCAGATTGTCCTGCGACAAGGAATAAACGAGGGGCTTCACGATCTGGCTGAGGGATTCGGACTGCCGCGTCAACAGCCAGCGGTTGTGCTCGATGATCTCGATGTAGCCGATGCCGGGCGTGGAGAGGACCTCCCAAATGGTTTTGGCTTCCTCGGCCGACCGCGGGCCCAGCCAAGCCTCGCCCCGCAACTTATCGCCGTCCGTCCGGAAGAGCATGGCCCGGTTGAATCCGACGCCCGAACCCGAGGTCAGGGCGGTCAGGATGACCAGGAGATTGTCCTCGATCGAAAAGGGCTGGAAGAAGCTTTGGGAGATGATCGAAAGAAGGGCCAGCTCTCGAGGTTCTTGGCTCTGGAAGTTCGGAGCCAGGAACGAAAAGCGCTCGATCAAACCAGTTTCCAGTTTTTGGGGATGAGCCGGATCCCGTCACCATAGGTCTTGAACCAGCGGGCGTCGGCGGCGGAGTCCTCGCCGACGATGAACCCGTCCGGAATGATCGAATTCTTATCGACGATCGCCTTTTTCAGGCGGGCTCCCCGGCCGATTTGGGCTCTGGAGAAAACGATCGAATCCTGGATGAGGGCGCCCTCGCCGATCTGGACGGCGGGCGAGAGGATCGAGGAGCGGATCTCGGCCCGGTGAACACGGCAGCCCGCTCCGATGATCGAGCTGTGGACTAGACTTCGGTCGATGAACGCCGGCGCGAACTGCCCCTGATAGGTCCGCAGCGGCCAGGCCTGGTCATGGATATCGAAGGGAGGGGCGGACGCCAGGAAAGCCATATTGGATTTCCAGTACGCGTCGATCGTGCCGATGTCCTCCCAGTAACCCTGGTAAGGGTAGGCGTAGACCTGATGGTCCTGGATGAGGCGCGGGAGGATGTCCTTGCCGAAATCATGGCTGCTCTTCGGATTCTTGGCGTCCTGCATCAGGGCCCGGATCAGATTGGACGTTTTGAAAATATAAATGCCCATCGAGGCGAGGGTCAGGTTCTCGTCGGAAGGGAGGGCCGGCGGGTTTTTTGGCTTTTCCAGGAATTCCGTGATCCGACGGTCCGTCTCGATCCGCATGACGCCGAACCGCCGCCCTTCGGCCCGGGGAACGGGCTTGGCCAGGACGACCACGTCGGCCTTCGTGTCGCTGAAGAAGCGGAGCATCTGCCGGTAATCCGCCTTATAGACATGATCGCCCGAGAGCACCAGGACCACCTCGGGATTCTCCTGCTGGATCGTGTAGATGTTCTGGAAGACGGCATCGGCCGTGCCTTCGTACCAGCGGTCCCCCACCCGGCCCTGGGCGGGCAGAGAGATA
>Ga0315286_10001809_pt1 | contig 19611 bp, 15 predicted proteins | sample YL17G10_0_MG_FD_205038 | JGI IMG/M metagenome (GOLD analysis project Ga0315286, IMG submission 205038) | Sediment microbial communities from Yellowstone Lake, YNP, Wyoming, USA - YL17G10_0 | ecosystem: Environmental > Aquatic > Freshwater > Lake > Sediment | place: USA: Wyoming | collected... | reverse complement strand
AGTTGAAGAACTTCCCACACGATGGTGTGGACCAGCGAACTGCACCCACGAAACTCAGAGGGCTGAGTCACGCCGATATCGAGCATGTATGCTTTGATGCAATAAAGGCAGCCATCCTTAACGACAAGGATCTGATCGACCAGGGACTTTTTGAACAGGCACTTAAACGGCATAAGAAACGTGTAGCCATCGCAAAAGATGCAGCGAGTCGCGGAGTGCCCTAAGAGGGCATGTATGGGAGGTATCAGAAGGCTATGCCAAATCTGCAGCACCTACCACTACCACGTGCAGACTATGATTTGCCCAGAAAGAAGAAGCGTGGATTTGGTGCTCCGCCAGCAAGATCGTATGGGCGACACGGTCGGCTGCTGACCAGGCAGATCGACGACGTACTGACCCAGTTCAGAAGGCGATCAAGACCCGCAGGAATTGATCCAAGTCTCATCCTCCGCATACGGCTCGATCCCCATGCAACTATCGATGAAGAGACATGGGAGAGGTCTGGCTTGGTCCTCTTGAGTATCGACGAGAACAAAACCCTTGTTCTGTTCTCATCCGATGAAGAGCTTTCAGCATTCAGAGGCCGATTGTCCGAATACCAACATGGCCCAACACGACCAGATCAGAAAAGCTCGCCACATACCGGGATATTCGCCTGTATCGACGAGATCGGTGAAGTCCGACCCCAGGACCGCATCGGACGACTATTCAGGAAGGGGGGACTACAGGAGCCCGATGACTTCAGTGACGCGTCCCAATACACAGTTGATATCGAACTCTGGGACTTCGGCACCGATCAGATGAACCAGAGCAGACTTGCCGCACTTCAGGTCTTCATACAGACGGAGAATGGGCGAGTCACAGATCAGTATGTCGGCGAGAGCATGGTTCTTCTCCGAGCGAAAGCCACAGGCCTATTGATCAAGAAACTTCTTGAAATAGAGTATGTCGCCACGGTTGACTTGCCACCTACGCCCGCTCTTACTGTCAGCGAACTCCTGCAGGTTGGAATTGGGGATCTCCCGGAGGTGCCAGTTCCCGATGATGATGCTCCCGGTGTGGCAGTCCTTGACACCGGCTTGACAGCAGCCCATCCGCTTTTGAGCCCCGCCATCGGAGAGGCAACAAGCATCCCGCAATCCTGGGGGGATGCTTCTGACGGCCACGGTCATGGCACAATGGTATCTGGGCTCGCGCTCTACGGCGACGTGGAAGAATGCATTCGCACCCGATCTTTTGTGCCAATGCTCACGCTCTACAGCGCACGCGTACTCAACAGTGAATGTTTGTTCGATGATGACAGTCTAATCACCACCCAGATGCGTCAAGCCATCGAGTATTTCCGATCGCCGGATACATATAACTGCCGTGTGTTCAACATATCTATTGGCGACCCTCGGCTTCCATACCAAGGAGGAAAGGTCAGCCCTTGGGCCTCAATTCTCGACACTCTGGCCAGGGAGCTTGATGTTGTCATCGTTGTCTCGGCCGGGAATGTGAATCACAATGCAAATGCGGGCGGCTCACCAGACGCCTGCCTACAGGACTATCCTCGATACCTCTTGGATGATGCCGCAAGAATCATCGAACCAGCTACGGGCCTCATTGTTCTGACGGTTGGGGCCTTGGCCCATTCAACCAACATCCCGCTGGGATCGGCAGGCAATAGTGTCGCCTTTCGGCCCATCGCGCAACGAGATGGACCTTCGCCATTCACCCGCTCAGGGCCGGGTCTGGGAGAATCAATAAAACCGGAGTTATGTGAGATCGGCGGAAACCAGGTTTATGACGGCCAAGTCCGCAGAGTCCGCAACATAGCCGAGTGCTCGGTTGTTTCCACGAACAGGCAGTATGTTCAGCGGCTTTTCACAACGGATGCCGGCACGTCGTATGCCGCGCCGAAAGTCGCACACATCGCTGCTCGGTTGCTCAGGACATTCCCCAATGCTTCTGCCAATTTCATACGTGCTTTACTTGTCGCGTCCGCTCAAGTACCAGAAGCAGCAGCCGATCTCCTCAGGCCACTTGGCGATAATGCAGTCCTGCGAGTGTGTGGATATGGCAGACCGAGCCTTGAACTGGCACAGGCCTCTGATGAGGCCAGAGTTGTTCTCTACGCTGAATCAGCACTTGCATTTGACAATTTCCATATATACGAGTTGCCGATTCCCAGCGAGTTGATTCAACAACCCGGCAGGAGAAGTATCTCTGTCACGCTTGCATTTGATCCACCGGTTCGTCATACGAGATTTGACTACTTGGGCGTCAAGATGTCATTCCGGCTAATACGGGGCAGGACCGTCGATGAAGTTGCCGAAGCATTTCGTACCAGAACCCAAGACGAAGCCTCTGTCGATAGACTTAGTTCAACCAGATTCGATTGCGCAATGGAACCCACACCTACCGTGAGGGAGGGTGGCACTCTTCAGAGTGCAACTTTCACCATGCGACGGAATCCGCAGGATGATTACGGCGATACATACTATCTTGTAGTTCGCTGTGAGCGGAAGTGGGCTCGCGGCGAACACAACCCTCAGCGTTATGCCGTGGTCGTGGTTGTCCAGCACTCGGCACAAGTGAATCTATACAACACGCTCCGCGAACGCATAGCTGCCAGACTCAGAGTCCGGCCAAGAACCAGGGGTTAGAGACCAATCCTATGATCCCCAAGGAATGTAAGCGGCTGGCGGAGGTCGGTTTTCCGATTGCGGTGGTGTCGAAGCATTCGACCAGGGAGAAGTCCGTCCGGCATGGACATCCAACGGCGCTGTATCTCTGGTGGGCGCGTCGGCCTCTGGCCGACTGTCGGACGATACTCATGGCGCTTCTTCTGCCAGATTCGTGCGACAGGCACTGCCCTGTCCGACTTCACGACCTTCTGATCGAGGTCACTGGCGCAAACAAGAAGGACAAGGCCGCGAAGGTCTCTGCCGCTCGGACGCTCTGGGTCCCCGCCGTCAACAACCGCGGCGGTTTCGGTCAACGGAACTTCCTTGAGATCGACGACCCGTGGGATGCGTTGAAAACGATCCAAGCAACGCTATTATGACTTCCGCCGGCAAATCATAATAACGGTCGCCCTTGTGATGATTGACTGGAATTAAGCGATCTATGAGATCTTTTGAGCATGGCTACCTGCTGGAGACGGCAATTCCGCACTCACTGGCCATGACATTGCGCGGGTTGGGGGAGTTCCGTGGCCGCCAGGTGCTCTACGCGGAGCAGTCGCCGGAGGTCCTGGAGACGTTGCGGCGCGTGGCCATGATCCAGAGTGTCGAGTCGTCCAACCGCATCGAGGGGATCACTGTTCTTCCCGAGCGACTATCGGAGTTGGTCGTCCACAAGACCACGCCCCGCGACCGGCCCGAACAAGAGGTCGCCGGCTATCGTGAAGTCTTAGCCGACATCCATCTCCACCACACCTCGTTGCAGCTTTCGACGAAGCTGGTTCTGGAATGGCATCGGTCGATGTATCGGTATACGGGCGAGAAACGAGGCGAATGGAAGACCAGGGACAACGCCATCGTGGAAGTCCGCCCCGATGGTCGGCAGGTCGTTCGCTTCCGTCCGGCCTCCGCCCTTGTCACCGCGGAGTTCATGCAGCACCTGGTGGACCTGTTCGACCAGTCTCTTTCCGAAGGCAAGACGGACCCGCTGTTGCTCATCGCCAGCTTCGTCCTCGATTTCGAGTGCATTCACCCCTTCATGGACGGCAACGGACGCATCGGGCGGCTGCTGACCCTTCTGCTGCTGTACCACGCCGGATACGAGGTCGGGCGGTACATCAGCCTGGAACGCATCGTCGAAGAGAGCAAAGAGACGTACTACGAGGCGCTGCGGAAAAGCTCGAAGGGTTGGCATCAGGCCCGCCACGACCTCCGGCCGTGGTGGGAATACTTCCTGGGGATGCTCACCGCCGCCTACAACGAATTCGAGGCCCGCGTGGGCACGATCGCCTCGGCTCGCGGGGCCAAACGAGAGATGGTCCGACGAGCGATAGACCGCTTGCCCGACCCCTTCACCATTGCGGACCTCCGCCGGGCCTGTCCAGGCGTCAGTCCTCGCACCTTGAAGCGGGCGTTGACAGAGTCGGCCAAGAGCCGCAGGATCAAGCGCCTCGGCGCCGGGCCCGGCACTCGGTGGGTGCATCTGTGAGGCTGGCACCATAATGGTGCCACGAATTGCGGTACTGGCACCAATATTGTCCCGCCCTTACGCGTGGAGTGCGGGCGGGATGCCGAATGGGAAAGAATCGGATCATGGAGCCGTTAATAGGATCGCGAAAGGCTGTTGCGATACCAATAAGGAGCCTCCCGATCTGGTGAGAGCAGGTGAAGCTATGGACAAGAGAAGGAAAGAAACGGTCTATTTGTCGCAGCCTTCCCTCGCACCGGGCACGGCGAACGGACTTGCGTGTTCTTCATGAATCGTTGTCACCGCCTTGCGGACTGTGGTACAATTCGTGGGACATCGACAGGAGCACTTTGGGTTTTCGCAGGGGAATGATATGAACCAGTCAAAAACAGTGGCGACGCGACGAACCGTGAAATCGGGTAGTTTCTTCATCTATTATCTGGCCGGCTTACTGCTTGTGCTTGGCTGCTTCACGCCGCAACCGGCGGCGGCGGGGCCGCTTCGCATCTATATCATGACCGATCTGGAAGGGGCCAGCGGCGTGTACCAGTTCGCGCAGACGCGCGAAACGGGGCCGCTGAACGACAAGGCGAAGGAGTATCTGATGGGCGACATCGCGGCCGTGGTTCGCGGGCTGCGGGCCGGCGGGGCGACCGATATCGTCATTCTGGACGGCCACGGGCCGCAGGCGTTTGTGCCGCATTTGATGGAGCCGGGGGCAAAATATATCACCGGCAAACCGCGTCCGGGTCCGCTCACGGACCTCGATGGCTCGTTCGCCGGCATGGTCCAACTGGGCGCCCACGCGATGATGGGAACGGCCGACGGCGTGCTCTGCCACACGCAGTCGTCGAAGACGGAGAACCGGTACTGGTACAATGGGGTCGAATCGGGCGAGTTGGCCCAGGTGGCGGCCATCGCCGGCGGTTATGGCGTCCCGACCATCATGGTGACGGGCGATGAGGCGGCCTGCCGGGAGTCGCAGAAGTTCTTCGGACCCAATTGCGTCACGGTGGCCGTCAAGCGGGGCATCTCGCGCGAAGCGGCCGAGCTTTACCCATTCGACGAAACCCGCCAAGCTCTTTACGCGGGCGCCCGGCGTGCCGTGGCCGCCATCCCGCGCTGTCAGCCCTACAAGCTCTCGCTGCCCATCCAGGCGAAGAAGGAGTACCTGGTCTTCGACGACCCCGCCAAGCCGGGCCGCAAGGTCAGCAAGGAAGGCACCATCGAGGATGTCCTGAAGCTGCTGAATTTCTAAGAGCCTCCAACGGAAGGGCCGCCGTGCCGGCTCCCTCTTGTCACCCCTGCGAAGGCAGGGGTCCAGGAAAGCCGCGGCGCAGGTGGATTCCCGCCTTCGCGGGAATGACATTGGGGGCAGCTTTCCCTCGGACTGTCATCATGTTGGAGGCTCTTATGAAATGGCGTGCGGTGCACACCCTGCCCGGCTATCATGACTCCATGCAGGTTGGTCTTTCGCAGAAGGAACTGGATCAGGTATGAATATGGGCAATGGAAACGTGACAGTGTCGATCCGTAGGATACATCTGCCGGCAATCCCTATCGCACTATGGTTTCTGCTGATTCTGGCCGGATCTTGCCGCACGCCGGATTATTCCGGCACGGAACCGGTGGGCGAAATCGGTCCGCAAAGATACGTCACGCCGGTGCATCAGGTGCTCACGCCGCTCGGCGTCCAGGTGGAATTGCCCGGCATGCGGCCGCAGGCTGTGGCATTGAGTCCCGACGGCCGCCTGCTCGCCACGTCCGGCAAGACGCAGGAGCTGGTTCTGATCGATCCGCAGAGCGGCCAGATCAAGCAGCACGTGGCATTGCCTTCCAGCAAAGCCCAGGACCCGAACGCCGTTTCCTCCCATATCCTCGAGCCCGACAAATCCGGCCAGCTCAGTTTCACCGGCCTGATCTTCAGCGCGGATGGGGCGCGCATTTACCTGTCCAACGTCAACGGCGACGTCAAGGTCTTCCGCGTCAGTCCCGAGGGGCAGGTCAGCGGTCTGTTCTCCATCGCCTTGCCCGCGGCCGACGCTCCGCGCCGCAAGCAGGAAATCCCGGCCGGTCTGGCGATTTCCCGCGATGGGCGTCGATTGTACGTGGTCTTGAATCTGTCCAACCGCCTGGCCCAGGTCGATACGGCTACCGGGCAGGTGCTTCGGTCGTGGCCGGTGGGCGTTGCGCCTTATGGCGTGGTCCTGGCGGGGGACAAAGCCTACGTGAGCAACTGGGGCGGCCGTCTCCCGGACGACGACAGTGTCACCGGGCCGGCCGGCCAGGGCACGCGGGTCCGCGTCGACCCGGTGCGTCACATTGCCAATGAAGGCTCGGTTTCCGTGATCCGTCTCACCCAAGAAACGCCTGTGGCGCAGATCATGGTCGGCCTGCATTCGTCCGCCATCGCCGGTTCGCCCGATGGACGCCACGTCGTGGTCGCCAACGCCGGCAATGACACCCTGAGCGTGATCGATACGCGCACGGACACGGTGATCGAAACCATCTGGGCCAAATCCAATCCCGCCGACCTGTTCGGGGCAAGTCCCAATGCCCTGGCGTTCCATCCCTCTGGTGACACCCTCTATGTCGCCAATGGCACCCAGAACGCTATTGCCGTGTTCCGCTTCCATCCCGGCAAGTCGAAGCTCTTGGGACTGATCCCCGTGGGGTGGTTCCCCGGCGCGGTCGCCTATGATGCCACGCGTCATCGGCTGATCGTGGCCAATATCAAGGGTGTCGGCTTGACCCGGGGCCTCAAGGAGGCGCGAGCCCAGGAGAACAACACCCATCAGTACCACGGGACCCTGTCCCTCGTACCCGTCCCCCGGGCCGGAGAGCTGCCGGCCCTGACGCGCCGGGTGCTGGACAACTACCGATACCCCTTGCTCAAGGAGGCCCGGCAGCCGGCGCGGGCGAACCAACCGGCGCGACCCATTCCGGAAAGGGTCGGCGAGCCGTCCGTCTTTGAGCACGTGGTCTACATCATCAAGGAAAACCGGACCTATGACCAGGTCCTCGGGGACATTCCCGAAGGCAACGGCGATCCATCGTTGTGCATCTTCGGCGCCCAGATCACGCCCAACCAGCACAGGATGGTGCGCCAGTTCGTCCTGCTGGACAACATCTATTGTTCCGGCATCCTCAGCGCCGACGGCCACCAATGGACAGGTACCGCGTTCGCCACCGACTACATGGAGAAGTCCTTCGCCGGGTTCCCGCGCAGCTACCCCGACGGCATGGAAGACAACAACGTGGATGCCTTGGCCTATGCCCCTTCCGGCTTCATCTGGGATAACGCCCTCGCCAAGGGCAAGTCGCTGCGCGTCTATGGCGAATTCGCCATCACGGAGACCGCGTGGACCGTCCCCGACAAAAAAAGCTCGCCGAAGTTCCTTGATTACTACCGCGATTTCGTTGACCAGACCCATCTGATCAAGATCAGCAGCCGGCCCGGCATTGAATCGTTGCGACCCTATCTCAATACCGAGACGGTCGGCTGGGATATGGATATCCCCGACGCATTCCGGGCCGCGCAGTTCATCAAAGAGCTGCGCGAATACGAACGCAAGGGCGAGTTGCCCAATCTGATCATCATCTGCCTGCCGGACGATCACACATCCGGAACCAAGGCCGGCTCGCCTACGCCGGCGGCCCAGGTGGCCGATAACGATCTGGCCTTTGGGCAGATCGTGGAGGCGATCAGTCACAGTCCCTTCTGGAAGAAGACCTGCATCTTCGCCATCGAAGACGACCCTCAGAACGGCTGGGACCACGTCAGCGGCTTTCGCACGACGGCGTACGTCGTCAGCCCCTACACCAAGCGCAATGCCGTCATCAGCACCCAGTACAACCAGACCAGTATTCTTCGCAGTATGGAGTTGATTCTGGGTCTGCCGCCGATGAATCAAATCGATGCCACGGCCACCCCGATGGGCGACTGCTTCACCGGCGTGCCCGACCTGGCCCCTTATGTCGCGGTGCCCACGAATGTCCCCCTGGACCAGATGAATCCGGAGCCCAAGAAGATCTCGGACGCCACGCTGCGCAAAGACGCGATTGCCTCCGCCCGGCTCCCGCTGGAAGAAGTGGACCGATGCCCCGAGGACGTACTGAATCGTATTCTCTGGCGCGCCATGAAAGGGCCAGACGAGCCATATCCGCTGTGGGCCGTGGCGGCGGATCGCGACGACGAGGACAGAGATTAGGGCGACATCGCAGGATAGATTGGGTGGCTGGTGTATGCCTTTCCACGCCTACTCACATGTGGTGGGGCCAAATTCGAAATTCGAAGCACGAAATCCGAAACAAATTCAAAACCCAAAATTCAAATGACCGAAACGCTGGCGCCGGACCAGGGTCCGTTTCAAATTTGGGATTTTGAACATTCGTGCTTGTTTCGGATTTCGATATTCGAATTTCGGATTTAGTAAGTCAAGAAATTGGTGCAACGATGCTGGCCCGGCGTAAAATCAAGCTGACAATCGCTTATGACGGCACGGACTACCACGGCTGGCAGATCCAACCCGATCTCAAGACCATCCAAGGGACGCTCTGTGACGCGGCCACCGTGTTGCTGTGCCGCTCGACCCACGTGCAGGGAGCCGGCCGCACGGACGCCGGTGTCCATGCGCGCGGGCAGGTGGGTGTGATCGACACCACGGACCCCATCCCCGCGGACCATCTTCCCCTGGCCCTCAACGACCATCTGCCGCAGGATATCGTGGTCCTGCACGCGCAAGAGGTCGGGCTTGACTTCGACGTGATGGCGGATGTCACGCGCAAGGCCTACCGATACACCATCTATACCGGCCGGTTCCGCCCGGTCCGCCAGATTCGCTTCTGCTGGCATTTCCCGGCCCCCCTGGCCGTCGAGGCCATGCATGCGGCCGCTCAGCACCTCATTGGAGCGCGGGACTTCCGCTCCTTCGCGGCCGCCGTGGAGGAGGGCCAAGACACAGTGCGGACGGTGTTCCGCTGCGACGTCACCCGGGGCTGCGACGGCGATCCCGACTTGATTGCCATCGATGTCCAAGGGGATGGCTTTCTGCACCACATGGTCCGCATCATCGCCGGGACCCTCATTGACATCGGTCGCGGCCATTGGCGTCCTGAGCATATCGCCGATATCCTCGCGGCCCGCAATCGCACGGCCGCAGGCCACCTCGCCCCGGCCAGCGGCCTGTGCCTGGAGTGGATCAAGTTCCGTCAAGACGATCCTGTGGATAAGGGAGGCACATCTTGAAACCACGTGAGTTCGTAGCCGCCTTTGACTCTCTGGGATTCGTCGAATTCCTCCGCCTCCGGAGACGAAGATGATATCCTGGGTTCCTGGAGCAATATTGACAGCGGATCGGGTTTGGGGGAGAATTGGTCCGTATGAAGATCACGGGAATCATCTGGTATGAGAAGAAGCAACGATAAGAGGCAAGTGGGCCGGAGAGAAAGCAGCGTCTCCAAGGCGAGAACGTATGGCGAGATCGGCGATTTCTGGGATGCGCACGATCTGTCGGACTACTGGGGCTCCACCCGCTCGGTCCGGGCCGAGGTCCGCATGGAGTCGGAGGAGTCCCTCTACGCCGTTGAGAAAGGACTGTCGGACACGATTCGCCGCGAGGCCAAGGAGCGAGGCGTCTCCCCTCACACCCTCGTCAACCTCTGGCTTCAGGAAAAGGTGCAGAAACTCAAGCCACGCCCCAGGCAGGGATAACAGAGGCAAATGGGAAAAGTCCAGCCTGGAAAGGCTCATTACTCTGGCCACGAGAGCCAGCCTGCACGTCAGTCTCAAGACCGCCGCATAGGAATCCCCTTGGCAATGGTCATTCGAAAAAAGTATCGGACCTCTCGTCGCTAAAATCCGTCATGTCAATGAAATCGGTAATGTACTCCTGAGGAACGGAACGTGTCAGGAGAAATCCACCATCGAAACCGGGCGGCGGGTCTTTGGGCCATCTACGAATTCTGATCAACCTGTCAAGCACACTGCTGCAGTAACTCTCGAACACAGGAAATGTGGTACACCTATCCAGCCAGTTCACGGGAATGATGCATCTAATCAGCGTTGGCATCCCCGTGTCCGCCACTCGACGTTTTGCCTCTCTGCCAAGTCTGCTTGCGAGTGCGCGCACCAACTCACTGCCGTTTGCGTAGGGATTTCGCGTACGTTTCGCTTCGCTCCCTGACATCAGGAGTCCTACTTTACCTTTGTTGAAGTCCAGATAACCTCGGCCGCATCGCTCGATATCATTTAGGGCCTCATCAAAGCCTGCGATCCCAGCGAAGAGTTCCCTGGCGTATGAAACCAAAGCCTGGGGGTCTGACAGCAGGATACCTGATTGCTGATATGTTCTGCGGTCTCTTGGACGGCATCCGTGGTACGCTGCGACATACGTATAATTGGCCAAACATATTTGACGTGCCTTCTCGCGGATTTCCGTTGCGAGGGAGTTGCTCAAGTAGGGTGTGCAGCATGTAATTTGGGATAAGAGATCAGGCGTCGAATCGGCGCGGTCATCTAGCTTCTCTCTGATGCGCTGCCACATCCTGGCGCAGTAGAGTAACGCTTCAAATTGGGGATGCCATGAATCCGGCTCGTCTAGATCGAGAACTGTGCTTGTCATAGGGGATATCTCCGTGTCTTCCAAGTTTCGCACCGCCGGGCAATAGACCCTATCTCTGGAGAAGCATGTGCCACCTTTGATTCCCTCAGAACCTTTCGACAGCAGTCTGGAAGTTGGTGTGGGGTCCTGGCAATTCCGCAACCGCAATACAATGTCAGAGGTGCAGGTTTGATGCGGGAGTCATTTGAACGTCTCCAAGCACTGCGAGTACGAATGTGCTATCGCCAACCCGAGAGGAACCAACAGTCCCTCCTGTTCTTGTTTCGTCAAAGGGTCCGTGAAAAGGTGCGCCATAAGCAATTCGCTCGACCTTCTGAAGATGGTATTCGGCTTTATATCCGCCCGAAGGACTTCCCTATATGCGGCATATCGCGCGCCGAGAAACTCAGGAAATGCGTCGTGGAAACTGAACAACTCCTGATCGCTTGCATCCGGATGCGCCTTGAGGAAGTGTTCGTTTGCAACATAGTTGGTCATGTCCAGATGAAACGCATCGAGGGTGGTTCTTGCTGCGCCGATGCCTTTCTTCCCAATTGTGTAGCTCTCTGTCACGAGAAACATGGCAAACGCCGTCAGTTCTACCCTATCGATCGGTCTGTTGAAGTGCACTTTTGAAAGCACTCCCGGTATGAAGTCGGCAACTCCAAGGCATGTGGCGACCAGACTCTCTCGCTCACTCTGATTCGGATTATTCGTGACAGCCATCTGTTTCTCCTGGGTTTCTTCGTCCCTGTTTGTGGGACTTGGGCGTCTTGGGCAGCGGGGCTTGTTCCAGACGCTTGATCTTCTTGACTGCCTCGTCGAAGTGCTTGTCGACCGAGCTGGGCAGGGCAGCTTGTTGGGCATGCCACTTCTCGTACTCAAGCTCGGCCTTGGTCAGTGCGTCGTCGTGCGAGACCTCTCCGGCGTGGGTGAGGATGTCGCGTTCGGACAGGCGGAGGAAGTTGTCCAGCTTGGCGATCCAGTCACGCATGTACATGGGCTTTCGGCCGCGGGCCTGGAGTTCGCCGAAGTCGAGATAGAACGATACGATCAGGTTCAGGGCTTCGAGTTCCTCCTTGTCGAGGTAGTTCTTCGCCACGGCGATGTCGCATCTTCGGGGCTTGTCCCCCGTCCAGGCGGTCAGGCCCATGTGGGGCTTGGCGGCATCGGCTCGCCCGGCGATGATCTCGGCGGCGGTGTGGCCGTGCGCGGCCCAGTGCATCTTGTTCTGCACGATGGCGAAAAACTGGTGGGAAACGTCTGTGTTCGGGTCGTAGTCGATGCTTGTGGCGTAGATGTCCAGGACCTTGCGCCAAAAGACTTTCTCGGACGAGCGGATGTCCCGGATGCGGGCGAGCAACTCGTCGAAGTAGTTGCCGCCGCCGGCCTGCTTGAGCCGCTGGTCGTCCAGGGCGAACCCCTTGATCAGGTACTCCCGCAGCCGCTGGGTGGCCCAAATGCGAAACTGTGTGCCGCGATGGCTCTTGACGCGGTAGCCGACCGAGATGATGACGTCGAGGTTGTAGTGAAGAGTGTCGTACTGCTTGCCATCGGAGGCAGTTATCCGGAATTTCCGGATGCCTGTCGGCTCGTGCAGCTCACCCTCGGAAAAGACGTTGCGAATGTGCTCGTTGATGGTACGCACGTCCTTTTGGAACAACTCGGCCATTGCCTTTTGGGACAGCCACACAGTCTCGTGGAAAATGCGGACCTCCACGCGGGTCCGGCCGTCCTCCGTCTGGTACAGGATGAATTGGCCCGGATCGTCGGGCAGGGCTGGAAGGTTCGTCGTTTCACTCAGCGAATCATCAACCACGACTCATTCTCCGTCTCATGGAGCGTAACAGTCTCAAGGCAACTGCCACCATCGTAGGCACAAGCGGGCGGAAATGCAAATCCGAATTCTGGAAACGACGAATCCGCCAGGGGGCATGGGGCAGCCTGTCGCACGTCAACGGAGGCGCGATTACTCGAAGGGGTGGTCGAGGTTGAAGTTGGGGAGGTAGCGGTGGCGGCTGTCGAGCTCCTGGATGAAGGCGCTTTCCAGGCCCAGCTCGAGGGCGTGGTCGGTGACCTCGTCGTACTCGCGGGCGGTCAGGGGGCGGCTGATCTCGGGGTACTGAGTGGCCCGGTACTGGGGGGAGTACTGCGACATAATGCTGACGTGCGTGGCCGGAGAGAGTTGCGCCAGGCAGGCTAAGCACCGGCGGCTGTTGTCCACGGCACCGGGCAGGACTAAGTGGCGGACCAGCAGGCCGCGACGGGCGGTGCCGTCGTCATCCAGCTCCAGGTGACCGACCTGCTGGAGCATCTCGCCCAGCACGCCGGGGATGATGTCGGCGTAATCGGCTGCGCCGGAGTAGAGCCGGGCCAGGTCGTTGGAGAGGTACTTGATATCGGGCAGATAGATATCCACAAGTCCGCGCACCCGCCGCAGGGCGTCCACGGAATCGTAGCCGTTGGAATTGTACACGATGGGAATGGCCAGGCCCCTGGCTTTGGCCGCGACGATGGCGTCGGCTGTCTGGAAGATCACGTGGGACGGGGAGACTAAGTTGATATTGTGCGCGCCGGCATCGGCGAGACGCAGCATCTCGTCCGCGAGGCCGTCCGCCGTCATGGTCTTCGTCTGGCTCGGCTGGAAGTCCTGGCTGATCTGGTGGTTCTGACAGAACACGCAGCGAAGGTTGCAACCGGCAAAGAAAATGGTCCCGGAGCCGCGCGTGCCGGAGATCGGCGGTTCCTCGCCGTGGTGCAGGCCCACGTGGGCAATTTGCGCCCCTGCGGCGATCCGGCAGAACCCGGTCTTGCCTTCGAGCCGGTTGACGCCGCACTTCCGCGGGCAGCATTCGCAATGCGCCAATTGATCCGTGAATCGTTGATTCATAACTATTTGAGCTGCATCCAGAGGTAGCTGTAGCTCAGGGCGGTTCGCAGGGCGAGCTGCTTGTTGGTGGATGCGGCGGCGTGGCCGCCTTCTGTGTTCTCGTAGTAGAACACTTTGTGGCCCATCGCCTCCATCCTGGCCGCCATTTTGCGGGCGTGGCCCGGATGCACGCGGTCGTCCGCCGTCGAGGTGTAGAAGAAGACCTGCGGATACTTCGCGTCGGGCCGCACGTGCTGGTAGGGCGAGTACTTGCTGATGTACGCCCATTCCTCGGGGACATCCGGATTGCCATACTCGGCCATCCAACTGGCGCCGGCCAGCAGCTTGTTGTACCGCTTCATGTCGAGCAGCGGCACCAGGCAGACGACGGCGTTGAACAGGTCCGGCCGCTGGGTGAACATGGCGCCCATCAGCAGGCCGCCGTTGGAGCCGCCCATGATGCCGAGATGCTGGGGCGAGGTGATCTTGCGCTGGACCAGGTCCTCGGCCACGGCGATGAAGTCGTCGTACGCCCGCTGGCGATTTTCCTTGAGGGCCGCCTTGTGCCAGCGGGGGCCGAACTCGCCGCCGCCGCGGATGTTGGCCAGGACGTAGACGCCGCCTTTGGTCAGCCAGGCGAGCCCCGTGGCCGGCGAGTAGCCGGGCAGCATCTCGATCTCGAAGCCGCCGTAGCCGTAGAGGAGCGTCGGGTTGGAGCCGTCCGGCTTCATCTGCTTGGAATGGACGAGGAAGTAGGGGATTCGCGTGCCGTCCTTCGAGACGGCTTCGAACTGCTCCGTCTTGAGGCCGTTGGGGTCGAAGAAGTTCGGCAGCTTCTTGATCGCGTCGCCGGCCGGCCCATCCGATGCATAGTAGAGGCTGGTCGGCGTCAGGAAACCTTCATACGTGAACATGTACTGGTCGGATAGCTCGTCCGCCGTGACGACGCCGAGGGTTCCCAGTCGTGGGGCATCGACTCTGCTCCGGTCCCAGCGGCCGTCCTTGAGCCGGTACTCGTACAACTGGCTCCTCACGTTATCCAGGAGGCGGACGAGGAGCAGATTGCGAGTGTGGGAGAACGAGAGAATGTTCGAGCGTTCGTTGGGCTCGGCAACGACGTTGAACGTGCGGTCGCCCTTGAGATATCCGTCATAGTCGATGCTGATCAAGGCGCCTTGCGGATAGGTCTTCCCGCCGAGGGACCAATCCGAGCGCAGACGCACGAGCATTTGGCTTTTGAAGAAGCCGCCGAACTGGGCGTCGTCGGGGATGTCGAGCTTGATGGGCCGGCCCGCTTCGATCACGTAGACGTGGGACGTGTAGAAGGTGATGCCGCGATGGATCACGTCATATTGCCGCTCTGGCGTGTCGATGACGCCGCAGCCTACTGCTACGTCCTTGGATTCGCCCTCGAAGACAGTGGCCGCGCTGCTCAGCGGTGTGCCGCGTTTCCAGAGCTTGGCGATGCGCGGATAGCCCGAGTCCGTCTGGCTGCCCGGGCCGAAATCGGTCTGCACGTACAGCGTGTCCCGGTCCTTCCAGGAGACGCCGCCTTTGGCCTCGGGCAGATAGAAGCCGTCTTTGACGAACTGCTTCGTGTCGGCGTCGAACTCGCGGATGACCACGGCGTCGCCGCCGCCCCGCGAGAGCTCGACCATGAACAGCCTGTAATCGGGATACAGACCCTCGGCCCCCTTGAACACCCACTGCTGGCCCTCGTCCCGGCTGAGCTTGTCGATATCGAGCAGCACCTCCCACTGCGGCGAGGGTCTGCGATACTCCGCCAATGTCGTCCGCCGCCAGAGGCCCCGCTCGTTGTTTTTGTCTTTCCAGAAATTGTAGAGATATTTGCCCCTGAACTGCGGGTAGGGGATGCGGACGTCGGAGTCGAGGACCTCCAGCGTCTTGGCATAGACCTCTTCGAAGCCCGGCTGGGCCTTGAGAACGGAGAGCGTGGCCTCATTGTGGGCCTTGACCCAGTCCAGAGGCTTCTCGCCCCGGACCTCCTCCAGCCAGAGATAAGGGTCGGCCTCATCCCCGGCCCACGTTGTACTCAGCGGCAGAAGAACCATGATCGCGCCTAACAGGACATTCAGATACTGTTTCATATACGCCTCCAGTGTGTGGTTGGTCGTATCGTTCATCAGTTGCTCGATGCCATACGGCTGTGCCATCGAATACCCGTTTGCCCGGTGGTTGTCAATCGCCATGCCGGTTGGGCAGGCATCGAGCCTCGGATTCTCAAACGATTCGAACCCGGCGCGATCAGTGCGGCACGTCAGAAGTCGAGTGATCATAGATTGCCGCGCTTCGCTCGCAATGACATACAGCGCCCGTCTATGTCATTGCGAGGAGCAAAGCGACGAAGCAATCTTCGCCCGCACGTTGTAGGACTTGCGAGATAGCGCGCCCACGATAGCGCTCCTCGCCCGACCCATCGTTGACAGGAGAGGTATCCGGCGGATATCTTGTGGGCACTATATCTGATTCCGAGACGCTTCGATCGTCGCAGGCGAAGAAGGTCGATTGGCGGGTCGTTGCATGCCTGGAGGCCGCCATGATCGCCCACTTCTCGACCGACATTGTCTTGCATGTTCTCCTGCCTATTCTCGTCTGAGCGTCTGCCATTTGATTGACGCACGTGTTTGGCGAGAAAGAGATCGTTTCGGGTGCCGTGCCCAAGCGCCGCTTGAGCGTGTCTTCCTGCGCCGGGGAATCGACCGAGGCAAGCACGGTCAAACGAGTTTGGCCGTGCCACCCGAAATGTCGCCCGGTATTCCTCCGGCGTCTCGGCAGGGGCCTTTGGGATGGTGAATCCGCCGTTTCTGTTCAGCCGGTCCAGACCCTTGATGGCCCAGTTTAGGATCCCGGGCAGTTCCTTCTTCAACTCGGCGGCCAGGTTCTTGATCTGCTGGTCCTCGGCGATAACCCTATCAAATGGCACCAAGAGGACTCGACGCCACAGCCCCCAGGTACGGTCATTGAATTGCAGGCCATTTCGCCGCCACGGCTGCGCGACTCACGATCTGCGGTGCCTTCTCGGACTTGCGATAGGATGTCAAGTCCTTGACCACGTTGATATGTCGCTTGAGAGTCTGCGCGGAAACGCGGCAGTCGTTCGCGGCAACCCTCAGGGCTATCGGGTCGGGTGGATCGCCCCGTTGCCCGCCGGCGTGGAAAAGGTGGACGCATAGACCACTACGGGACCGCCCATGTCAGCTACCCATCGCACCGGGCCCGGCCATTACCGCCCGCGCAACTTATCCTCCAAATCCACCACTCTCCCTTTGATGGCGCGCCATTCCTCTTTGAGGTCATGGATTTCCCTGTCGTTCCCATCTTGTCCCGGCTGCAACAGCCGCAGTCTCTCTTTGAGGTCCTGGATTTCCTTGTCGCTCCCATCGTGTCCCGTCTGCAATAGCCGCAGCCTCCTTTCGAGGTCCTGGATTTCCTTTTCGTTCCCATCTTGTCCCGTCTGCAACAGCAACAGTCTCGTTTTGAGGTTCTCGACTCCATCTTCACTTGGCCGTTGCCCTGAATCATTCGGCCTCCTATCCCATGCCTCTGTTCCGTTGTCCCGATACAGGCGCAGGATTGGTTCCCCTTTGAGGTCGCCCAGTTCGATGCGCTTCTTTCCGTTCCTATCGTACAACGTCACACCCGAAGCACCCCCCGCTACACTCAGCATCAGGCGAGGTATTTGGTTCTTGTCAAACATGGTCAACGTCGGCTCGCCGTCTCCAGACATCACCACACCTTTCTTGCCGTCTTCGCCAGCAAGAATGAGACCCTCAGCTTCGATAATGTTCCCGGTGCCGGTCGCGCCAATCCGTGGCACGGCCTCATTGACCGCCTGCTCACGTCTGCCTGTGCCCGTGCTGATTGCCACAGTTCCTATCATTACCAGCACCATCATCACCACGGCTGCCAGTAGCAGGCGATAACGGCACTTCATACGGGCCAATTGCCCTTCCACCTTTGCCAGTCTCTCGTCCGTTGTCATGAGTCTCTCCTTTGTTTTGGAGGTTCAGGTTCCATACCATAGCCGCCGAACGGCTTGAAGCCCCGAAAAAAGACAAGCGGGCGACAAGCACTTTGCAGGAACCGTGTTCTCGATAGCGCAAAAAGATATACGCCCGACTCCGCGTCGGGCGTCGATTCCCTGGAGGATACGGCGTCGCGTATCCCCGGACTGGGTTCCCAAACGCGATACATCACGTTTGGGGTCCCCTGTATGACCCCTGGTGAAGGAGGATTCCAGGCCAAGCGTTCCTGCGATCCCGGCGGTCAGAAGCCGTAGACGACCCGGAGTTGTTCGTTCGTCGGCATTTCGTCATAGTACTCGCCGCGAGGGCCGATGTACCAGCGGCCTCGCTGAGCCAGCTTCACGGAGGTCTTCGAGCCATTCGAGTTGGTGACCCAGACCATGATTTCGCGGTCCTCGACCGGCGGGGCGGGGCGGACCACGACGGGTCGCTCCACCGGCGGACCCACGATCACGACCGGCGGCGGCCCGATGCGGATGGTCCGATGCCACCACGGCCCGCCGACCACGATCTGGCGGTGAGGCGGGAAGCGGTGGGGCGGCGGTGTCGGGGCTGACCCGATCCACACGCCGAAGCCACCGTGAGAGGTGATGACGGCGCCGCCGGTGAGATTCGAGCCGGCGCCGTGCGTATCCGCTCGCAGGCCAGCGGTGAACAAGAGGAGCACAGTTGCCGCTACGATGGCCAGTGTTGTCTTCTGCCGTGTCATTGCCGTACCCTTTCCTTGAGCGATCCCATGCCTTTGCTCTTGCCGTTCACCTATAGAAGGCAGCAGCGGACCCGCGGGTAACAGCTTTGTGAGCTTGGTTCAAAACCGGGCAACCCTTCTCGCCGCCCGCCAAACTGAACGCGTACAAAGAACCGGGGCCCGTGTCGATGGACACAGGCCCCGAACTCGTCTTGGCGAGGAACGCCGTGCGGACTGACTATCTTCCGTTCGCGATTCGGACTCTCGTCATTGCTTCGCCGGCCAATCGTCAGTCATCAATCGTACATCCTCATGGCCTAGTGAGCCGGATATCGTCGAGGTAGATGCGTCCGAAGCCATCGGGGGTCGGATTCTTGCGGTCTCCCACCCCGAGGTACAACTTCTTGACCCGGGCCAGATTCACGCCGGCGAAGTTGCTCAACGGGACCTTCCACTGCGTCCACACGCCCACCCGGACGGCGTTCGGATTGGCGTTGGCGGCGACGGCGATTTTTCCGCTGCTGTCTTCCACGGCTACGTACAGTGCAGCCAAGCCGTTGGTCGCGTTGCCTCGGAGGAACAGGTGCAGGGTATCCGCGCCGTCGGCCGTCCAGTTCTGGGCCGCCGTCCACTGCCGCTCGGCCTCAGAGTACCACGGCGAATTCACGTTGTTGTAGTCCAGCGGCATGGATTGCTTACCGCCGTGGACGATCTTCCGTTCGGCGAAAGGGGCCTGGGGATTGCCAACGGTGGAACCAGTCAGCCCGTTGGTCAAGCCGTCGATCCAGGTGTCGTAGATCGTGGCCTTGGCGTTGACATCATCCGTGTAGCTCTCGAAGTCGTCCACGGGCAGGAAGGTCGTGAAGCTCCAGACGGGGCCCTGGGTCACGGCGTTGGCGGGACCGATCTCGTCCACGCGCCAGTAGTAGGTCGCCAGCGGCTCGAGTGGTCCCGGGGTGAAGGTCGTGCCTGTCACCGTGCCCTTGTCGACTTGCGGTTTGCCGGCGAGGACGGCCTCGCGGCTGTCACCGAAGTACACGTGGTGCCCGGTGGCGTTCATGCCCGCCAGCCAAGTGAGGATGGCGTTCGGGTCGCCGGACGCGTCGTTCGCGCCGTTTGCCGGCACGGGCAGATAGGCCGTAAAAGGCTGGGCCACGAAGGTCCAGACATCGCCCTTGTGAACGGTGGTCATATCCGCCTCGATCTCGTCCACCCGCCAGTAATAGGTCGTTCCAGGCGTCAGCCCCGGAACGTGAAAGTAAAGTGTCACGG
>Ga0315286_10001808_pt1 | contig 19613 bp, 14 predicted proteins | sample YL17G10_0_MG_FD_205038 | JGI IMG/M metagenome (GOLD analysis project Ga0315286, IMG submission 205038) | Sediment microbial communities from Yellowstone Lake, YNP, Wyoming, USA - YL17G10_0 | ecosystem: Environmental > Aquatic > Freshwater > Lake > Sediment | place: USA: Wyoming | collected... | reverse complement strand
CATCAACATGGCCGCATCGACATCGACTGCGAGAGAATCGCTCAGGAGACTGACGAGCACAAAGCTGGCGATAGCGTTCATAGGCTTGGCGATTGTTGCAGGCCTTCTGGTGCCGCTTACCCTGACCTACTATGACCGACTTAACGTCGGGGGCGCTGTCGCATCGGTCCTTCTGGCATCCTCATGTATCCTGGAATTGGCGGGAGATCTGTCAGTCAGGCACTCGATCCTCAGAGCGGGTCTTCACGCTCCTGTCTTCTCCGAAGGACTCTAGGCCTGGGACGAGCGAATGGTTGTAGCAACATGAGAAGCGAAACAAGTCGCTTGGAGGTTCTGCGAATCAGGGGAGGCAAGACAGAGAGCCTCCGCGATGTCGTCATCAAAGAGAGCCCTGTGACGATATTCCTAGATGACATCGAGCTCGCCAATCTAATGTGCTCTCCGAAAAACCTAGATTGTCTGGCCGTCGGGTTCTTGTTCGCGGAGGGGCTCATCAGTGGCAAGAAGGATATCAAGAATGTCTTTGCGGACGAGAAAGATGGAGTGGTCTGGGTTGAACTGAAGAAAGCCCGGAAATCGCCTGAAAAACTCATTGCAAGGCGGTTTATCACGACCGGCTGCGGCAAGGGCCTGACATATTTCGACGCGGCGATGGATGGTGGGCGACTCAGAAGCAAATCTAGATTCAAGGTACGCGTCGATTCTCTCCCGCTATTGATGAGAGAATTCCTTCGGAAGTCGCGACTCTACAGACTTACGGGGGGAGTCCACAGTGCAGCAATATGCAGCGCGAGGAGCATTCTCGTCTTCAATGAAGATATCGGAAGGCATAGTGCGATCGACAAGGTCGTAGGGGAGTGCATTCTGAAAGGAATCAGGACCAACGACAGGATCATGGTGACCACCGGCAGGATCTCATCGGAGATATTGGTGAAAGCCGCCAGGTGCCGAACTCCAATCATTGTCTCGAAATCTGCACCCACAGACCTCGCGGTCAGACTGGCTACCGACTTCGGCATTACAGTTGTGGGATTCGCTAGAGGATCAAGGATGAACATCTACTCGAATGCTTGGAGAGTTGTGACCAGGAGAAAGAAATGATGAAATGAGTCCAGCTCGGCGCAGGCGTCCGCTGATTGCAGAACAGCCGGACCTCTCGGTTCGCGCACGGCTCCCTGCAGATCGAAATACCTGGCTTCTCGTCCGAACTCACGAACGGTTCGCAGTATCTTCCTCAGCCAACATGTACGCTCCAAAACCCAGAGCCCAGAACATCGCAGGGTAGAAGATCATCCGCTCCATTCCGCCAGCTCCCAGACCGAGGTAAGTGCTGCCACCTAGGAGGATCAACGCTGAAAGGCCGATGAGGCCGAGGAGAACGAACAAGAATGAGAGAGGAGGACGAACCATCCTGTAGGAGAAGACTACTGCCAAGTTCCCAAAGAGGAAGGCCATCAAAGCGAAGACTGCGTGCACCGCAGGGATGAAGTCCTCATTGAAGACGCCGACGCCGATGGCTCCAATGCCGGAAAGTGCGAGAAGAGGCCAAAGCAATGACCTCTTGGATATCTGCCGCAACAAAGCCGCGGTCGCCAGAGCCATCAACCCAAACAGTATGACTGCGGCGGTGAAAACCCAACGTGCGGACGTCGGGCCGACACCCAAGTCACTGATGTAGTTCTGAGATACGCTGTATCCAGGATACAGAAACTCGGCCAGATGGACCAGGAACAATATCTCCATTCCTCCGAGGAAAAGCCACAGACCAGGGGACCGCAGATTGACCATGAGGCGAATATGCTGATGGTACATAATGATGATTTGGAGAAAAACAACAGTGAATGGAAGATGAAGGAGTCTGGTTCAATGCAACAGTCCTCTGATTGAAAGGCAGCCAGTCGTCCGTGTCCACGCATCATTCTCGGCATTCACTAGTCTTGAGCCGCACCATTCGCAGGACGACCACTACTGCGGTTGGGTAGCTTCTTTCCCGGATTCATGATATTGTCCGGGTCGAATTCACTCTTGATCTTCCACATCATCTTCAGAGCCACATCTGAGAGTTCAAGGACCATTTCGTCCTTGTTCTTCAGGCCCACACCGGTGCAGCTGGAGATTGATCCTCCTAGCGCCACGGCGAGCCTGGCGACCTCGACCAGTGCGCTCCTGTAGTCTTCCCATCCGCGCTCCCCCTGATGGATGTAGAATCGACAGTAGCTCATGCTGTAGCGACCGATGTCAATGCCGTACTTGTTTCCGGGGACCGGCGCCATCCCGTACTTCGGCATTATCTTGTTCCACAGCGTGTCGTAAAACTCTCTTACTCTCTCCGTCGGGACATATGCGGTCGTCTCATCTTCGGGCTCCAGGGTGGCTCTGTCCCCGCACCACAGCATTGTGAACTCGTCAAACAATCTCCTCGCATCGTCCGCGCCTGCAAGAAGACCTCCAGCCTCTCTGAAGACCCCTTTGACAAAGTCGATGTCGGCTTCTACCTCCCCCTTAGTACCCTCAAAGGACACGCAGAAGATTGCTCTTTTCCCTTGAGGCGCGCTGTATGTCTCAGGGTCGGCTGGCTCGGCAAGTTCGGCGCTCGCGAACATGACTCCAGATCCTGTCATTCTGAGAGCGGCCTCATGGGCCGCCCAGATATCGTCAAAGAATCCCATAAGCACTTCAGTCGACTCGGGGATGGGTTCAACCCTCAAGGTCGCCTCCGTTATCATCCCCAGCGTACCTTCCGCGCCCACGAAGAGCTGGTGAAGCCTGTAGCCTGTGGACGTGTAGAGGACCTTCGGGCCTGTTCGCAGAACCCTTCCGTCAGCAAGAACGACTTCGAGGGACATTATCCGGTCCGAGATGGTACCATATTTCTGATACTTCCTGCTGAAGCCAGCGGTGGAGATCGAGCCCCCAATTGTCGCCACCTTGAACGAACCCTGTTCCTGGTTCAATGCGAGACCGTATCCCGCCAGATGCGCCTCAAGCTCCTTGAGCGTGATTCCTGGCTGAACTGTCACATAGAGGTTCGGAACGCTAACCTCGAGCACCTTGTTCATCCTGATCGTGTCTATGACGATACCACCGTGGATGGGGATCAGCATGCCCGTCCTGTTGGATCCCCCGCCCTTTGGAATAAGAGGGATCTTGTGCTCTGCAGCGAGCTTCACGACCGCCTGGACTTCGGACGTGGACTCAGGGAGGACCGCGAAATCAGGAGGGTGCTTGAACACTTCTTCGGGCTTCATTCGAGAGTTATCTGCTGCGTATGGGAGCAAATCTGCAGGCTCCCAGAGCACCTTGTTCTCACCAAGAGCGACAACAAGGGCTCCTTTGATATCCTTGCGCAGAGCCGAATCCATCATCTCACCTCCATTCTCCACATGTTTTTGGTTTCTTGGATCAGTCCTTGCTTGTCCCCCGAAACACCTAGTTACATAGAAAAATGCATTGTCCTGACCGAGCTGAGGATTTCTTCGCAGGGCTCCTCTCCATGCTTGAGAGGATGCGCTGATATGAATTCTCAAGAAGACCTCGCCAAGAAAGCGAGAATGAGAGAGTCCTGCTCGGTGCAATAGCCCTCTGGCTGAAGAATAGCCAGACTCTCAAGCGTGCACATGGTTCATCTTGAGATAAGGGCAAAGGAATGAAAGGGTTTTGATTTTGCTGGTTCATTTCTTCGCGGGCAAGCTGCTGTTCCATATGTCTCTGTGCAAACGCCATTCCTTGTCTGAATCCTGCTTCCAGAGGACCACGTACTTACCCCGGTCTTCAAAAGGACTCTGTCCTTCAGGATGTATCTTGAGTGTGTAGTTTCCTATCTCCTCGACCGTTTCACCTTTCTCGTGGAGCTCTTCTGTCTTCAATATCGCGTCCTTGACACCCATCTTGATTGCTCCTTCCCAGAATTTCTGCGTTCCCTCTCTCCCGCGAATCGCTTCGAAGTTGGGGGGCATCAGGAGCGCATCTTTCGTGTAGAGGACGCCGACTGCAGCGGCATCACCCTTTCTGATTCCGTCGCCAAACCTCTGGTTCGCTTTCTCTATCTCCTTTCTTAATTGCTCCGTCATTTCTTCATATCCTCCTCGAACCACACTCGAGGCGGTTTCCCGAATCGTCCTGACGTATACTTGGTGCTTCCTACCTCATGTATCGACAAATGACGGACTCCTCGAGGGAAGAATAGAACTCCGAGAAGAGCAATTCGAGAAGCGGGTGGTCGAATGAGTCCTACTGCTAGAGGATCGCGAACCAAGGAAGGAATGGTCGATGTCCCGGGTGGCAAGGTATGGTATAAAATCGTGGGTACAGGAGCCAAGGGAAATCCAATCCTCACGCTGCACGGAGGACCAGGAGTACCTCACGACTATCTTGAGCCGCTAGAAGATCTCAGCAATGATCGACCAATAATCTTCTACGATCAGCTGGGGTGCGGCAATTCGGACAAACCAAACGACACTTCGTTGTGGACTGTCGATCGTTTTGTGGAGGAACTCGCAGTCTTGCGCGAGTCTCTCGAACTGGACAAGGTCCATTTGCTGGGCCATTCTTGGGGGACAGCGCTCGCTGTAGAGTACGTTGCTACGAGGAAGCCTCGAGGGATCTGCAGCATGGTTCTTTCGGGACCTTTTCTGAGCGGGTCGCGCTGGATTTCGGATACAAGAGCCCTTCTTGCGAAGCTGCCGAAGAAGACCCAGAAGGCAATTCTTGATAGCGAGGCTGCTGGCGTGTTTGACAGCCCTGAGTTTCAAGCTGCGATGTTGACTTTCTACAAGAAACATGTCTGCCGCATGGACCCATGGCCAGATTGCATCAACATGGGATTCCAGAAACTCGCGCAGAACGTGTACGTCCATATGGGGGGACCGAGTGAATTCACATTCATCGGGACTCTAAAGGACTTTGAACGAACTAATGTGCTGAAAGACATACGCGTTCCTGTCCTTTTCACCGCAGGCCAGTATGACGAAGCAAGTCCCAAGACGATGCGCTACTTTCAAAGCTTGCTCCCTGGCTCCGAAATCCATGTGTTCAAGGGAGCGTCACATTGTCATCACGTCGAGAAGAGAGAAGAGTACGTGCGAGTGGTAAGGGACTTTCTCGCGCGCGCCGACAGTAGGAATGAATGAGGGAGTGCGGGAATGCAAGCCGAACGTACCGCCGATTCACATGGCGCAACCGCTACTCCTGCCTCATCGAATGATGTGTCGCCGCACCGAATCCAGTTCGTCGCAATCGCGACCAACGTGATACTCGAAGCACTCGACTGGGGCGGCAACGGAGAGTCGATCGTTCTTCTGGCGGGCTAGGGAGACACGACACACGTGTTCGATGACTTCGCGCCTGAGTTTTCGGACCGGTTCCATGTCTACGGGATTATCCGGCGCGGCTTTGGCGCTTCTAGCCAACCCCCGACAGGCTACGACCTCAAGACACGCGGAGAGGATTTGCATCGAGCGATCGACGCCCTGCAACTGGACCGCGTAAGCCTCGTCGGTCACTCAGTCGCAAGCGACGAGCTTACCTGGTTCGCGGGTGTCTTTCCGGACCGTGTTGCGCGTCTCGTGTACCTCGATGCGGCATACGACCACTCCGGAGTTCAGGCGTGACGAAGTCGCCCCCGTGGCACTTTCCAGAACTACCTGCTTCTGCATGGTGGCGTGTTGCGGAGTGCTGCGCGCGCGAAGATGCAGGAGTCCTTCGATTCCTTGCAGACGGTGTTCGCAACGAGAGCGGACTTCCTAAAGGCTCCTCACAGGCGAATCATTGAGATTCCACGCGCAGACCACTACCTATTCATTTCGAACCGCGAGGCTGTTTTGAGCTACACGAAAGTGTTCCTCGCGTCTGGGCAGTAGGATCGGGGCGGCCCCTTGCTCGGCCTGAGAGTTCGATGTGTGGGAACACCCCCGGCAATATTGGTGTTTCTGGCATGGGGGGGTGATTGGCAGGCATCCCTGGGCCTCGCTGTGGCTCCCGTGGAACCTGTCATTCCGTCGGCGACGACACGAAGGAAACCAACCTCATCTTCTCAAGATCGCGCAGATACCTCATCACGTGCGCGTGACTGGTCGGTCCATACTCCGCTGACAACGCCTCCGTGATCTCATAGATGGTCCGCTTACCATCTACGTAGTTGACTATCTCCGCAGTCTTGGACATGAACTCAGAGTCAATTTCCTCGATCTTCTTGTAGGCCTTCATACCTTCCTCATTCAGGGAATCGGACAGCAGAGACCGTGTCAATGTTCCCTTGAAGCGCCTATTGGGAACGAGCTTCTTCGATTCTCTCTCGGCCTTCGTTTCCCGGGCAATGGCCGGAATCTTCCGCTGCAGGCTCCTCTCCATGATCTTGACCGTCCGTTCGAGCCCTGCGAGTTCTCTTTCGCCCGCGTCGGCAAGGTCCTCCACCAACGCGTCAATGAAATCCTCGTGATCCTTGGAAATGCCGAGCCTCCTAACCGATCTCACAGCTTCCTGTTCTCGCTTCACTATGTGCTCGATTCGGCTTCTGTTGTTCTTCACCAGCCTCGCCAGTTCCTGGGTTTTGTCCCCTCCCTTGGGGTCGTCGACCCCAGCGTGAAAATCCTGGGAGGCCTTCGCCGACGCTTCCGCAATTCTGGCGGATCCTCGCGAACACGCTAGGCTCGCCAGCTCGACCGCAGTCCTCTGGTCAGCATTCGCAAGCTTGAGCACGACCATCGTGCTCGTCCAACCGATTCTTCTGAGGCTGTCCTCGCTCACCTTGTCGATCGTGTCCATGCTGGTGTGGTAGAACCTATCCGGCCACTGCGTGAAGCTCACGCAAGGAATCCTGACCGTCGGCCCAACGAACTCCGCGTGGTCGCTGCCTGCGGAGAACGACCCCCTCGTATATCGGAAATTGCTGGGCAAGCCGATCTGGGCCAACGGATCGAGCTCCTTGGCCGAATCCTCCATGACCGACATGACGAGATCGTTCAGGTACGATGGCAGAGAGTCGGGTGTGACGCCGACGTGCAATGTAGACATGCAGGCCTCCTGGTCCTCTCCGACCATGTCCAGGTTAAGGCCTGCGATGAATCTGCTCCACATGTCCGGGCGAGTGGCCAGAAGCGCGACCGTCCCGGTCGTCTCGGGCACCCAGAGAAACCGGACGGTCCTTGCCGGCCTCTTGATCTTGCCGGAGCGTATCAAGGTGGTCAGGGTACGCGCGATCTCCAAGAGCAGGCCGCTGCCCGAGGCATTGTCGTTTGCCCCGGGCTTGGGGTGGCACAGGTGCGCGATAAGGAATATCTCCTCTTCAGGTTTGGAAGACCCCTTGATTGTTGAGGTGACGATGTCGTACTTGCCGGGCAGCAGCTGGGCGTCCACCTTCGCTCGGAGGACGACCTTCTGACCGCTAACCAGATACTTCCTAAGCCTGTCCCCCTGACGCTTGCTCAAGGAGAACCCGAACCTGATTTTCTTCTCATTGTGCGAAGTCGGCCAGATGCTCTGGTAGCAATGAGCGTCCGGAACGTCTATGCTCTCGCGGACCTTGGGGAACTCGTAGACGAGTGTGTCTGTGATCACTCCTACCGCCCCTCGTTTCACGACGGCCTCGGTGTGAACAGAATGCGCACTGCCCTTGGCTAGTACGATCTTTCCCTTAACCTTCTTGCCTTTGAAGTCCTCTGCTGAGTTCCCTGCACCTACACCGACAAGCTCCGCGGTCACGCCGTCCTTGGAAGTGCCCTGACTATGGGTGTGCAAGGAAGTGGGAATGTCGTCATATGTTGCCAGCAGCTCCTCTCTGGGTTTGACGAGATACAGCTCCGCGCTCCTTACCTTCCAGCCAAGCGACGACTGGTGGGTCCAGAACTTCTGCTTGCCATCCGCAGGGAACTGCAGGATCTTCGCATCCTTGATACCCATTCGGCGAAGTTCGTCGACGATGTGCAGGGCCGCTTCGTGGAACATCTCTGAGCCCTGGATCCTGTGGTAACGGGCTATCTGAGATACATAGGACTTGGCCATGGAGCCAGACAGTTCGTTCTTCACCAATCTGCCGTCTTTCATGGGTGATCCAATGCACTTGACCTGCGACCCCCTTTAAGAAACTTTCCTGGGATGAGTGTGCAATATTCCGCTGGTTGAGTTTTGACCAGGAACATGGGTTCGCAAACACCCCTCTTCCTGCACAATCATCCCGAGAATCCGTCGGAGCGATAGACCTCTTTCCCACCAACAATCGTCAGGAGGGGTTCCACTTTCGCGATGTCATCTGGCTTGATCTCGAAAAGGTCGTCTGAAAGTATGATCATGTCAGCAAACTTGCCAACTTCGATAGACCCCTTGATATCCTCCTCGAATGACGCGTATGCGGCATTCATCGTGTAGCCATTAATCGCGTCTTCGAGGGAAACTGTGTTCTGAACCCCGACGAGGCCACCGCGCGTAAGCGCGGTGTGAATACCTAGAAACGGGTTCATGTCTGCCACTGGCCAGTCGCTTGAGAAAGCAAGTCTTGCTCCGGAATCCACCATGCTTCTCCACGGGAATGATCTCTGAAGCCTTTCCGGGCCGATAGTCCTACCATATGCTTCATCAAAGGGAGCAGTGGACAGATGCGCATGCAGAGGCTGCATGGACGGCAATACTCCAATGCTCTCGAAACGTGGGATGTCATCGGGGGAGACGACTTCGACATGCTCGATTCTGTGCCTTCGATCCCGTGGCTTGTTCTTGCGCGCAGCGTTCTCGTATGCGTCCAAGGCTACCCTGACTCCTCTGTCGCCGCATGCATGCGTTATGCACTGAAACCCCTTCGCGTCAAGCACCTCAATGATCCGCTTGAACTCCTCGGGTTCGTGGATCGTTTCCCCGGAGACTGTTGGAAGGTCGTCATACGGTTCGAGCATCGCCGCCGTGTGCGTATCCTCGACGCCGTCGATGAACAGCTTGACCGCTCCTGCCCTTATCCACTCGTTCGAGAACTTAAGGCGTGCATCATTGAACTCTTTGATTTGTTCTTCTGCCGGCTTCTTGGAGTACATCATCGCCAAATACACACGAGCTTTCAACTCCCCGCTCTCGCGAAGCCTCTCGAAGGCCAGAAGATCCTGCATGTCGCGTCCACCGAGGTCGTGGACACTTGTGACACCACATCGCACCATGTCATCGAGGACCAGCTTGAGTCCTTCATGGAAGAGATCGGTTCCTGCGATCGAGATCTCTTCAACCAATGGCTCCAGATCCTCTGTCTTGAGAAACACACCGGTCGGCTGCCCAGTCTTGGGATCCATCTCTACTCCCGGCATGCGATCGAACATCGCACCCAATCTCGATTGCGCAATCTCGATGAATTTCGTATTTGTGCACGCAGTCCAACCGTCGTACGAAATCAACCAGACGGGTCTGTCGCTGACGACTTTGTCCAGGACCGACCTGCCTGGGAGTCTGCCCCTAACCATAACTGCTGAGTAGCGGTAGCCAGCGCCTCCAACCAGGCGATGGTCTGGATGTTCAGAGGCATGCTTCCGAAGTATGGTGATGAGTTCCTTTTGAGAATTCGCCGGCGTGAGGTTCGCCCAGAAATAGTTCCGATAGGCGTGAAGACAGTGTGTGTGTGCGTCGATGAGGCCGGGAAGGACAAGTCTCCCGCCAACATCAATCACCTTCGTTTCCGGTCCCACAAGGCTGGCCACATCTCGATCCGATCCGACGAATACTATCCTATCTCCAATCGCGCCTACTGCTTCTGCCCATGGTTGAGAGTCGTTCACTGTGAACACTCGTGCATTCTTGATGATGAGGCTCGCCTTTCTCGTAATCGGAAATCGCCCGGATCGGCAAATGCACCTTCCTGCCATTTCTTCCTTTCGGCATTCATGGGTTCCGCCGATGAAGGTCGAACATCCAACGAAGAGACCGCTTGCACGTTCCAAAGTCATTCTCGGAAAACTAGCCAGATATCTCAGTCCACATCCGGCTCCTAGCTCTCAGATAAGGCTCTCCAAACAACATACTGTCGGCGCCGTCTACTCGCACAATCACCCAGACTATCTCGCCTGGAACTCTTGACCAAAAGCTTTTGGTTCGGAACGGCCGTCGGGATGTTATAAGAAGTCTGGGGAGAGTGGATGAGATGCAGAGAACGAATCAGTCGGTCTTCACGATAAGACGGAAACGGATCGCTAGTGGGGTGATATTTCTCTCGATCGCGCTATCGGCGTATGCGATGCTCCCGGCCGGCCTTTCGACACCGGCTAGTGCCGCAATGACAGCTCATGCCCCAATTCTGATTACCAGCGATTCCGAGTTCACTCTTACGAACGGCGTGATCGGCGGAGATGGCAGCCAGGGAAATCCGCATGTCATTTCGGGATGGGAGATTCTCACTGACAGCTCGACCGGGATAGAGATCCGCGGGACCAGCGCGTATTTCACTATCGAGAACTGCTCCGTTCACGGATCGCTCCTCCACACGGGGATCTTACTGAACAACAGTGCGAACGGCGTGGTGAGGAACGTTTCCTCCACCATGAACCTCGAAGGACTGGTAGCGATGAACAGCTCGGACATGCTGATAGCCGACTGCAACATGAGCGCCAACGAGAATTGCGGCATCGACCTCATCAATCCCCATGCGGTCGCTGTCAGCAACTGCACCATAACTGATATCGCCTACGATAATCTGGGCGCGATTCAAATAGACGGCCTCAGCACCGAGGTCAGGGTCGAGAACAACACTATCGCCGTGGCCAAAGGATCTGGTATCAGGGTCGATGGCTCAATCAATGGAAGCTCGATCGCGAACAATTCAATTGCCGACTGCGACGTTGACGGAATCATGGGCTCGGATATGGAGAACACGTCATTGATGGACAACGAGATCACTAGCTGCTCCCAGCATGGTATCTGGATCGGCGGCGATGAGGACAACCAGGTAGTCCGCAACACGGTGTCCAACAGTCGAAGGGGAATCCTCTGCTACTCCCCAGGAACGACGATAGAATGGAACATGATTGAGAACAGCTCCCTCGACGCCGGGATAAATTGCTGGAGTTCGGGCAACACCATAGCCAACAACACGGTGACCGACTGCAAATACTGGGGGCTCACGATCCCCATGTACAGCTCCGACAATGTTATCTCTGACAACACATTCGTCGGAGACGGGGTTTCAATGAGCCTGTACGCTTGGGGGAACCGCTTTGTCTCGAACACAGTGAACGGCCTTCCCCTCGTTTACCTCGAGGGCGTGCACGGATACACGGTCGGGAGCGCTGGCCAGGTCATCGCGGTCGATTCAACGGACATAACGGTCAGGGACATGGACCTTTCGTACTCTACGATGGGCGTGGAGCTGCTCAACTGCTCGGACTGTCTGATCGACAATGTGACAGTTGAGGGAGACTACGTGGGGCTCTACGTTTCCAACGGTTCGAACAGAAACGAGATTGTGGATTGCAGAATAGCCGACTCTTACTGGGGAGTTGTGATAGAGCTGATGTCGAACAACAATTCGGTCCGGCAGTGCAGCATAACGGGATTCACGGAAGGGTTGGCATCCTCAGACTGGTCCAGCGACAACGAATTCGTCGGGAATGACATTTCCCGGTGCGGTCCTGGACCTTCGGCTGTAGCCATCCACGCGAGTAATACACCGAGAATCACAATAGACAGCAACAGAATCAGAGATACGATCGACGGAATAGAGGTATTCCCTGCGCGCGATTACACCGTCACCAACAACACCATAGTGAACTCGACCGGCAGGGGAATCTTCCTGCGCAACGACTGCGAAAATGGCCTCATCGAGAACAATACCTTACGCGATTGCGGATACGGCATCGCCATGAGCCAGCAGCTCATCCATGAGGGACCGAACAAGAACCTGGTCACGGGCAATCTGATCGAGAACGCATCGGTGGAGGGAATAAGCCTCATCGCCTCATTCAGAAACACGATAAGCGAGAACATTGTCAGGAACTGCAGCCTTGGAATACACCTCATCGATACTGGCCAGAACCACATCTTCCTCAACAGGTTCGAGAACAATGCAGTCAACGCGCTCTCTGAGTACACCGAAGGAGAAAACTACTGGAACACTTCCGAGCCGGTCGAGTACGAATATGACGGGCACACGTACGTCAACTATCTGGGGAACTACTGGGATGATTATGCAGGTGCTGACTCGAACGGCGACGGTATAGGCGAAACCCCGTACCAAGTTGGGGACGGATATGACAACTACCCACTCTCATCGGGAGTGAGCGACATCCCGGAGCTACAAAGCGTCTGGGTGGCCGCGGCAGCCCTAATGGGAGTAGTCCTGATCGCAGCAGGCATCCAGCGGAGAAGGACAAGGCAGTAGGGAAGCGGACCGAGAGTCTGGCTCGATGCGGTAGTCCTCTGATTGAGAATTAGCCGGATGTCTCAGTTCGCACACGACTCCCTGTGCACCGAAACGGTCTAGTGCACGAAGGCTCCGCGTCCAATCGCCGTTCGACAACCAGCGATGATATGGACGAGATGGGTTGGAATTGCTGACGCATTGACAGAAAACCGGTGCTCATTCCCGGCAAACCCTATTATAGCAGCTTTGGTTTCTCCTTATATAGTCAGTATTCGGGGGAGAAGCATGAGAGACACGAAGGACCCTAGGCTACGTCATCGAGTCGTCGAGAACGATCTAGAAGACCTGTCAAGATCTGTTCGACAGCCGCCATCATACGGGAATCAACATGTGTCTCAGGAAGTTGTCGTGGAACCAGGTGCCACCGGGACCAAGCCACGTGATGAGACGGTCAACATCCTCAGCGCCAGACACAAGAAGACCGACGATCTCATCGAAAGCCTTCAGCGGGCACTCAGGGACCAGGCCGGCTCGAGAATGCCCGAGGCGAAGCAGTCGATCCCGTACAGCAGGCTGTCCGGCGCGAGGGCGTCCCGGATTGGACTAAGACACGACTCCGTCCAGGAGCATTCTACAAAGATCGTTCAGACTCGCAAGAAGGATGAGCGCATCCAAATCACCAGCCGTGTGTCGAAGATAGAGAAACTCGTTCCTCTCTCCGAGGCTCAGGGAATCGACATGTCCGTGGTGGTCAGGAACATCGCGGATGCGAAGGCGGCTCTCGACCAGCGGAGCAACACGAAAGCTATACGCGCCGTAGCAAGCGCTGACCGGCACGCACAGGATGCCATATCACAGAGGTTTCCGTCGCTCATGCGAGAGATGAACGCCTCCCTCAGGCAACTGGAGAAGGTGTGCGGGAGCGCGGACGCCTTGAGACAGCTCGCGGACCACGCCAGGACCGCCCAGAAGAGGAAAGAGTACGCTGAGGCCCTTCGATCATTGACCGAGGCGAGGAAAGGGATACTGGAGGCCGAGAACGAGGCTGTCCTCAGGATCATCGCCGATGCCAAGGACAGGTTCGTGATGGCGAAGAAGGCGGGACTCAACATCGACGAGGCGGTGAACCTCCTGAACAAGTCCAGGGATAGACTCAGGCACGGTGAGTTTGAGGAGGCTGTCAGATGCGCGAGGGAGGGCAGGAAGGTCGTGGAGACCTCGTTCGAGCAGAGCCGAGAGGCCCGGATTGCACTTATGGAATGCGTCAAGGCCGTCAAGCTCGCTGAGGCCCTTGGAGCTGATGTCCAGGAGATGAACGGGATGCTGGCGGAAGCGAAGAGCCTCTTCAAACAGAATGACCTGGCGACGTTTGCGGAATGCTCTCATAGACTACTCGACCTCGCCAGGAACGCAGCCTATGGCAGGGCCGCAGAGTCGTACGAGCTGGCAGAGAAGGCGTTGACCCTGGCGAAGAAGGTTGGGGTCGAAGTGTCGGAATCGGAGGAGAAGCTCAGGAGATCGAAGGAGTGCCTCGACAACGACGAGCTGGCTAAGAGCCTCTCGATGGCCTGCTCGAGCATGTTCGAGTCGTACTCCGCCCTCGAGAACGCGATGGATGACAGGCTGAACAACATCGATGAGTTCGCGAAGGGCATAGAACGTGAGGTGGATAGCCTGACGGAGGTCCAGGAGGCGATCGATAATTCCAAGGAACGGAATCTCGAGAACCTGAGGAAGTACGTCAAGCTCTCGGAGGAAATCATCGGGGATGCGTACGAGAGCGCGGCTGCGTATTCTTGCGTTGCGCAGGACATCGTGAAGCAGGCCTATGAGAGCTCGGTCCAGATGAGCCCCTTCAAGGATTTGGTAGGGAAGAACACTGGAAGACTCGAGCTGTCCTCCGGGACCGCGTCGACTAACGACCTCCGCTTCGAGGACAAGAGACAAAGGCTCATCGACCTGTATCTCACGGGGAAGGTTTCAGAGAACCAGCTCGACAAGCTTCTGCTGATGATCGATTCGAGCGTCGCGAAGGACAACCTCGTCTAGAAAACAAATGTGAAATGCAACCGCGTTAGGCCAGACGGGCTCAAACATGAAACCAGCACTCCTTGTAGTAGATATCCAGAATGCCTGGTTGGAAGACAACAATGACGTGAAGAAATCCGTGGAGAAGCGCATCGACATCATCAACGAAGCAATCGGATGGTTCAGGCGGAACAAGCGTCCGATCATCGTGGTCTATCACGAGGACAAGGATATGGGGTCGCTGTCTGGCACGAAGCCGTTCGAAGTCCCTGCGACCGTCCACATCAAAGAGACCGACGTCAAAGTCACGAAGCGCTATCCCAGCGCCTTCGGCAAGACTGAGCTGGAAGCCATCCTGCGGAAGGTAGGATGCGACACTGTAGTGATCGTGGGGCTGAGCGCGAGCGGCTGTGTACTAGCAACCTACTTCGGCGCGATGGATTGCGACTTCCGTCCATACTTGGTTCAGGGCGGCGTGGCGTCTCACAGCGAGGAGCATGTGCGATTCGCGGAGGAGATATGCGATACCTTGAACGCACATTCACTCGACCAACTGCTGCGTTGAACGGTCAGTCGTGGATTCTACGACCTCAGAAGTGCCTTGCGCGAAAGCACTGCCCCAAAGGAAATCATCAGGGCTGCGAACACAGTTATCCCGAACAGGTCGACTCCGATCGAATACTGAGCGCCGATTGAGGTGTGGAATATCAGCTGCCTCATCCCGTCGACGACGAATGTCAGGGGGTTGTATCCAGCGACTGTCTTCAGCCACGCAGGCATGAGTGCGATCGGTATCAGCGCGCTGCTTGTGAACATGAGTGGGAAGTTGAGCAGGTTGATCATGCCGAACAGCGTCTCCTCGTTCCTCACGATGAGCCCTAGCGCCACGAAGAGCGCTGCGAGGCTCAGGCCGAGGAGTATCAAGAATACAGCTACGCCGAGAGCCTCAAGAATGCCGAAACTGGGGCTGAACCTGAGCCCGCTCAGGCCCGGGATGAACACGAAGACCGCGGCAAGCACCAGGACCACTGCCGCTTGAAGTAGCGCTTTGACCACGGTCGAAACCATGCGTGAGACCGGGATCGATGAGCGCGCTATGGGCGCCACCTGAAGCTTCGCAAGGAAGCCGGTCTTCCTGTCCCAAATGAGGGAGACTCCACTGAAGAGCGATCCGAATAGTATGATGAAGGTCGTCTGACCGACGGCCATGAACGAGAAGTAGTCGGTCGCGCCTCCGAACACCTCCCTGATATCGACGCCAGGGGAGCCCTGGGCCAACTTGCCGATGTTGAACGCCTGCCCGAACAGGAGCAGCCACATCAGGGGAGTCGTGAACACCAGCAAGATCTGGCCTGGTGTCCTGTACCACCGCCTCAGGTCCCGGACGACTAGTGCGTAGGTCTCGCCTAGCATGTGCTCACCGCCTCTTCCCGAATCGGCCTTTCTTCGCAGCCGCTGCGCCTGGCTTTCCGCCGTTTCCCTTGTCCTCGTCCCTGATCTCTCTGCCCGTGTACTCAAGAAATGCCTGGTCGAGGGAGGGCTTCTTGACGGCTACATTGAGAACAGCGATCTTCCTGTTCCAGAAGCCTTCGAGTATCAGCGGCAGGGCCGCGTTGCTCTCGGGAACCTTTATCCTCGCCTTGTTACTTGAGCACTTCCCTTCAAGCAGAGTCACGCCCTTGATTGACTTGATCATCTCCAAGAGGTCCATGTTGCATTCGGCGACCTCGACCTCGATGACGTCCCCGCCCACTGCCTTCTTGAGGCCGCTTGAGGTGTCAAGGGCGACTATCTTGCCATGGTCTATGATGGCGATCCTGTCACAGAGACCGTCCGCTTCTTCGAGATAGTGAGTGGTCAGGAAGATTGTCATGTTCGACTCGGCCCTCAGCTTCCGGATATGCTCCCATATGCTGGTCCTCGTCTGGATGTCGAGCCCGAGAGTCGGCTCGTCAAGGAACAGTATCTTCGGATTGTGCACAAGCCCGGTCGCGAACTCCAGCCTCTTCTTCATGCCTCCCGAATATGTCTTGACAATCCTATCCTGGGAATCGGTGAGTCCGACAAGGCCGAGGAGCTCGTCGGCCCGCTTGTTGGATACCGCATATGGAATGTGATAGAGCCTCGATTGGAGCTCGATGTTCTCCCTACCAGTCAGCTCTTCGTCAGAAGTCAGATCCTGAGGAACGAGTCCGATCCCTTTCCTCACCTCGCTAGCCTGGGTCACGACATCGGCGCCCAACACTTCCGCCTTGCCGCCTGTCGGCAGCATTAGAGTATTGAGAATCGAGATCGTGGTGGTCTTGCCCGCCCCGTTGGGGCCAAGGAATCCGAACACCTCTCCCTCTCGGACGTCGAATGAGACGGAATCGACCGCTCGAACATTGCCTGGGAAGATCTTCTGCAGGTTCTGAACCTTGATGACCGAATTGTCCGAAGGCATGATACAATGCAACCCCTGCATTACTGCGCTCTACCGTCAGACGAAGTCTGTGGGATAAACTTTGTCTCGAAAATCTTCAAAGTCGCGCCAGAATTGGATCTCCAAGCACAAGAAATGAATGAAGGAGTCCTTCTCGGTGCAATGGATATCTGGTTGACAGAGAACCAGTCATTCATGCATGCAAACGGCACAAAACCAGCCCGGTGACATCGCCTGTGATGAAGAATACCGGACCAACAATCCATCCAGCCCCGACCAACAACGCTCCAAGAACTACAATGGCTGCAAGGGCGATTGAGAATGCCAAGGAAGCCGTGGATCTCGACTTAGTCGAAGTCGCCATCATGCGAAGAGCGACAATGCCAAGCAAGAGGCCGACGGTTTGAAGCATCAAGACTATGTAGTCAATGAGCTCGAATGAGAACCTCGTGTATCCGAACACCATTGCCAACTGGTTCACCGCACTGCCAACCATCAGGAAGGCGCCAACCACACCGAGGTAGAATGCAATCTCCAGGGTCCCAGTGCGGTCCCGTAGGATGTCCTCTCGCCGTTCCCTTATGCAATACCAAGTCCCGAGAGTCCCTGCGATGACAACCAAGAACGTTGGTAGCATGAAGAGCGGCAACGAATATCCCCAGAAAGAGTGCCACTTGATCCAAGTCAACGGAATCGCCATGTAACCAAGAACTGTGAACTTCTCAACCGTCCCGGGCGCAAGGACATATTTCCCGAAACCGGAGGTAGCGTCCTGTGTCCATCCGTGAGGAACAGCAACCGCGAGGTAATACACCGCTTGAGACGGAAGAACCACTTCTATGCTCTGCCGAGTCCGCAAGTTGACCTGCGTGAACGGCTCGAACGCATTGACATTTTGGGTTCCGTTGTAGAGATAGCTCGTTGCCCCAGTACCGGAGTCAAGGCTCAAATTGAATTCGACCAGCAGACTTGTTGTGAAACCGTCTGGAGCTGGGAGGCTAGGACCCATCAACAGAATCACGGGGGCGAATTCCACGAGGTCAGGTATCGCTGGTACATCAAGTTCGACGTTCAGCACATGCCCCGCTTCGACCGAGAACGAGTAGAACTGGATACGTTCGGAGGAGGACTTGAATTCCCCTGTTATTCCATATGATACGTTCGCGTCGGGTATCCTGAATGCTGTGTCCGGCGTGGGTCCTCCAGACGTGTAGACTGGCAGATGAGCTGAGCTTGACCCGGGTACAAACAGTGATGCGAGAACCACGAATGTGAGAAGGACTATGATGGGTCTAAACCGAGATGTACAAGCCGACCCACTCCACGAATGCATTGAACCTAAATCACACCACCCATCAGATATCATTTGTGCCTTTCAGATGCAGTCCGTGGTCAGGCCAAGACGTTCATCCATAGACGAGCTTCGCCTGGAGGAATACCCTGCTGACCGACAGTCGGTTTCATTGCGCGTTTCACGTCTGACTCCCTAGACGTTCCCGTTTCATCCCGCACATTCAAAACCACCTCCAAATACCCCTAAATACTTCGACGCAGTTCATCACGTGGCAAAGCCCGTAGCCGGACGCCAGCATGAGAAAGTGGACAAGAGAAAGACCGTATCGGTTGTCAAAACCACGAAATCAGGATTTGAGGTTGCTGCTGATTTCGCAACATATGTTATTGTCCACAGACGGTGGATCTCGGATTTGTCCGACCCATCGGGCAATAGATCGAGGAGGCACATGAAATGGAAAACAGAAAGCGGGGCATGGGATGGTTGCCCGACTATCCGGACATCCGAGACTACACATTCGAGAGCAAGGAACTGCTGAGCAAGAAGGAAATCCAAGCGCTCGTCATGCCTATCGGGCTGCAGAAAGCACACAAGTCAACCCTACCGTCGTCCGTTGACCTCAGGAAATGGTGTCCGCCCATCGAGGACCAGGGCGAGATCGGATCCTGCACCGCGCATGCAGGCGTTGGGATGGTCGAGTACTACGAGAAGAGGGCTTTTGGAAAGCATATCGACGCTTCGCGGCTCTTCCTGTACAAGGCCACGAGGAATCTCTCGGAGCTCCACGGAGATAGCGGCGCATCCATCCGTTCAACGATGGGGGCACTCGTCTTGTTCGGGGTCCCGCCTGAGAAATACTGGCCGTACAGCGACAAGGACCCTGACTTCGACAAAGAGCCGAGTGCGTTCTGCTATTCGTTCGCGGAGAACTACAAGAGCATCAAGTACTTCAGACACGACACGCCTGGACTTTCGGAAGAAGCGGTCCTCGAGAGTGTCAAGAAGACCCTCGTCGCAGGCATTCCCGTGATGTTCGGCTTCACAGTCTACAACTCGATCGATCAGGCGAACAGCACGGGCAAGATCCCTTTTCCGTGCAGCAACGAGAGAGTGTTGGGAGGACATGCTGTTGTTGTTGTGGGCTACGACGACAAAACCGAGATAAGAAATGCAGACTGCGACCTCTCGGCGAAAGGGGCAATGCTCATCAGGAATTCCTGGGGTGAGGGATGGGGGGACGGAGGCTACGGCTGGCTGCCATACGAGTACTTGCATAGAGAGCTTTCAGTTGACTTCTGGTCAATGCTCAAGCAGGAATGGGTTGATACGAGACAGTTCACGATCCAATGAGGACCCTATCTCTGAGCCACGTCGAGACATGGCGCATTTTGGGGACCCTTCGTGATAACACCCATAGGGAATGTAAGACGGCCTCAGAAAGTGTTTTGTTCTTGAGCCAAGATACGGTTCCAGTATTCTTCTGATGGGGACACTGAATTGGTGGAAAAAGTGGATCATTCTGGTGAGGACGCAGCAGTCGTGAGCCC
>Ga0315286_10001807_pt1 | contig 19616 bp, 23 predicted proteins | sample YL17G10_0_MG_FD_205038 | JGI IMG/M metagenome (GOLD analysis project Ga0315286, IMG submission 205038) | Sediment microbial communities from Yellowstone Lake, YNP, Wyoming, USA - YL17G10_0 | ecosystem: Environmental > Aquatic > Freshwater > Lake > Sediment | place: USA: Wyoming | collected... | reverse complement strand
TCAGGGCAGAGCCCTTGCCACCAGCCACGCCACCGCTGGTGACCAGAATCTTCCTCTTCTCTTCCGGCATGTCCTTGATTTCGTCGAGACGCTTCAGGAACGCCTTCTTCGCGATGGCGTTGGCAGTCCCGTGCATCGCGGTGTTGAGAGAGGCACGCGCCTCCGCCCGCTCAGGGTGGAGGATGGTGAACCCGGTCTTGGGGTCCTTGCCGTCCTCCGGCAGGTCGGGACGGGTCCACTCCGGCATCAGCGCCTTGGCCGCGTCAGTCTCGAACACGTAGTTGTCCTTCGCGGCAACCTTGAGGAACTCGTCCGCCATGCCGTCCGCGTTGTGCTCGTAGGCGTCGGCAAACTTTGATTCGATGGCGCGCTCGCGCTCGTTCAGATTGGGCAGACGAGGAACTCCACCGGGCGGCGGGGCCTCCATGCCCGGAACACCCACGCGAGCAGAGTCAGCAACCCCGTCTCCGTTCTCATCAACAGTCGGGTCAGGCTCGAAGAACTTGGACTTCTCCTTGGCCTTCTTCTCGGGCGGCTTCTCGGCAGGAGCCGCCGCAGCCGCAGGAGGTGGTGCTGGAGGAGCGGCGGGCGGCGCGGCGGGCGCTGCACCGGCATCAGCCTTGGGCTCTTTCGGAGCGGGCGGGAACATGGCCGCCACATCCTTCTGGGCCTTGGCCACCATCTTCCCAATCTCGCCTCCAGCCGCCTTGGCAGGCCCGGCGGCAGGCTTCGTGTCCTTCGCCGCAGGCTTCTGTCCGGCTGCAACCGGAATCCACTGCCCTTCCTTGTTCTTGGTGAAGTCACCGGTCTTCCAGTGATGAACTTCACCAGCCTTGGCGACCTTCCTGTCCGTCTTCGAGGGGATGACGGGCGCTACAGACGTTGCGGACTTCTTCTCGAAGAAAATCTTCTGAAGGTCTCTCAACACCTCTGTCTGAGATGGAAGCATCACTATTTTCCTCCGCAAACTGGCCCAAGGTACATCTCAACGAACTGAAGAAGAATGCCCTTGGGACAGGGCTTTTCCAACACGGCATTGGCTCCCGCCTCCAGCGCAGCTTTGCGCATGGCCATCGGAGAGGCGCTGAAGATGACGATGGGGATGGTCTTCACGTAGGCATCCGCGTGCGCGCGAATGGCCTTCACGACAGAGGTGCCGTCCATGATCGGCATGGTGAGGTCGAGCAGAATGAGCTGCGGCTTCATCAGCTCCGCAATCGCAAGACCCTCTTGACCGTTCCGGGCGTCGATGACCTTCACGTTGCACGCACGGAGCATCAACATCAGCATCGCGCGAACGGTCGCATCGTCATCGACGACGAGGATTTTCTTTCGACCGGGGTCGGTTTTCGGTTCGAGATGTTCAGTCACGGTGACCTTCCTCCCTCGTATCATAGAGGAAGGATCTCGCACCCGCCTGAACGCTACGGCTCCAGCTTCCAACCGTTGGTAGCAGAGACCAACCCGGAGAGCCTCCGGAACTCCGTGAACGGCTTGGGCTGTTCATCACGCGCCTCCCCTGCCGCCTTGCGCATCTTCGAGGCAACTGTGCCGAGCTGCTTGGAGAGACTCTTCATGTGCTTGCAGACCCTCTCGGCCGGAGGAAGCTTCATGTGTTTCCACGCCGGGCAACTGCAATAGACGTTGCCGTCATTTCCCAACCGAATCTCGTACTTCTTGTCGGGATTCGATGACGAGGGAACAGAAGCGATCACCGGCCCGGCCGCTTCAACGATGGCGGGCGCGAGAAAGCGCTGAATGCGCTCGGCCCGCTCGCCACCTTCCTGCTTCGCCAAAGACTCCAGTGCCTCGACCACCTCGTCAGGGTCGGTCGCGTCACCCTCCAGCGCGTAGCCCGCCCGTTCGATGATCGAAACGCCTTCCGCGCAGAACGCGAGTTCTTCGGAACGCCCGGCAGCCGCCATCTTCTGGAACTTCTCCGAGCCGTACTTCTTCCGGCCGATGGCCGCAGCCAGCGCGTCAGGGTCCTTGATACCCGGCTTCTTGCCGAGTTCTTTGGACAACGCGGCAAACTTCTCACCGCCTTCCAACTTCGGAGACGCAAGCAGCTCCCGCGCAGCGCCAGTCAGCGCCTCCATCGAGGCCACAAGCTTCAGACGCTTGCTGCTGCTACGAGAGCGCTTGTAGCGGGCCTTGTACTCCTTGTCGGACATCGCACCTCGCGAGCCCTTGCCACCCTTTTTCAGGGTCAGCTTCGGTTCTTTGGCATGGAGCTTCACGCCGATTCCGGACTTCGCAGGCTCCTTCGCGGGCTCCTTCGCAGGCTGCCGCCCGCTGGCCTTGTCGTGAGCCTTCTGTCGCGACGTGTCGTGAGCCGCCTTCACCGACGCCTTGAAGTCCTGCCAGCGCGTCTTCAGACCCGACTTCACTCCCCGAGCCGCCCCGATGGCCCCCGCCACCTTGCGAACGAAGTCTCCAACCCCTTCCAGCTCCGCCGTCTGTGCCTCAGTGAGCTGACCTTCGCGAAGGAACGTGCGAAGCGCGTTGGCGTAGTCCTCGTAGCCCTCGGCTTCGATGAAGAACCCGGCCTCGGCCAGAACCGCGTCGGCCCGCAGAATGAGCTGCTCCGCCGCCTCGATTTCCTCAGTCGGCACAAACAGCACCGGCTTTCCGTCTTTCTGCGCGAGGTGAACGTGAACCATGTGCGCCTTGCTCTTCGGCGGCTTGAACGTCTTCACCGCGAGCAGTTGCGCATCGAGCGCGGAGTCCGCCCAGACCTCCAGCTCCTTGCCGTTGTAGAAGGCGATGTAGCCGAGTTCGCCGTCTCCAACAGAGGCAGCCTCGTGAAGCGGGTCTTCGACACGCACGTCGCCCATTCGTGACTCCTTGACCGACAGAAAGGTGAAACTCAGCTCTCGAAATACTTGGAGAGGAGCGCTTCCATCTGGGCGGCTTCGCCCTCGTCCAGCTCGTCGAGAACCGCCACCAGCGCGTCTCGCACGTCATCAGCGGAGGCTCCTTCGAAGCCCTCCAGCTCCAAGTCGAGCTTGGTCGCGAGCGCGGTGGCTTCGCTGATGAACTGCTGCTGAGCTTCGGTCAGATTCGCGTCCTGAACGTTCGAACCGTCCAGCTCGGCCTGAAGAGTCTTGCGGATGTTGCTGAGCACGTCATTGGTGGAGGCGTTCATGGGGGTCCTTTTCGGGAGAAGCTGCTGCGGGCTCGTATTATCTGCGACAAGATCCTTCACGTCACCTTTAACCGTTCCACGGCTCAAACACCCCGTCTTCCGGAATGCCTGCAATCTGCTCTTGCTCAATCCACCCGACGTACCGCTCGCCGGGCAGTTTGGCAATGTGCCCGAACTGCAACCGGGCGAAACAGACGCGATCGGCAGGCTTCACGTACTTCGCCCCCGGACCGCAAGACAACACCGTAGCAGTCACCAGCCGTTGGTGACCCAAGCCCCCGTAGAACGAGGCGGCGCGGGGAGGCAGCCAGAGAAGGCCGATCTTCTGGGCGGGCGCGTCAGTGACCACGAAAACCTTGGCAAAGACAGGTCGGACCCTGTAGCCCAGCTCCTTCCAAGCTCGCTCCACCTGCGCCTCGCGCGTCTCCCCCACAGGCTCCACATGCTCGTACTCGGCCTGCATCACGGGGGGCATCTTCATCGCTGCATCCATGTTCACGCTCACGTCCATTGGGTTGAAACTCCTGCGCGCCTACGTGCGCGCGTGCGGTCTACTACAGGTAGAACTCCGTGTGCGGCACCTTCAGGGGGAACTTCTCATGGTCGTCAAACCACGAGACGCCGTGACCCATCGCCTGCATCGCGAGGTAGTGCCCGAACTCACGCGCGTAGTCGGAGTCGATCTCCTCGTCATCCGCCTCGGCAGCCTTCGCCAGCAGCTCGTCGAGCGACATCCCATTCTTCTGCTCAAACTGCTTGGCCAGCTTCTCAGCGTGTCGCTTCGCTTCCGCCGAGGTCTTCGGGGCCACGTCCATCAGCTCCTCGCCGGGGTACGTGTTCCCAGCCTCCTCCTCAGCGTCCGCCCATGCGGTGACGAAGAGAGCGCGCGCCATCGCCTCCACCACACCGTCACGGTGCTTCTCGGTGGCCTCAGGAATCTCGGTCAGGGCTTCATCAGTCGGCACCGCGTGCCAACTGTTCGTGTGCCGGTTCGCCTCGCTGTAGCTCGTGAGTTTTCCAGCAACCGCGTTGAGCGTCTTCGCCAAGTCCTTGTCGCCTGAGCCCTTGGCCAACATCTCGGCGAACGAGGAGAGCAAGGTGCCCGCAACGCTGTAGAACTCCATCGGAGTCCCACCCTTCTGGCTCAGCTCCTTCGAGACCGCCATCAGGGTGTCCGCGTAGCCCTTCAGCTTCGTGGTCACCATCTGAACCTTGTCGGCCTCAGACAGCTCCGCCGGAGTCGGCTCCTTGAGGTTCCACTCGGAACGTTCCGTGAGGCTTACCAGCCCGGACAGCTTCCGAAACTCCGCCGACAACACGTTCTTGGCCACAGTCACTCCTACCCGAGCACAGATGCTCGAAGATCCGCCATGAATGCTTCGTTCTTCGAGAAGACCGAGAGGACCTTCGCGATGAGGCTCTTCTTCTTGGTCGTCAGACCCTTCTTGACCAAGGCCCGCAGGATGTCTTCGTCGCCGAGGTCCATCTTGCCCATCTCGTCGAGCATCGCGTCCACGAGCTTCTCGATGAGCTTGTGCTCGTCGCCCTCTTTGTACGCTTCGAGGAGCGTCGCAGTCACCGCAACCCCTTCCTCGTAGAACGAAGAAGGCAGAATCCCGTGGGCGTGACCGAAGATCTTCTTCGTGATTTTTCGCATCGGACCGTCCACCGCGATGCCGACCAACTCATCAGCGGGAGACGCCATCGTCGCGAGGAACTTCGCGATGCCCCCACCAGCCATGTGCGTCGCCATGCCGCCAATCGCCGCCACCTTCACGAGGTCGGCGAGCTGATTCATCGCCGCAACCTTCTCCTCGCGGCTGACCTTCTCGCCCTGAAGAACCCGCTTGAAAGTGCCAGCCATCGACTTGGTCTGGGAGCCTTCCTTCTTCACGGCCTTCACGACGAAGTCCTTCACCTCGGTGCGGTACTTCTTGTCGGTCGCGAGCTTCCACGCCTTCTTGAAGGGGTCCGAAATCGCGTGCCAGACGCCGTGGAGTGCCTTCTTCAGCAGCCCGTGCTCCTTCTTTTCCTCCGGAGTGTCCTCCGGCTCTGCCTTCGGCGCGACAGCAGCCTTGGGGAGGTCCACCTGCTTGACAGTCGCGGCAGGCTCAGTGGCCGGACCGACGGGCACCTGCTTGACGGTCGCGGCGGGCTCGAAGCGGTGAACTGCCACAGCACCAGCGGCGGGCTTGATTTGGTCGATAGGCGTACAGCGCCCCGTCTCGGGATGAGAGTTGAAACCGACAGGACACCGGCCCCACTTCTGCTTGAAGGCGTCTGGAGAAAGATGCTGAACGTGGGGGGAAGTACGGTGCTTGAATGACGAACGGCTCGACGAGCTGCGATGAGTCATCGCACCGCCGAAGCTCTCGGTCAGCATCACCCGTAGCTCGTCTGCCAACGACTCCAGCTTCATGGCTACCCCTTCTTGGAGGTCTGCACCGCCGCGCCCTGCCACGCCTTGAACTTCTTCAGACCGTCTCCCTCGAACGAGAGCGAGCCGTCTCGCATACGAACCGCTGTCCCCTTCGCGAGGTCCTTCATGCCCGCTTCGTCGGCGCTTCCGAGCAGCCCGCCATCGGTCGAGATGCTCCACCGCACGCCGGGAATGCCGTGCTTGTTCGCCTCGCGCTCGAAGGTGACACGCACCGACTCATCGCCGATGTGCTTCCGTCGCCAGATGCCTGCGAACGTTTCGACGCCCTCAGACAGCGTCCAGTCCGCGTGCGCGCCCGCGAGGCCCGCACGCTCGCGGAACTCCGACGCTACCTCAACCGACTCGGCCTTCGTCCAGCGCGCCAAGTCCGCCTTGAACTTCTCGTAGGTCCCGCCCCGAATGTCGTTGAGATGGAGCGAGCGGGCGTTGCCCAAATCAGCCTTCGCGCCTTGCCCGAGGTAGATGGCCTGCGCCTTGAAGAACAGCTTCCACGAGGAATCAGGCGAAATCGCCTGTGGGATCTTCAGACCGGTCTTGACCGTCCAGCCTTCCTTCGCGAGCCCAGCGAGGATGTCTTGCTGGGCCTGCGCGTAGGTTTGGCTCGCCTCGGCGACCGACTCTTTGGTCGCGGTGTGGCTGCCGGGGTGTCCCTGAATCTTGGCGCACCCGTCTTCCGGGCACACGCCCATCATCTTCTTGAACTTGTCTGCCTGCTTCCCAAGAAGGCGCGGCGTGACCGCGTGCGGAGGCGCGGACGTACCGATGGAGACTTCACGCCCGTCCCAGCCGCCGCTCGCCGACTTGCTCTTCTTGGCCTCATCCACGGACTCCTTCGCCGGAAGCTGCCCGAAGCACGCTTTGAGGGTCTTGTCGGTCAGCTCGGAGAGAGGCATCGTCGTGTAGTTCAGGACCTCGGCAGCCCTCGCCATCGAGCCTGTGAACATCACCTGCTTCTTCCCGTCGGTCATGCTCCGCGCGTCAGGCGGCCACCACTTCCAGAGCGCCGTTTCCATGTCAGCTCGGCTGGGAACAACAGCCTCGGTCTGCTCCAGCGTCATCCGATGCGCGTTGCCGTGGTCAGAGATGAACCAGACGTTCGGCCAGAACTTGTCCTTGTCCATCTTCCGGCGAAGCGCCTTCTCGTCCCCAGTGACGTAGATTTTCCCGGACTGGTACCAGCGACGGTGGTCGGTGGTCACGATGTCGTCTTCCTCCGGCTCGTCGCCCCGCTCATCCTCCGGAGGCGAGTCCATCGACGGCTCGTCGTAGCTCATCCCTCTCGAAGTCATCGTGGGAGTCGAACGCCCTTCGCCGACGGACTCTTTCGCCGCCGGAGTCAGTCTGAGAACAGGACTCGTGCTCGTTCCGGCCCTGCTGGTGCCGAGGCTGAGAAACCAGCCGGTGTGCGTCTCGAACGTCGAAATCAGCGCGTCGTTGTAGACGCCCTCGTACTTCTTCACCGACTTCTCGCCGTTGAGGAACTCCATGTCGTAGGTGTCGTCGGACCGGAGCGTGATGACACAGACGTTGCCCTTCGAGCGTTCCTTGTTCGGCCACTTGATCTTCAACCCATTCGGCAGAAGCACAATCTGCTTCGCGCCGAGCATCGCGCGAAGTCGCCCCGGCCCGCCCATCTGCTGCGCGATGGTTTTGCCGACTTCGTCGCCTTCGCTCAGACAGAGACGATCGGAAATGACGCCTGCCAGCTCTCGGATGCGGTTGAGGTCCACGATTTCACTCCAAGTCTGAAGGGCTGAAGATCTTCTACCGCACTACAGCAGCATCCGTCTTCTTTCGCTTTCAGAATCCAAAGCCGCCGAACGTGGTCGAAGTCGTCGAAGCCGTCGTCGAGTAGCCGTGGCGCACGAACGAAACCCGAATCGTCACATGCTGCGGCATCGGACGCGGAGGCGGAGCGCGACCCACCTGCATCTTGTCGAACTCATCCACCGCCGCCGACACCAGCTTGAAGTCCTCGGTCTTGGCCGGGTCGTTGTTCGTCTTGTCGGGGTGGAGAGTCAGCGCGAGCTGCTTCCAGCGCTTGTTCACCCGTTCCTTCAGCGCGGCGAGCCTCAACTGGCACTCTTCGAAAGATGGAGCCTGCTCGACCGCGCGAAAGTCCTCGGGGCGAATCTCCAGCATGTTGAACGCCCGAACCACCTGCGCGTCAGTCAAACGAGCCACGAGTCACCCCTTCAGCGAGTCCGCCAACGCCTTCCGCCGAGCGACTCCGTCGGCGATCTTCATGATGTCTTCGAGCCGCTTCTTCTCGTCATCCGCCTTGGCCTTCGCCAGCGCGCGTGCGACCAGCCCGTCCTCTTCCGCCTTGTCCACCTTGGCCTGAAGAGCCTTCGGAACCGGCGGAAGCCCGGCGTCCGCATCACCCACTTTCGGCTTGCCGCCGAAGAACAGGCTCCGGAGAACCGCCAGCATGATGACCGCAATCAAGCCGATGATGGCCCACACCGCCCAGCGACTCTTCGCCCACCAAACCTTCAACGCAGTCATGCGGTACCCCCGAACATGTCGAACTGCCGCGCCAAGTCCTTCCCAGCGCCCTTGGTGACCCTCTGGAAGCTCCGAAGCCGCTCGACCGGGAGTAGGAGCCCCAGAACGTCCTTCGCCGCTGGCAGAGGCTCCTCAACCGTCCGGCAGGTTACCTCGAACCAGACCGCCGCCGGGTCGTTCGCCGTCCCAACCCCGCCTGCCAGCACCCGGAGGTGCCGTTCAAGAGATTGCCGCACCGCGTCAGCGCTGCGGGGGGTTGCCACCTGCAAGAAAATCGCACCCTGCTCCGGCATCCGAGTCTCTGCCATCGTCCGTCCTCCGAAATTCAGGGAACCTTGCCCTGCTTTCTGAACCGCTCCACCAAGTCCAGCGCTCGCGCGGTGATTTTCACGTCACGCGCGTTGCCCGCGCGCGCGAGCGTGTGCAACGCCTCGTCCCACGTCACCAGCCGGACCTCCTCGGTCTCCTTGTCGGTGCGGCCCGTGTCGCGAGTGGCGTACATCAGGTAGTAGTGCGTGATGCTGTAGCCACCCTCGCCTGTCCCGAGGTAGCCGCCCGGCACCAGCGCGCACTGAATCCCCATCTCTTCTTCGACCTCGCGAAGAGCGGCTTTCGGAGGGCTCTCGCCCTTCTCGATTTTGCCCTTCGCGAACGACCACGGACCGAAGTTGTTCGACGGCTTGCGGATGTAGATTTTGGAGAAGTCGTTCTTCCCGGCAACGACGACCCCGCCCGCCGAGATCCACTTCTCGGGCTTGACGTATGGCTTCTCCGTACCGGGCGCGAGTCCTGCGCTCTTTCCGAAGAGCGACTGGTAGCCCTTCGTGATGTTCAGCTTCGTGATGTTCGGATTCGGTGCAGGAACCGGGTCGGCTTTGGGCATCGGCTTCGACGATGGGCGCATGTCCCCGCCCCGCCCGAGCCGCATCAAAAACTTGAGCTGGTCGAGCACTTCAGCCATCTGCACGGAACACCTCGAAGGGTACGGTACTACGCCTTGGGCGGCTCAGCAGGAGCTGGGGCCGGACCCGGAGCGGCGGGCTTGTCAGCGGGGAAGAAGACCTTCTTCGCCGCAGTGAACCCGCCGATGGAGAAGACGCCCATCGAAGCGGCGTCGATGAAGAGCTGAACGGAAACCCCGACCCCCGCCTTCCATGCGTTGAAAAGCGCGCCCACCGTCGCAATCACCAGCGCGGTCGCAACGCCGCCCCGGTCCGTCTTCAAGAAGGGAATGAACTTGCCGCCGAAGAGGCGCACGCCCCAAGTGAGCAGTATCACCAGCCCTGCGATGAGCAACTTCCAGTTCTTGGTCCGGCCAGCGTCGATGATGTCCTTCGCCACCGTGCCCACGTTGATGTCGTCAGCGTTGGTCGCTGTGATGACTCCGCCGTCGGGGAGCAGCATCGCAGGCGCGAGCCCACCGTCCGCAAGACCTACGGTGCCCATGACGTGCTCGACGGGCATGGCGATGACCACACCAGCGTCCGCCTTGACCGCACCTGCGTCGGAAACGTCCACGCCCCCGTCAGCGACGGCGGCGGGAGCGAACAGCAACACGAAGAGCAGCGAGAGGGTTTTCATTTCAGGTTCTCCTTGAAGAGTTGGAAGCGAGGATCACCACGCTTCAATGCGGAACACCGAGCCTGCGCCACGCACGCAGATGCCCGACTCGTAGCGGTAGCGGTAGACGAACATCTCGCCCGCCAGCACCTTGCCGTGAACGTTCGTCCCGTCGAAGCTGTACTCCAGCGCAGCGGTCCCGGCGCAGATCCGAATGGTACCAGACCAAATCTGAGCGAGCGGGTCGGTAGGACTGTTCTGACCCGTACCGGACGCGCTCGGTACCGCGACGGTCGTGTTGCTGCCGGGCTGAATCACCGGAAGAGGCGCGTACGGATTCGCGCCGGTCTGTTCGGCGAACATGTACGCCTTGTCGCTGAAAACGGCCGTCGCCGTGTCCGTGACATAGAAGCGCAAAGACCGGGTGTTGGTCGGAAAGCTCGGAGGCCAGCTCGGGGGGAACGCCATGTCACACTCCTTCGTTCTTCTTCAGGAAGTCAGTGATGGCCGCAGACAGCATCTGGGCAATCGAGAGGTTTCGTTTCGCAGCAGCATCCGAGAGCGCCTTGTACGCCAATTCAGGCACCGCAAGGAAGTAGACAGGCGCGGCCTGCGGCGCGGCTTCGGCTTCGGGCATCTGAACGGGCACAGGGCTGGCCATGAGATCGTAGCGTACCAGCTTCGACCACGACCACGTACAAAGAGTCGCGGTGGCGCTACGACTCCTTCAGTCCTTTGAAGGCCACGTCCTTGGTGTACCCCGCGCCGTACGACCGCAGCTCGTTGGAGCGGCGAGGGAAGCGGACAATACCGTTGGCCTGAGCAGTCTGCGCCAAACCAATCGACACGGTGACCAAGCGAGGTAGCCCGGACGGAAAGAAAGATTCGTAGGACACCTCGCACTGAGTCATCACGCAGGTGACTCCGTCGGGCGACACCAGCACGTCTGGATCTCCACCCGCCGCCCCAATCCCCGAGCCGGGAATGTAGAGCCGAACTTTGTTGGGAGCGTGCGTCTTGTCCCCGACGTACTTGGGGAGCAGGTACTCGCGAAGCCAGACGATCGCCTTGCGGATGTCGGCGTTCCGGCCTGCTGCGCCCAGATTCTTCAAACGCTCGACGATGGCGGTCGGCGTTGTCGCGTCCGTAACGATGGGCGGCTCTCCGGCGAGAAGATCCACGTCAGAAGAGAAGACGGCGGTGAACGAAATCGAGCGCTCGCCAGACGAAATCCACTGGTAAATCGGGAGCGAACCGCCGGGAACTTCCTTCGTCTGGTAGTTGACGGCCTTCGAGTCGGAGAACGTCTCGGGGAAATACTGGAAGCGCACGGACGAGTCGGGGCTGTCGTCCGGCGGCTTGAGCCGAATGAGGTACGCACCGCGCGTCTTCGTGTCCAGCTTCCCACCGAGCTTGGACGCGAGACTGGCTAGACCGGGCATGAAAACCTCGTGAGGATGGCGCTCAGGCTCGGCTTACCCGGCCGACTTCCACTTCCGGTACGCCTTGTTGTACTTCTTCTTGTAGCCCTTCTTGATGCGAACGATTTTGCGGCGACCGTTCGGACCCTTGCAGAGCTGGACGTACGGTCCCTTCTTCTTGCACACCCAGTCGTCGGTCTGGCTGACCGAGCGAGTGCCCTTCGGAGGCGGACCGTACTTCTTGGTGTTCGTGGTCCCGATGGTGTCTTGATGGCTGAAGGGGTTGTGCGGACTCTTCTCGTCGAGAGTGTCCTCGCTGAGCAAGCCCCGCAGATCCGTCGTCAGCTTCGAGATGTCATCCATGTGGTTCCTCCACTGCGGAGTGTCGCCGTGCGGCGCGCACTGTAGCTCAGGCAGGCACTCCTGAGGAAAACTCTTCGATTTTTGCGTCGAGCTGCGCCAGTTCGCACCGGTAGATCACATCCAGCCGCGCAGGGAAAGCGGGGTCTTTCTTCAAGAGCCACGCGATGTCGTTGGTGTGGTCCGGACTCTGAAACAGGAAGTTGGTCGTTCCACCGTTCGCCTGCTTCACCAGACCGACGTACTGGTCCACCTTCATGCGGCGAAGGGTCATCAGCGCGTTCTGTGTGCGCGAGGGGGCCAGCAGCGCGGCGAGCTTCGGCCAATCCAACTCCACAGGGTCTCCCGACGGGACCACACGGTCCTCGCGCAAATGACACGGGGTGAGGATGAATCGGGCCATTGGTCTCCAAAAGGGAACGGGCGAGGCCGGTATCAGCCCCGCCCGCTCAGGTCAGCCGCGCTCAGAGAGGGGGAGTCTCTGGGCGCGACCGAAGTCCTCGCTACGAGCCGACGACGATCTGGAACTTCTCTTCCGAGTCGCGCACGCCCGCCTGAAGGGCCGTGGCAAGGGTCACCTTGCCAGCCTGCACGAGCATGTTCCACTCGGTCGCCGGGTCCTGCGGCACCCACGGAACCGACTTGCGGTGCCAGTCGCCGGGGTGCATCTGGAGCTGCTTGCCGAGGCCGATGCCCAGCGGCCCGATGTGGGCGAACGGGAACGGCAGGGGGTTGGAGATGGTCCCACCGACGGCGTCAGCGGACACGCCGCTGCCACCCGTCGTCGGGGTGTTGATGATGACACCTGAGGTATTCGTGACGGTGACGAGCAAGGGAATTCTCCTTTGGTTCGGCGAGTGAAAACTACGAGACGATCAGAACTCTACGCGGCTTCAACCTTGACGGCAACTTGTTCGCGTTCGTGCGGACAAGCCCCGTAGCGGCCCTTCGCCATGTTGCAGTTGTGGCACAAGACACGGAAACCTTCAGGCCAACCGTTCTTCTTCAACCAACGAGGAAGAGGAGTATTTATCGCGCGGCGATGGACTCGTCCACCGCCGTTGATGTGGTCCAGCGCGAGGAACTCGTGTCTGAACTCCCCGCAGCAGGCACACACGCCTCCATACTTTGCGAGAGCTTCTTCCCTCAGCTTCCGCTCCCGGTTCTTCCCGTTCTCAAGGCACCGCTCGCACCGAAAGTCCGGATCTTCGAGAGCCCGCGCCTTCGTCCCCCGATGCGAACAATCGCGAGACGACATCAGTCGCCTGCGACGCAGATGGTCACGTCCACCGCCACCGCACCGACCGCCGTGTTCGCCAGCGAGAGCGACGTGATGCCTGCCGACGAGATGAGGAAGTGGGCTTCCTTGGCCGCGCCGAGAGGCTGGACTTGGAGAGCCGGGCCGCCGTTCAGAATGACGCCAACAGCCGTCAGAGTGAGCGTCGGGTCCTTCGGAGCAAACCTCAGAGACAGAAACTTGGCCGAGGCGATGTTGTCGAGGTCGATGACATCCGTGGTCGCCGGAGCCACCGTCGTCTTCCACGAGCCACCCTCGCTCGGAGTGTCATCGACAATCTCGAACTTCGAGTTGCCGAGGTCGTTCTCCTCCGCGCTGGACGAAGAAACTGCGGCGGTCACCTTGTAGCGAAGTCGAACGGACACGAGAACTCTCCTTTGCCGCGAGCCTTACGGCGCGCGGGTAATCAAGCCGGTCTTCAAGTCCACGGTGTCTTCGGTCCCGAGCTGATAGCGCTCCTTGAACGTGTCCATCGTGGCTTTCTGCTCCACCTTGAAAGCGGCATCCTGTGCTTTCAGGTTGTCCGACGCCATCTTGATGTTGGCCGCCTCTGCTGCGAGCCGACGCTCACGCTCGGTGGTGAGCGCGAGCAGCAGGCGGTCCTCGTCAGAAAACCGAGGAAGGGGCGGTGCTGCGACTTCCGGAGGATCTACCAGTACGGTGTTATCGGCCATTGTGAATCTCCTGTTCGAAAAACTGCGTCCGTAAAACCACTTCGTCAAATCTCGTAGTCAGCACTCCATTGAAAGACACCGAGGTTCCCCGTTGCGGCGGCAGGGGCTATAGTCTCGAAGTTCTGCGTCGTCTCACCATTGGGGGTTGTAGTGTCACAACCCTTGTCCGCGCCGGTTCCCGCTGAGAAACCGGTATAGGCCAGCCCTACGCCACCAGAGTCGGGTGAGAAAGCGACGGTGCTACCGTTATACCCAGTGTTGTACGGAACTACCTTTCGAGTCCGAAACTGAACGCCGGGAACCCAAGCTCCGGCGGCGCTCATGATGGAGGTATGCGCACCCTTGAAATCGGGAAAAGATTGAAGGGCAACGTCCTTGTCGTAACTCTTCTCGTAATACTTCTCGCACGCCCGCATCTCTCCGCCGGGACTCCCCGACGACAGCGAGAACGGCAGGCCCCGCAGGTCAGCACCCCCCGACCCGTTGCATGGAACGAGATGAACACCCGTGATGCTGAAAGCGTCGGTGACTGCCGCCGGACCGCCCGTGGGGAAGTAAATGAATTCGAGGGCGGCGACGTAGCCACCGACGTTGCCCCAACCAAGGAAAAACTGCTGCCACGACGTGGTCAGCACAGTCGAAACGAAAGGATTTGGGAAATTGTTGCTGACGCCTCCGGTGTAACCGGTACGGGCGTTCTCGTAGATGTTTGTTGGAAACCCGCTCAACATCCGGACATCCAGCACGCCGCCCGCTGAACTGAAGGTAGCACCAGCCTTCGCCCAGAACGAAAGCGCGAGAGGGACATTGCCACTACTGTCGTACGCGGCCTTCCAGAGGTCTCGGTCAATCTCTTGGATGAGACCTCGAAAAGCGGTTCCCGAATTTCCAGAGGTTCGGCCAACCGTCATCCCCGACGGAAAACCGGATGGCCCACCGGTAGCAAACCACGCGTAGGAAGCCGAAGTGCCGCCCGTCGCGCCTGCGAAAGCGTACCAACGGTCTGCAACGTACGCGCGAATCCCCGGCCCGAGAGTGCCGCTGATTGCTCGGCGCTGATTGATGGCCATGTCCCCGTTGACGAGCAGGTTGGGGCGCGCGGCCTGAACAGTTCCGAGTCGCGCCGCCTCGTTCGAGAGGTAGCGAGCGGTGGAGGCGCGAATTCCGGAGAGAGTCGCCCCCGAGGCGGCGGTAAGGTCGTAGCTGTTGAAGGAGTTGCTGAACAACCAGCCGTCGGTGGCGTTTTGACGAATCCGAATCCCAATATCGTCTTCGGAACCGATTCGAGCCCCGGCGAAACCGAAGCTCCCGAGCTGAATCTTGAAACGTTCATGCCCCGAGTCGAACACCGAAGACCCGATCAACTCGAAGTTTGTTTTTCCGTCGGTCCCTGCGGGGGACGTGAAAGTCGAAAACTTGAAGTGGCGATCCGCCGTGAACGCGTCAACGTTCCGGAGACGAATTTGAGACGACGCCTGTCGATACAACGTCCAGTCGGTCGAAAATCCCAGCGTGCCGTCCGACTTCACCTTGAACAACGTGGTGCCTGCGGAATCCTGAAACTGGTGAAGGTCTTGCGTGCTTCCGGTGAAACCCTGCGTCACTGCTGCGACGGTACTCACGTCACCCGCGCGGAACGTCCACGGTTGGCCGCCCACAGCTCCGGACGAAGCGGCGTAGTCCAGTCGCTTCGCATTGACGAGCCCGGCGGGGGCTCCATAGACGGCAAACGGCTCGTCGATCGCCGCTCCGCCAGCCAACGAATCCAGAACGCGCGCCGTCAGCGAAACGTCGTCCGCGTAGATCCAACCAGTGCAGTTGTCCCAAAGAATTCTGAACTTGGCGTTGGCTGCCCCAGCCGGAGCAATCACTTCTTGCGACCGAACCTCCCAAGTCGTGGTGCTGACCGTGTACGGAGCTTCAATGTCCGTAGTGGACAACAGCGAGCCGGAGAACGCGAACCACTGGACCTGAACGTGAACGCCTGTGCCTCCGGTGACAGGAACGGCAACCAAGCCTCGGAGCCACGCTGTGGCCACGTACGCACGGCCGGGAGCCACGCGAAGCGGAATCGTCGTAATCGAATCGACGGCCGCCGCGAGGGGGCTCACCTGTAGACCCTGCAATCCTGAGTGGAACCGGGGGAAGGCTCCCGGAAAAGTACCGGCAACGACGGTGAAAGACGCGCCGTTGGTCAGATTGGCAGAAGACGCACTCCAGCCGTTCGGAACGCCTCCCAGCGTGTCGCGCTCGAAGTCGCCGTTCGGCAACAAGTTGTAGGTGGGGCGCGATTCAACCGTGAGCGCGTCTCCGGCGTTACTCCGGTAGGCGGTGTTGATGTGGCTCGCGAGAATAGGAGCCACTCCCGGAACACTGACCTTGGCAAGGAGGATGAGGTCGGAGTTCAGCGACAGCTCAGCGAGGTCAACGACCTTCACCTGCGCGGCTGTCGTAGACCCGATGGCGTACTGCGCGTCGAGCGTGATGAAAACCGTCGTCCCGGCCTGAGCCGTCAAGTCCAGCGAGATGTTCGTGGACTGAATGAGGGTGACGCAGAACTTGTTGAGAGTCGTCTCCAGAATGTTCGCGCCGCTGAACCCGAGCACCGAGTCAACGTTCAAGGTCAGTCCCCAACTGATGCCGGTTGAGACGGGGGTGAAGCCGGTGAAGACGCCCTTCGGAAGCACCGCCAGCGTCTTCTGGTTGAGCCCTGCCGTGACGTAGGGCTCCTTCCACCGCATCTTGATGGAATCGGCAACGAAATTGACGGTCTGAAGGACGCTCATTCGACACGACTCCTTAGGATGCGATTCGTACCACGTTCAGCTTTCTACCTCTACACGCCTCGCGCTTAGAACACGATGCGCACGACATTTTCCTGTCCGGACTTCTTCTCCACGGAGTGCTCGTACACCCTCTGAACCCACTCGAAGAACGCCGGAAGATCCAAGTTCTGCTTCGCGGTGTTGCACGTCTCGCAACAGCTCTTCACCGACCCTGCGCGCAAGTGACTGGCCCACACCGTACGAATCCCACCACAGTCGCACGTACATTCAAGTCGTCGTGCCGCGACTCCGTACGCTCTGACCGTTCCGAGATCGCGAGTCACGGTCAGGCGTCCGTAGCGTTCACCGAGCGAATAAGGTAGTCTTTTCATGTACTTAGAACACTATGCGGACGACATTTTCCACCTGCTTAGATCCATCCTTAACTTCTTTCGGAAAAGTCCCGTAGGCCACCATCTGGTTCGACGTGTCGAAGAGACCCAGCTCCCAAATCTCGGGAGACACCCCGAGCCCGCCGACATTGTAGATGAGGGTCGTTCCGGCGGCGTTCTTGGTGTTGTACTCCCCGAAGTCGAGGAAGCAGCGAACTTTCAGGGTGGTCGGGCCTTCGAAGACGAAGTCACCGGGCGTCAACGTCTTCTGGAAGTAGCCGAAGCTCTCGAAGCCGAAGTAGCGACGGTCAATGACCGCTCGGGCGGGGTCGATGATGAGATCCAAATTCAGGAAGGTCTTGTCGGGAATTCTCCGCTCGCGACCCGCGCCCGGATTGACCCAACCGCCCTCTCCGATTCGGAAATAGGAGATGGCCCGAAAGATCGTGAGTCCGCCGAACTGCTGCGGCCATTGCTCGCGAGCTTTGTCACAAACAACCGCGTTGACGACGGACATCGGGTCTCTCCTACGGTGTGATGGTGGTGGTGATGGTCACGTACGGTCCGCTGTCCACTTCGTACAGCGGATCGTCTGGAGGAACATCATCAAAGTAGAACGCCAGCGGAGCGAACAAGATCGCCAGAGTTTCTACCGGCTCAATGGTGGCGGTCAGCGACAAGATCGCCACCAGCGGTTGGATGACGAGCGGAATCAGCTCGACGTGCGCGGGTGTGACATCCTCCAGACGCTGGAGGGTTCGCTCAAAAATGCGCTCGAACCCCACCGCGTTGTCGTCGAACAAGGTGTCCAGCTCAAGCTGGAGCAGCACCCGGTACGAGCCGCAGTAGTCACAGGAGAGATTCGGCTCGCACAGATACTCAAGCGTTGCGGCCCCGGTGGTAAGCGCGACGGTGGTGGCGATGGCTGTACGGAAAACTCCGTTCGACCCGAAGGCGGTAAGGGTGGCAAGAGGGGCCAGACCTGCGCCGGTTCCGGGATGGATGGAAGACCAAATCAACCCGCCCACCAGCAGCGACTCGTTGATGGCGGTGACCACTTCTTGGGCGGTGGCCAGCACAGCGCCCGCTCCGGTACCTCGCAGCGTCACCGTGATGTCCGTCGTCAAACCGTTCACCAGCGCCACGGACGTGAACAACGGCCCGTATTGAGTGCCGAACGCGAGGGCGTCGCCTGTGACGTTGCCGAGAAGCTGCTCTCCGGGAGTGAACGCGCCCGTGGCTCCGGAAATTGTCAGCGTCCCGGTCGCACCCAAGTCCACGTCCGCAACAATCGTCGCGGTGAACAAACTGGTCTGCCCGGTGATGATTTCGCCAACCGTAAAAGCGCCGACCTGAGCGGTGTAGTTGAGCTTGATGGGGAGGACGTGCGCGACGCGAATCGGGGTGCTGTACGCCGGGTCGAACTGAACGTAGATGACCGACGAGTTGCCCGCTCCGAGCGCCAGAGACTTCACCGCGAGCGGCAAGGTCTCCAGAAACGAAACCTTGTTCGAGATGTCCGTGAGCGACCACACACCGAGGCCCGTGACGACCGAGATGTCTCCGTCCACCCAAACGAAAGACGACTCGGTCTGTTCCGCTGTGGCGATGACCACAAGCGAACCGGGAGCGGACGCGTACGCGACCCCGTCCGCAAACGCGAGCCCGGAGAGACTGCCCTGAAGGATTTCACCCGTAGAAAACACGCCCAAAACGTTCGCGAGATTCAGAACCCCGCCAGCCCCTGTGTCCACGTCCGCCACAACGTCTGCGGTCGCGAAACTGGTCTGCCCGGTAATGACCTCTCCCGGCGTGAAGTTCACGAGCTGACCGTTGTAGTTGATCTTCGTCTGGCCCCCGACACGAATGGGCTGCTCCCAGCAGTACGAGTCCACCGTGAAGCCGGAGATGAGCGCAGACATCGCGTCGCTGTCGAAGTCGTCGAAGTTCGGACGAAGAGGGGCCACGTCGGTGTAAAGCCGAACCAGTGACCAGCGGATGAATCCGTTGTTGGCGTCGGGTGTGGTGGAGACCAGAAAAGTGACCGACCGAAGCCGCAACGAGGTGGGACTGATGAAGGAAATCACCTCGTAGAGCTGGTTGTTGGCACCGGTAGCCGCGTCCTGAATGCGGAGGTACTTCCCAACGGCCGGAGTAGTGAACGCCCCTGTGGGGGTGGTGAGCGTCACCTCGATACCGGAGGCGCTCGACAGCGCGGCGTCAGCACCGAAACCATCGGTGATTTCGAACACGTTGTCCGGCGGCAACTCACTGGAAATGCCGTAGGTGATGTTGAAGAGCTGAGAGACCGTCCCGGTGTACCCGCTGATGGACGCAAGAATCTCGTACGCCTTTGCGAGGCCCTTCTTGTCGATCCACTGGTTGACGTGCTTCACCCAACTGCGCTGGCGAACCTCACTCTCCTGTGTGTCGATCTCGATTCCGAAGTCTTTGGCGAGTGAGACAATCATCGAGGGCGCGGAGGCTGTCGCGTCCATAAACCCATCGTTGCCGTTCTTCGTCCTCAGCTCCCAGTTGACCGTGTGTCCGACAGGCTCGGTGCCGAACAAACCGTCGATGGTCAGTGTCGTGCCCGCGCCGTATGCAGGGACCGACTTGACGGTGAAAACGCCGTCGTTGCCTACGAGCGACCCTCGAATGACGACGAGGCGTCCAACATCTCCAGACCGGAACAAAGCGCTCGCCGTGGACTTGAGCAGCCCCTCGGTTGCGGAAAGCGGCTGCACATAGCCGTCCGTACCCTCAGAAGTCGTCAGCCCCTGCGGAAGCGGACCCTGAAGTACCAACCAGCCGAACGGCGCGAGCGCCCACGTCAAGTTGGCGTCCGGAGTGAGTGCGGTGCCGGGGATGTCCACCAACCCTGTGGTGGAGCCAGCGATTCCGGTGCCCGGTCCGGTAGAAACGCAGGTCACGAGGGCGGTCGCGAACGGGTCGGCCGTCACAGCCGCAGCTACCGCGTTCGCCAACGACGCCGCATCTCCGGCCGGACCGGTTCCCAGCGTCACGGTGATGTCCTCATCCGTAACGGAG
>Ga0315286_10001806_pt1 | contig 19616 bp, 17 predicted proteins | sample YL17G10_0_MG_FD_205038 | JGI IMG/M metagenome (GOLD analysis project Ga0315286, IMG submission 205038) | Sediment microbial communities from Yellowstone Lake, YNP, Wyoming, USA - YL17G10_0 | ecosystem: Environmental > Aquatic > Freshwater > Lake > Sediment | place: USA: Wyoming | collected... | reverse complement strand
CACATCGCTCAGGTAACGCAGGCGATCGAGGTTGGTGTCGAGCACGTACACCTTGGCGCCAAGACCGCAGGCGGTCTTGGCCGCGTTGGTCCCGACGATCCCGCCTCCGATCACGACGACCACGCCGGGATCTACGCCCGGCACGCCGCCCAGGAGAACCCCGTCGCCGCCCTGGGTCATTTCCAGATACTTGGCCCCCTGCTGGATGGACATCCGTCCGGCAACCTCGCTCATCGGGGTGAGAAGCGGCAGGGATCCGTCTTCTTTCTGAATGGTCTCGTAGGCGATCGCGATGCAGCCGCTCCGGATGAGAGATCGGGTCAGCTCCTCCGAGGCAGCCAGATGAAGATAGGTAAAAATGATCTGGCCCTCTCGAATCAGGGGAATTTCCGAAGGCAAGGGTTCTTTGACGTGCAGGATCATGTGGGAACGGGCGTAGATCTCTGCCGGACTGTCCACGAGGTCCGCCCCGGCGCTGGCATACGCTTCGTTTTGTAAGGTGCTGCCTTTGCCCGCGTCCGTTTCCACGAGGACCGTGTGCCCGTGGTGCTTCACGATCTCTACGCCGGCTGGGGTCATGCAAACCCGGTTTTCCTCGGTCTTGATCTCTTTCAGCACGCCGATGACCATGCGGGTCCTCCTCCCTGCTCGGTTCTACGTCAGATAGACTCTGGGTACTCGTTCGGAGATCGTTGTGACCACTTCGTAGTGGATCGTCCCAAGCTCGGAAGCGACCTCATCCACGGAAATGAATGACTCCCCCTGCCTTCCGAAAAGGACGACCTCATCCCCGGCATGAAGGCCGCTCGCACCGCCGACATCCAGCATGGTCAAGTCCATGCAGACCCGGCCCACGATCGGCACGCTGCGGCCGCCGGCCAGCATGCGTCCTCGTGAGGACAAGGCTCGCCGCAGGCCGTCGGCATATCCGATGGCGATTGTGGCGATCCCGGTAGGACCCGGAGTCTCATGCGTCATGCCATAGCTCACCTTGAAACCGGCGGGCACGTCCTTCAACTGAACGATCCGGGCTTTGAGCGCCATGGCGGGCTTCAAGTCGACCCGATCCCGGTTGACCTCTTCGGACGGATAAAGGCCGTAGATGGATATGCCGGGGCGAACCATGTCCATGTGGGATTCCGGGATGTCGATCAGAGCAGCACTGTTCGCAGCGTGCCGAACCCTGAATTCGATTCCGTTCCGCCGGAGCTGTTCACCCAGGCTGAGGAAGCGTTCGAGTTGCTCTTTTGCATACGATTTATCCTTGAGGTCTGCCCCGGCGAAGTGGGTGTAAAGGCCCTCCACGTCCAGGCCAGGAAGCCGAACGATTGATTCGATCTCGTGAACGGCTCCCTGTGCGTTTTCCCCTGGAGCGGCGTCCGCTCGTCCGACGCGGGAAAGCACGCCGAGCCTACCCATTCCCGTATCGACCTTGACATGGACCCTGATCCTCTTCCCGGATTGTGCGGCAGCCTGCGACAAGGCCCGGGCGGACTCAAACGAAAATACCGTCTGAGTCAGGTCGAGCTCGATGAGAGCGCCCATCCCGCTGGCAGGCGTGGTTCCGAAGATCAGGATCGGTGCGGAAATCCCCCCTTTTCTCAAGGGGATGGCCTCTCCGATGCGAGCGACTCCGAGAAATTTCGCACCACTGTTCAAGGCTTCCTTGGCCACCTCAAGGGCGCCATGCCCATACCCGTTCGCCTTGACCACCGCCATCAATCCGGCGCTCGGATTCGTGATGCGCCGCAACTCGCGCACATTGTGCGCAATGGCCGTCAGGTCTATTTCCGCCCAGACCAGGGCATCTTCCGGAATTTTACCCATGAACGGAATCCGCCAGAATCGCCCAGCCCCGTGTACTGCGTTGCCCCCTCGTCGTGCCCGTCTCGAACGGCACTTGAGAAATTACCATGGTGTGCTCGCGAGCACAATCGCCTGAGGAGCCGTGGCCCCGCAGGTTGCGCCGGAATGTTTCCACCCGGAACTGGAGGGGATCAAGGGTGGGCGGAGCGCAGGAGAAAGGGGTCTTGTGAGACTCTGTCATGGGAGCCCTTGCGTCATCGTCTGGAGCATGCGGATGAAGGAGCCCGGAGCCACGCCAAGCCAGAAGAGCAGCAGGGTCAGGACGGCCAAGACGAGACCTCCGGTGACGGGGACAGGAGCAGAAGCCGTCATGAGCGCGGTCGACTCGGCCGACTGGCTGAACATCGCGATGACGATGCGCAAGTAGTAGAAGAGCCCGATCCCGCTGGTCAGGGCGAGGACGATCACCGGAAGCCACAGGTTCGACTCCACGCCCGCCGCCACGAGGAAGAATTTCCCCACGAAGCCGGCTGTGATCGGAATGCCGGCCAGGGAAAGGACCATGGCCGTCAGGACCACCGCGAGCCAGGGCCGGCGCCAGGCGAGCCCCCGGTAGTCTGCCAGGCTGTCCGCGTCTCGATCACCGTCGGACAGCACGGTCACCACGCCAAAGGCCCCCAGGGTCGTCACGAAGTAGGCCGCCAGATAGAAGGTCACGGCCGTCACCGCCATCTCGCCGCTCGCCAGAAATGCCACCAGGATGTACCCCAGATGCGCGATGGAGGAGTACGCGAGGATCCGCTTGACGTTGTTTTGGAGGAGAGCCAGCAGATTTCCTGCGATCATGGAGGCCAGGGCAATGAGCAGGAAAACCGTGACCAGGGATCCGGTCCGGTGCGGATCCAGCAGGTTGAAGAAACGCAGCAAAAGGACAACGATTGCGCCCTTGGATACCGTTGCGATGAAAGCGGTCACGGGTGCGGGAGCGCCCTCATACACATCCGGTGTCCAGAGGTGAAACGGCACGACCGCCAGCTTGAACCCGATCCCCACCAGCAGGAGGGCAACGCCGGTGAGTACGAGCATGCGGCTCCCTTGGGTCTGGGCGGAACCGGCAAGGGCGGCCAGGCGGGAGAACTGAAGGCTTCCGACCGCGGCGTAGACGAGGGCCGTGCCGAAGGCCAGGAACGCGCTGGAAGCGCCTGCCAGGATAATATACTTTATGCCGGCCTCGATGCTGTTGAGCTGCCGGCGTGGGTAGGCGATGAGTGCGTACAACGAGACGCTCAGGATTTCGAACCCGAGGAAGAAAGAAGCGAAGTGGTTGCTCGCCACCAGAACGGCAGAGCCCAGTGTAGCCAGGAGCAGGAGTATGTAGAACTCTTCCCGGTTCACCTCCCGTGACCGCAGGTATCCGTAGGCGAGCCCGGTGACGGCGAGACTTGCGGTCAGGAGCAGGCCGGTACAGAGGGCCCCGTAGCGGTCCACCACGACGAGCGGGGTTACCTGGCTGGGCCCGCGGGCAACGGCCGCCGGGAGGGCCAGAAGGGCCAGGACGATTCCAATCCCGGCGAGCGCTGCGGTTGCTGGATGGCTGCGGCGGATGGCGACGAGCAGCATGACGGCGACCGGAGCTGCGGCCAGAAGGATCCAGGGTAACAGGGCTACCAGATCAGCGCGCGCCATCTGTCTGCTCCGTATGAGGAGTGCCGGTTTCGTGGCGTGACATCAGCGCTGCATGAGCGGCCGATGGGCCTCCCTTGCCGGGCTCGTCCGCCTGGATCGCGCCCTCCGGCGCCGGATGTGGGTGGACGGCACCGGCTTGCTGGATCTTTCTGAGCGCCCCGTCGGCCGTGTCGAACACGGGCTGTGGGTAGATGCCCAGCCAGACGATGGCGAGGATCAGAGCGCCAGCCGTGAGCGTCTCCCGGGCCGAGAGGTCCGGCAGGCTCCAGCCCTCTCGGTTCGGACCGTGGAAGGTCACCTGGATGAACCACAGGGCGTACACCGTAGCTCCCACGAGGCCGAGGGCGGCTAGAACCGTAAGGAGAGGGCTGACCGCGTAGGTCCCGAGTAGAACGAGGAACTCTCCGATGAAGTTTCCCAGCCCCGGCAGTCCCATGCCCGCTAGCGCGAAGAGGAGGGCGACCCCGCCGAACCTCGGCATGACGGACCACAACCCGCCCATCCGCCTCATGTCCCGCGTGTGGGTCCGTTCCTGCAGGGCGCCGACCAGGGCGAAGAGCGCGCTGGTACTGATGCCGTGGCAGATCATCTGCATCACCACCCCCTGCAGGGCAAGCCGGCTCCCGGTGAAGGTGCCCAGAAGCACGAACCCCATGTGGCTCACGCTGGTGTAAGCCACGAACCGCTTGAGATCGGTCTGTCCGAAAGCGAGGAGCGCGCCGTAAAGAATCCCGACGACGCCGAGCACCATCGCCACGGGCGCAAGGTCGAGGGCCGCCTGCGGGAACAGGGGCAGGACGAATCGCAGCATCCCGTAAGCGCCGGTCTTCAGCAGCAGGCCGGCCAGGATCACGCTGCCTGCGGTGGGCGCCTCGGTGTGGGCGTCCGCCAGCCAGGTGTGCACCGGAACCGCGGGCAGCTTCACCGCAAAGGCCGCCAGGAAGCCCATCATCAGCCATCTCGCCGTTGCGGCCGGCATGGACGTGCCGGCGAGCTCGGTGAGGTTGAAGGTGTACGTGCCGGTCACCCGGTGGTGAACCAGGTAGAGCCCCAGGATCGACACGAGCATGAGGAGGCCGCTCACCTGGGTGAAAAGGAAGAACTTCACCGCCGCGTAAATCCGGTTCTCGTGCCCCCATAGGGCGATGAGGAAGTACATGGGCACGAGCATCACTTCCCAGAAGAAGTAAAAGAGGAACAAATCGAGGGAGAGGAAGACCCCCACGATCCCGGCCAGGACCCACATGAGGTTGAAGTGGAAGAAACCGACCCGTTCCCGGATCTCGGTCCACGAGGCGGTAACAGAGACGATCCCCAGGAAGCCGGTGAGCAGGACGAGTAGCAGGCTCAAGCCGTCCACGGCTAGATGGAGGTGGATGCCGAGTTGGGGAATCCAGGGCTCGTCCACCTCGGCTAACCAGGCTCCGGGAGGAATGATCGCCAGCGAACCTGCCTGTTGCACCCAGAGCGCCCCTGCCAGGAGCAGCATGGCCGTGATGGCCGCCAGACAGACCCACCGGGGCCACCTGTCGTTCCAGCGGCCGAGGAGCCACGCCAGGAGTCCGGCGGCCAGAGGGAGTGCAATGAGCCACACGAGGATCATAAGAAGACCACCATTGCAAGGACGATGGCTGCACCGACGGCCATGCCCATGGCATACCAGCGAACCTGGCCGTTCTGTGTGAGGCTCAGGCCCTGGTAGGAGGCGCGGTTCAGCCATGCGAGCCCGCGATAAATCTGATCGAAGAAATCGTCCCGGTCCTTCTCCGCCAGCCAGACGTAGGGCCGGACCAGGAGCCGGTCGTAGAGCCAGTCGAAGGCCCAGCCTGCGAGCCAGAACCGGTTCAAAATGCCTCCCAGGAAGCTCCGGACGAGGGCCTCAGTCCCGCCGGGCCTGCGGAGAAAGAACCAGTAGGCGAGGACGATCCCTGCCAGCGAGGCGACGGCCGCGACGGCCTCGAGAAACAGCTCTGTAGAGGGGCTGCCATGGAGGTGGCTTGGGGCCGGCAGGCTTCCCCACAGGAAGTCGGAGAAGAAGTGCACGTTCCCCATCGGGCCGGGGAGTTCCAGCCAGCCTCCGATCACGGAAAGGACCGCCAGAAGGACCAGCGGGACCTGGACGCGGAGGCCGGGTTGCGCGATCTCCCGCGGCCTGGTCGGACCGAAGAACGTGAGGAACACCATTCGAAACGTGTAACCGGACGTGAGCAAGGCGCCTGCCAACCCAGCTGCCCAGAGCCAGGGGCTTCCCTGCTGCGAAGACCAGGCTGCCCAGAGGATCCACTCCTTGCTGTAGAAACCGGCCGTGATCACGGGAAGCGCAGCCAGAGAGGCGGAGCCGGCCAGGAATGTCAGGAAGACGAGGGGCATCTGCCTTCGCAGGCCGCCCATTTTCAACATGTCGTGCTCCTCGTGGAGCGCCTGGATGACGACGCCGGCGGCGAGGAACAGGAGTGCCTTGAAGAAAGCGTGGGTCATGAAGTGGAACAGTGCAGCCGCCCAGGCCCCTACTCCGAGGGCCACGAACATGTAGCCGATTTGGCTGATCGTCGAGTAGGCCAGCACGCGCTTGATGTCCCTTTGGACCAGGGCGCTCGATCCCGCCACGAGGAGTGTGGCTGCGCCGATCACGGCAACCGCGGCCTGTATAGCCGGAGCCAGGGCGAACAGCACGTGCGTCCTGGCGATGAGATACACCCCTGCGGTGACCATGGTTGCGGCATGGATGAGCGCGCTGACCGGGGACGGGCCTGCCATGGCATCGGGCAGCCAGGTCTGCAGGGGGAGTTGGGCGGACTTGCCTACGGCTCCGGCCAAGAGCAGCGCTGCGGCAGCCAGGGCCAGGTTGGAACCCACTGGCCATTCGATCGAGGCCTGCGCCATCACCCGTTGGATCTCAAGCGTGCCCAGATGCCTGTAAATCAGGAAGAGCGCCACGGCCAGGGCGGTGTCGCCGACGCGGGTGACGATGAAGGCCTTGCGAGCCGCACGGCCGTTGGACGGGTTTTCGTACCAGAACCCGATCAGGAGATAGCTGCACAGTCCTACACCCTCCCAGCCGAGGTAGAGGAGCAGCAGGTTGTCGGCGAGCACGAGGATGAGCATGGAGCCCACGAAGAGGTTCATGTACGCGAAGAAGCGGCGGTACCCCTTGTCCTCGATCATGTGCTCGGCAGAATACAGGTGGATCAGGAGCCCGACCCCGGTGATCACGAGGACCATGACGAGAGCCAGGGGGTCCAGGTAAAGGCTGAAGCCGGCGTCCAAGCCGTCCAGCCGGATCCATGTCCACAGGGTCTGGCGGTAGGTGTGTCCAGGGGGAGGGGAAGAGAGGAATCGCGCCCCGACGAAGAATGCCGCAGCCGCCGAGAGCCCGACGGATCCGACGCCGACGAGAGCGGTCAAGCTCTTCGCCGGCTTCAGGCAGACCAGGGCCAGGAACCCCACCAGGGGCAAGGCTGGAATCAGCCACAGCAGTTCCAGCATGTCATCCCCGCATCCGGCTTGCCGCGTCGGCATCCAGAGTCTTGAAGTGGTGATGGAGCTGCAGCACCAGGGCCAGTCCGACCGATACCTCGGCCGCGGTCATGGCCAGGATGAAGATGAACATGACCTGGCCGTCCGCCTGTCCCCATCGCGAACCGGCGACCACGAAGGCCAAGCCGGCGGCGTTCAGCATGATCTCGAGGCAGAGCAGGATGAAGATGACGTTGCGTCGGACGAGAACGCCGACGAGCCCCATCGCGAACAGGACCCCTGCGAGAATGAGACCGTGCGTCATCGGTACCGACGTCGTCATGGTACCTGCCCTCCGGATCCTCCTCGGTGCGTGCGCCGGCCCAGATGATAGGCTCCGACGAGCCCTGCAAGCAAAAGGAAGGACGCGAGCTCCACCCCGAGCAGATAAGGTCCGAACAGGGTGATTCCGACTTGCTTCGGGGCCACGGGAGCCTGTCCGGCCGGATGGCCGAGGTCACCCGTGACGAACACGTAGAGGAGCTCCACCACCAGGACAAGGCCGAGCGCAGCAGGCCCGGTCCATATGCCCGGCCGGAGCCACGCCCGTTCCTGGGCCACGGTCTGCGGGCCCAGATTGAGCATCATGATCACGAACACGAAGAGCACCATGATCGCGCCTGCGTACAGGATCATCTCCAGTGCGGCTGCGAGGGGAGCGCCGAGCAAAAGGAAGATCAGAGCCACGGCGAGCAGAGAGACGATGAGGTACAGGAGCGCGTGCACGGCATTGAGGCGTGTGATCACCATGCCGGTGGCGATCACCGCAACGGCCGCTGCCAGGTAGAAGGCTGCATTCACAGAAACGATCCTCGAACTTTCTTTCGGCGGATTCTCAGGGCATCAGGGTATACACGTCCACGGGCGGTTCCTCGTTCTCCCCCTGGCCCTTGTCCTTTCCCTGGATCGCGAGACCGGCCACCCGGTAGAAGTTGTAGCCCGGGTACTTGCCGGGACCGTCGATCAACAGGTCATCCTTTTCATACACCAGGTTCTGCCGGACGTACTCTCCCATCTCGTAATCCGGAGTGAGCTGGATCGCATAGGTCGGACATGCCTCCTCGCAGAAGCCGCAGAAGATGCAGCGCGAGAAGTTGATCCGGAAGAACCCGGGATAACGTCTTCCGTGCTCGTCCTCTGTCGACTGAAGGGCGATGCAGTCCACGGGGCAGGCTGCTGCGCAAAGGTAACAGGCCACGCACCGCTCCTGGCCGTCCGGGTCCCGGGAGAGGATGATCCGTCCCCGGAACCGGGCAGGAATCGGCGCCTTCTCGTCGGGATACAAGTACGTCTCACGGGGCCGGAAGGCGTGGAGAAAGACGATCCAGATGGAACGGATGAGACTCAGCAATATCGCATTTCCTTTCGTGAACCCACACCCTCCCTCATGAGCCGCGGGCCAGCACGATCGCGCCGGTCACCACCAGGTTGAGCAGGGCCAGCGGAAAGAGCACTTTCCAGCCAAGGGACATGAGCTGGTCGTAACGCGGCCGGGGCAATGCTGCACGGAGCAGGATGGAGCCGCAGATGAACACGAACGTCTTCAGCACGAACCAGACGATCGGCGGCAGCACCGGGCCAAGCCAGCCGCCGAAGAACAGAGTCACAATCATGGAGGAGGTCAGGATGATGCCGAGGTACTCACCCACGATGAACATGCCGAATTTCATGCCCGAATACTCGCTGTGGTAACCGGCGACGAGCTCGCTTTCGGCCTCCGGCAGGTCGAAGGGCAGCCGGTGGGTTTCGGCAAGACCTGCGATCAGAAACACCGCAAAACCCAGGAACTGGGGGATGCAGAACCACATGCCGGCCTGAGAGGCCACGATGTCCCGGAGGTTGAAAGAGCCGGCCAGAACGACCACGCCCATCAGGGACAGCCCCATGAAGACCTCATAGCTCAGCATCTGCGCCGCAGCCCGGATCCCTCCCAGCAGGGAGTACTTGCTGTTGGAGGACCATCCGCCCAGGACGACGCTGTAAACGGCCAGCGCCGACATGGCCAGGAAGAAGAGAAGCCCGACGTTGAGATCCACCACGCCGATCCCTGGGGCAAAGGGAATGACGGCAAAGGCGGTCAGGATCGTCACGATGCCAATAGCCGGCGCGATGACGAAGACCGGCCGGTCGGCAAACGGAGGGATCCAGTCCTCCTTGGTGAAAATCTTGATCATGTCGGCCACCACCTGCAGGAGTCCGAAGGGGCCCACCCGGTTGGGCCCGTACCGGTCCTGCCAGAGCGCGAGAAGGCGGCGCTCGAGCCAGATGAGTCCGGCGCTCAGGCCCATCACACCCGTCAGCACCCCCACGATGACCATCAGTGTGCGGATGATTTCGATCATGGCTCGGGTCCCATGATGATCCTGCCCCAGGCAGGAAGACTCAGCCCGGTGAGCCCTTTGAGGCCGACCGGCACCCCGGCGACTCCCCGGGCCAGGGCCGGCATCAGCAGAAGGGGCAGGCGCCAGGAGATGCCTTGCACCTCGAGCCGCACCTCCGCTCCGTGTTCGAGCCCCTGGTCAGCTGCCTCCTGTGGATGCACCGCCACGTAAGGCTTCGGTGTCCTTTGAGCGATTGCCTGCGAAAGGGCGCTCAGCTCTTCCGAGCCGAAGATGTGGAAAAGGGGAATCAGGAGAAACTCACCCTCCCTGGGAACGAAGTGGGCGGGCGCCCCGGTGAAAAAGGTCGTTGCCCCTTCCGCGGTCGGCTCGATCAAACGGCGGCCAGGGTCTCCACCCCGGAGCGGGCCTCCCACCTCGCTCTGGAACTTGTTCAGGGCCTGCACCGAATTCCAGCCCGGCGCCCAGTATCGTGAGGTGAGGGCAGGGGGCGGCTGGCCTTCGTACCCTTCCATGGAAAAGGCAAGGGCTGAATCCTGATCTTCGGGCGGCTTGGGTTCGTACACGCTGACCTGGGCCCGCAAGGCGGTCCGGCCGCTGTACCGGTGGGGCTGGCGAGGGATCCTCCTGCCCATCATGCGAAATTCCGCAGGCGGCGAAATCTCCAGGATTCCTCCGAAGAGCGGAACCGACTTCACGAGCGCCTCGTCGACGGCGTCGAGGTTCCGCCACGACCGGGCCTCCGGCCGTCCCGCCGCGTTCATCAAGTCCCGAAGCCAGTGCCAGCTCGCCTGAATGTCGCCCTCCGGCACAAAGACCTGGCAGGAACGTTGCGCCCTCCCCTCGTAGCTGACTACCGTCCCGGCAGCCTCGGCAAAGGTGGCTGCCGGCAGCACGACTTCGGCCCGATGGGAAGTTACGGACTCCAGGTGATCGATTACGACCACGTGGCGCGCCGCAGCCAGGAGATCTTCCACAGCGGCTGCGTCCAACTTCCGGTACAGATCGTTTTCGAGGATGATGAGCGTGTCTGCCGCGTCCTCCTTGAGCAGTCTGAGGCCGTCTTCGATTTCGCATCCCCCCAGCATGGCCAGCCCGAGAGAGTTCCACTCCGGGACGACGAGGCAGAGCTCGGCCGGGCGGCCGGTCTCGCAAAGGGCCCAAGCCACGTTCGCGGCCGCTTCGAGGACACTTGCGCTGTGGCACCCCGTGCCGGAGACGATCAGAGGCCGGTCAGCCCCTTTCAAGGCCCGGGCGATCTCGTCTGCCAGGGAGCGGACCTCCTCGGACAGGTCATCCGCCTTCGGTGCGGCGGCCGACAGTCTGGAGGCCACGGCAAACCCGAGCCGTGCCACCTCTTCCGGTGCGGCATGGTAGGTTTGTGTCGCAACCTCTTCGAGCTTCGTGGCAGTCGGGGTGGCAAGATAGAGCCCGGCCCGCTCGTCTTGGATCACCTGGCGATACGCAGCGTCGTTCCACCTTGGGATATGCATCTGCTCGGCCCTCCGTGCTGCCTGAGCCGGCACACGCTGCCGGAGGGCCAGGGCAATCAGCGGAGCCGTATTCGTGACGTCTTCGCCTACGATGAAGGCCACATCAGCTCCCTGCATGTTGTGGACCGAGGGCGAACGAGCCGGTCCCCGTACCAGGATGCCCACCGCTTCGGTGAGGAGCTTCGCGTCCGGAGCGGATAGGCCCAGGCAGAATCTGTCGGGTCCGACCAGTTCCCGCAAAGCGAAGTTTGCCTCCAGGGAGGCACGGGGCGATCCGATCCCGACGGCCCGTCCCTTGCGGGAGAGGAGTGTGGCAACGCGGGAGAGGGCCTCTTCGCGGCCGGCCGGCGCAAGGCCGCCTCCCTCTGCGCTCCGCACGAGGGGCTTCCGGATGCGGCGGTCGCTGTTGACGAACTCGTAACCGTAGCGCCCCCGGTCGCACAGGAAGTAGCTGTTCACCTCCCGGTTATAGCGGTTCCGGATGCGCCGCAGTTCACCGGTTCGCTCGCCGGCGATCGTGTTGCACCCCACGGCGCAGTGCACGCAGACCGATGGGGCCGTCTGCAGGTCCCAGCTCCTGCTGTAGTGCCTCTTGAATGTCTTGTCGGTGAAGACGCCCGTGGGACAGACCTCCACGAGGTTCCCGCTGAACTCGTTCTCGAGGATCCCCTCCCGGTGGCGCCCGAAGTAGACATGGTCGTGGGCGCCGAGGACGTGGAGGTCCCGGCCGCCGGCATAGCCGCGGTAGAAACGGACGCAACGGTAACACTGGATGCACCGGTTCATCTCGTGGTTCAGGAACGGACCCATGTCCTGGTTCCGATACGTTCTCTTCCTGAACCGGTGCTCCCGGTAGGAGTGCCCGGTCATGACGGTCATGTCCTGCAGGTGGCACTCGCCGCCTTCGTCGCAGACCGGGCAGTCATGGGGATGGTTGACCATGAGCCATTCGATCACGCTGGCACGGAACACCCTGACCTCCGGATCGTCGATGGAGATCCGCTGACCGTCCGCGACCGGCGTCATGCAGGCCATCACGATCCGGCCCCGCGTGTCCCTTTCGTCTTTGAACTCCTTGATCGCGCACTGCCTGCAGGCGCCCACCGAACCTAGGGCCGGATGCCAGCAAAAGTAGGGGATGTTGAATCCCAGGGAAAGGCACGCCTGGAGGAGGCTCTGGCCGTCCTGGACTTCGTACGGTACGCCGTCGACGTAAATCGTTGCCATCCGTTATCTCCAGGGGCACCGTTTCTCGCGGACGTGCCGCAGGAAATCCTCTTCGAAGCACTTCAAGGCGCTCTGGAGGGGCTCCATGGCGCCCGGGGCAAGTGCACAGAACGTGTTCCCAGGACCCAAGAGCCGTGTGTGCAGCCTGAGCCGATCGAGGTCACTCGTCTGCCCCTCTCCAGCCTCAAGGGCCTTGAGGATCCGAACCGTCCACGGGAGCCCTTCCCTGCAAGGCGTGCACCAGCCGCAGGATTCCTGAGCAAAGAAGGCCTCCAGGTTGTGGACCATGCCGACCGGGCACGTCCGATCGTCCAGGACGACCATCGTACCCGTTCCCATGCGGCTGCCCGCCTTCTGCACCGTGTCGAAGTCCATCAGGACGTCCAGGTGCTCCTCGACGAGGAAGTCCGTGGAGCCTCCGCCGGGGATGAGCCCTCGAAACCGATACCCGTCCCGCATGCCGCCGGCGTGGTCCTCCAGGATCTCGCGGATGGAGGTGCCCATCGGCAGTTCCCAGGCGCCGGGCCGCTTGACCCTCCCGCTCACGCCGTAGATCTTCGTCCCGCCGTTGCTCGTGTGGCTCAGGCTCTTGAACCATGCGGCGCCGTTGTTGACGATGTGAGGAAGGTTGCAGAGGGTTTCGGTGTTGTTCACGACCGTGGGCTTGCCCCAGAGGCCCACGATCGGCGGAAACGGCGGCCGGGAGCGCGGCGTGGCGCGACGGCCTTCGAGTGCATTCAGGAGCGCGGTCTCCTCCCCGCAAATGTAACGGCCGGCGCTCACGTGTACGTGGATGTCCAGGGCGAACCCGGACCCGAGGATGTTGGAGCCCAGGTAGCCCGCTTCCCGGGCCTCGCCCAAGGCCCGGTTCAGGAGGTCGGCTGCCCGCCGGTAAGCCCACCGTAGAAAAATATAGCCCGCCGTGGCCTGGATGGCGCAGCCGGCAACGATCATCCCCTCGATGACCTGGTGGGGATTCCCCTCGAGAAGGTAGCGGTCCTTGAAGGTGGCAGGCTCCATCTCGTCCGCGTTCGCAATCAGGAATCTTGGCTTGGGCGCTTCCGGCCCGGTTGGCACAAAACTCCATTTCAAGGCGGTGGGGAACCCGGCTCCGCCTCTTCCGCGCAGGTTCGAGTCCTTGACGAGGGCGATCACTTCCTGTGGCGCCATCGCCCGGAGAGTTTTCCGGACCGCCTGGTAGCCGCCCGCACTCTCGTACTCCCGGAGGCTGAGAGGAGGCTCTCCCGGACGTATGTTCCGTGTGAGGGGCTGCTCCATCCGTGGCCCTCTTCCTACTCCTACTCGTAGCGACCGAGGATCTCGTCGATCCGGGCCGGGTCCAGGTCTCCGTAAAGTTCGTCGTCGATCATCATGGCCGGCGCCCGGTCGCACGCGCCCAGGCAGACGACGGGCAGCAGGGTGAACCGGCCGTCCTGGCTCGTCTCCCCAAGGTTGACGCCCAGGCGCTCGATCAAGTGTCTGACGATTTGCTCGTATCCCATCACCCAGCAGCTCACGCTGTTGCAGACCAGAATCACGTGCCGGCCGACGGGCTTGCGGAAGATATGATTGTAGAACGTGGCAACGCTGTCCACTTCGTCGGCGGTCATTTCCAGGAACTCGGCAATATCCCGGACCGCTTCGTCCGAAATCCACCCCCGGTGCCGCTGGACGATCCGCATGGCCTCGATGCAGACCGCCCGTCTGTGGGCGTAAAGCGAGAGCTCCGCCCCGATTTCCTGTTGTTCTTCCAACCTCAGCATCTCTTCGTTCTTCCCGGCTCAGCCTTCCCCCTCAACGATCCACGTCGGCCAGTACGAAATCCACGCTGCCCAGGATCGCCAGCAGATCCGGGACCATCAGGCCCCGGCTGACGAGCGGCACCATCTGGATGTGAGCGAACGACGGCGTGCGGATCCGGACCCGGTAGGCGTGGATATCTCCGTCGCTCACCAGGTAGTACCCGTTGTTGCCTTTTGTCGCTTCGATCCCCACGTGGGCTTCCCCGGCCGGGATGACCGGTCCCCAGCTCACGCCCAAGAAGTGCGTAATGAGCGTCTCGATATCCTGCATTGTCCGCTCCTTGCGCGGTGGGGTCGCCAGAGGATGGTCGGCCTTGTACGGGCCGGGCGGCATGTTGTTCAGGCACTGCTCGATGATCCGCAGGCTCTGGCGCAGTTCCTCGACGCGCACGACCGCACGGTCGTAGCAGTCCCCGTTTACGGCCGTCGGGATCTCGAAGTCAAACTGGTCGTAGCCCGAGTAGGGCCGCTTCTTGCGGAAGTCCCACTCGAAGCCGCACGCGCGCAGGCCCGGGCCCGTGACACCCCACTCGATCGCCTCCTCCAGCGTGTAGCGGCCGATCCCCTGGGTGCGCGCCTTGAGGATCCGGTTCCGCATGGCGAGCTTCTCGTACTCCCGGAGCCGCCTGGGCATGTACTGGACGAACTCCCGGACCCGCTGGTCCCATCCCCGGGGCAGGTCCTGGGCCACGCCGCCGATGCGGAACCAGGCAGGGTGCATCCGTCCTCCGGTCACGGCCGTGACGATGTCGAAGATCCGTTCCCGGTCGTTGAACATGTAAAAGACGGGTGAGAGGGCTCCCACGTCCTGGGCAAAGGTGCCGTACCAGACCAGGTGGCTGGCCATACGGAACAGCTCCGCCAGCATCACGCGGATTACCTTCACCCGGTCGGGCACCTCGATGCCTGCAAGCTTTTCCACCGTGAGAACGTAGGCCAGGTTGTTCATCACGCCGCCGAGGTAATCGATCCGGTCCGTGTAGGGGATGTAGGTGTGCCAGGTCTGGCGTTCGCCCATTTTCTCGGCCCCCCGGTGGTGGAAGCCGATCTCGGGTACGATTTCGACGATCTCCTCGCCGTCGAGCTGAAGCACCAGGCGAAGGACGCCGTGGGTTCCGGGATGGTTCGGACCGAGGTTGAGGAACATGAGGTCCACGTCTTCGTCCCGGACTTTCAAGCCCCACTCGTCAGGCCTGAACTGGAGGGCCTCCTGTTCTCTCAGATCCTTCTCCTCGGGAAGCCGGAAAGGCTCCATTTCTGTGGCCCGCGCCGGGTGCTCCTTTCGGAGGGGATGGCCTTCCCAGGTGGAGGGCAGCAGGATGCGGCGCAGATGGGGATGGCCCTCGAAGGTGACCCCGAACATGTCCCAGATCTCGCGCTCGTACCAGTTTGCCGAGGGCCAGAGATCCGTAATCGTTCGCAGGGAGGGAACTTCGCCCAGGAGCGGGACCTTGATCCGGATGTCCTCGTTCCGCTCGAAGGAGAGAAGGTGGTAGACGACGGTGAAATCGCTCTCCGGCTGGCCCTGCCGATGCCCCCGGACCCGTTCGTCGAGAGCCGTCAGGTCATAGAGCATCCGGTACGGCCTGTCCGCTTCGTCCTTCAGATAACGGAGGATCTCGGAAGCGCCCTCCGTGGAGACCCACACGGTCTGGATCCCGTCACGGGCGGGCTGCCACGCGAGCAAGGCCTGACCGAACCGGCTTTCCAGCTCCTCAGCGATGGGGTGTGGATCTTTCACCAAGCCATCAGGCTCCTCTGGGCAGACCGGCTACAGCTCATCCGGAGAGCGCAGCACCGTGGTTCTTCTTCTTTCCTCCCGCTTCAGGTCCCTCATGCAGGGAGGCGGCATCTTCTGGACGCCCTGGGGCCCGACCAGCCAACTCAGAGGCCGTTTTTCGTTGCCCACCGCCTTCTGGAGGAGGGTTAGACCCTCCATGAAGGCGCTCGGGTTTGGAGGGCACCCGGGAATGTAAACATCCACGGGCAGAAACTTGTCCACGCCCTGGACTACGCTGTAGATGTCGTACATGCCGCCGGAGTTGGAGCAGGAGCCCATGGAGATGACCCAGCGAGGCTCCATCATCTGGTCGTAGAGCCGCTTGAGGACCGGAGCCATCTTCACGAAGACCGTCCCGGTGATGACGATCAGGTCCGCCTCCCGCGGCGTGCCCCGGATCACTTCGGAGCCGAAGCGCGCGATGTCGTATCGGCTCGTCAGGCTGGTGGCCATCTCCACGTAGCAGCAGGACAGTCCGAAGTTGAAGGGCCAGATCGAGTTCTTGCGGCCCCAGGCCACCAGATCCTGCAGGCGCGAGAGAATCACGGTCTGGGAGACCGCGGTATCGAGAGACTCGAAGAGTCCTTGCCCGTGTGCTGCCTTTGAGCGCCTGCTGAGCCACCATGTCATTGCAGTTTTTCCTCTAGACTAGCGGTGCCCCTTGATGTACTTCTCGAGCTGTTCAATCAGGAATTCCTTGTTGGAAATGATGGTCTTGACGATGTCCCCGATCGAGATGACGCCGATCACCCGGTCTTCCTTGACCACAGGGAGGTGCCGGACGTGTTTGACGGTCATCAGCTCCATGCACGTCTCGACATCCAGCTCGGGGTCAACGCAGATCGTGTCAGGCGTCATAATTTCGTGGACGCGGGTTTCTCTGGAAGTCTTGCCCCTGAGGGTGACCTTCCTGGCATAGTCCCGTTCCGAGACGATGCCTACGAGATTCTCTCCTTCCTTGACGAGCATGGCTCCCACGTTCTTCTCTGCCATGAGCTGAAGAGTCTCGAGCATGGTGGCGTCCGGGCGAACGGACCAGACCTCCTGTCCTTTGGCTTGCAGAATGTCCTTGACCGTTTTCATGGTTTCGCCTTTCCTCTCCAGGCGACCGTCCGGAAGGAAAATCGCCTCCGCGCCGTCTCCGTTCTCCTCATGAAGGGCTGCGCACGTCCGAAGAGCGGATTCCGTGCGGTTTCTGCCTGAGAGTGCCCCAATCCAGGGCTCCCAGCCTCCACAGGTAGGCCAGCGCAATCGCCAGAACGGCGATGAAGACGAGGACCTCGCCGTACCCTCTCCACCCAAGCTCCCGCGCTGCGACCGCCCAACAGAGGATGAAGGCAGCCTCTACGTCGAAGATCACGAAGAACATGGCCATCAGGTAGAACTTGGCGTCAAAGCGCATTCGGGCAGAACCCGTCGGCAAAATGCCCGACTCAAAGGGTTCACCTGTGGCCCTGCCCACGTGGCGCTCGCCGAGCACGTACGAAAGGGCCAGCATGATCACTGCCAGGACGAGCACTGCGGTGAAGTAAACGGCCAGCGGCCAGAGAGGTCCTGTCTGTCCGGTGACCTCATTCATGAGATGGCTCCGACTTATAACCCAAGACAGAAAGACCCATCAAGAGACCCCCCGGCTCAGACGCCACCTGAAGACCATCATCTTTCTGGACTCCTCTCATCGAGAAAGAGTATAGATGGGACAGAGACCTGGATCAACGCAAAAAAGCTCAGCCTGCCAAAGGAGAAGTCCGAATGGATGAAGCATTGCAGGCCAATGTGATGAGGCGGCTTTGTATTGGAGACCTCTTGAGGCGGACCGCCCTCAACAAGCCGCATCGAGAGGCGATCGTGTACAACTACGGAGGCGAAATCAAGGGGCGTGTGACCTACAGGGAATTGAACCGCAGAGCTAACCGGTTTGCCAACGCACTCCTGCAACTCGGAGTGAAGAAGGACGACCGGGTCGCGATCCTCTCGTACAACTGCATCCAGTACGCTGTGTGCATCGCCGCTCTGGCCAAGATCGGGGCCTGGATCACCCCGCTCAACTACGCCCTCAAGGGAAGAGAGATCAAGCCTTTGATCCAGCACGCCGAGCCCGTCCTGTTCGTCGTCGAGGACAACCTCGTGCCCGCCGTGCAGGAGATCGGACACGAGCTTTCCGGCGTCAGACACTTCGTCATGATCAACCTGAATGGCAGGACGGGCCTCCCGGAGGGATGGCTCGACTTCGACGATCTCTGTTCAAACCGCCATTCCGACGAGGAACCTTATGTTCCAATCACGGGTGACGACATGCTCACCCTCATGTACACGAGCGGTACCGAGGCCATGCCCAAGGGGGTGATGAACAGCCATGCGAACTGGTACGCATCGATCATGAACATGGCCATCGACTTTGGTCACATCATTCTTCCGGACGATACCGGCCTGGGTGTCGTACCCCTCTTCCACGTGGCGGGTCATATCACGCTGCTCACTGCTTTCGCGCATGGCACGAGGTGCTTCATGCTCCACAGGCCCGACCCGCCCATGGTGATGAAGGTCTTTCAGACCGGCGAGATCACAAGCGCCACGATTTCGCCGACGGTGCTGGCCAACATCGTCAACATGCCGGGTGGCGAGGACCTGATCCGGGCGCTCTTCGGAACCCTGCGCTGGGTCACCCTGTACGGCAGCCCCACGACCGAAGCCATGATGAAGAAGATCATGGGGTTGCTGCCCAATGCCTATTTCCAGAACTATTACGGCCAGTCCGAGGTGACGCCCCTGGGCACCACCCTCAAGTCGCCCGACCTCCTCCGGAAGATGAAGGAAGCCAGCGAGCGGTTCGGAGGGGCCGAGGCCATCGGCCAGTCTCACACCATGGTGGAAATGAAGGTAGTGGACGAAAACGACGAGGAGGTGCCGCCCGGCACGATCGGGGAAATGGTGGTCCGGAGTCCTTCAGTCATGCTCGGTTACTACAAGGAAGAAGAGAAGACGCGGCAGATCTTCCGGAGCGGCTGGCACCACACCGGAGACCTCGCGGTCATGGACGAGGAGCGGTACTACTACTTCGTCGATCGAAAAAAAGACATGATCAAGACAGGCGCAGAGAACGTCTCTTCCGTGGAAATCGAGGGGTGGGTGGCCAAGCACCCCAAGGTGGCCGAATGCGCCGTGGTGGGGCTGTTCCATCCGAGGTGGGTGGAGGCGGTGACCGTGTTTGTGGTCCCGGTTCAGGGAGCGACCTTGGAAGAGGCGGAAATCCTTGAGCACTGCAAAGAAGGACTGGCGGGATACAAGGTGCCCAAAAAAGCCGTCATCCTCAAGGATCTGCCCAAGCTCCCGAGCGGCAAGATCCTCAAGAGAGACCTGAAGCGGGACTACCGGGCGATTTACAGTTGAAGTTCAGAGCGTAGGGCTCATCCTTCTCCCTCGACGACCACAAAGGCCTCGAAGACTGGGTCGCCCCCGCAGTCGGTCAACCCGAAGCAGGCCACAGTGTCTCCGGGCACGATTTCATCAAGGGAGATGAGACTCAGCTCTTGATTCACCAAGTCCTGCACGAGGACCGTAGCTGTCTCCGCAACAGAGATGAACTGTCCTGCAATGACCTGCGTGCGGGAGGGCCCGTCGATGGATTCCACAACCCGCTCACGCTTTTCCGGTTGGGCCGTCACCTCCTCCGCCGTCCAGGGACTCTGCACGTCCGGATCCAGGAGTATCCGCACGTGCCTGCCCGCGAAAAGGAATGCGGCGGGCATGGATCTTCGTTGATCCCCGGGTGCCCGATGTTATACCGTCTCTTGACCCTTTCATGATCTTTCAGAACCAAGCGTGTGAATGAAATGATCCCCATCGAGACGAAGATTCGGTCTGCCCATAAACTCTTCCAGAGGGCAGATGTTTGGCGAGCAGACCATCGCATCCGGACTCTCCTGGATACGTTGCAAAGGGCAGTCGAGGCTTCCAGAAAAGCGAT
>Ga0315286_10001805_pt1 | contig 19616 bp, 9 predicted proteins | sample YL17G10_0_MG_FD_205038 | JGI IMG/M metagenome (GOLD analysis project Ga0315286, IMG submission 205038) | Sediment microbial communities from Yellowstone Lake, YNP, Wyoming, USA - YL17G10_0 | ecosystem: Environmental > Aquatic > Freshwater > Lake > Sediment | place: USA: Wyoming | collected... | reverse complement strand
CCGACTGCCGCTACTTCGGGCCGCTCTCCACAGCATGGCCATTCTCGGTCCCGAAAAAATATACGCCGGATCGCTCCGAAGCTCTTCGGGTCGCACGGCCAGAGGCCGTGGGTTTAGCTCGCGCTAAGCGACGGACCCCGCCTGAAGATGCCCCGGCGTCGTGCGCGGGAAACGGATGCGGCGCTTGCCTCGCTCGAAAACCTGCCTTACCCGGCGATCACCGTTGTTCAGAGGACGCCAGGCAAGTCCCCTTACTGGCAATCGTGTGTGGTCTGCGGTATAGTGGCGAGGCCTTGGGACCGGGCACGCAGACCGTGCGTCTGGCCCAGGCCGGGCCGGTGAGGGCTCTGCTTGGCGGCAAGGACTCACCGGCCGCTCTGTTTGCATTACGCCTGCTACGGCTTCTTCGCCGCAGGTGCCTGCTTGGGCGAATACAGCTTCGTGTGGAGCCAGTAGGCATCCTGGGCCGTGGGCGCCACGCCGCCGGGCCATCGGAGGACCTCCACGCCGTCGAGTTGCACCGAGATCTCGGCCGCCGAGAGCCGCGCCAGGCCGTAGTGCCAAGCGGCGCCGGATGTGCCCGTGCGGCGCGTCTCGATCAGCAGGGCAACCTCCGGGTTCGTCTGTGCGGTGAAAAGGAGGATCGCGCCATCCACGACGTTCCGCACCTCGTCCGAATACCGGTGGACAGGCTCCGCCGCCAAGTCGTATTCCAAGGAGGTTTCCGTGGGGCCGCGGACGCGGAAGGCGCGGAACCGCCGGGCCAGGTCCTTCATCTGGCGCAGGCGATCCGCCGGCGTCTCGGCCGGCGCCGAGGCGCGCGGGAGAGGCGCCATCACCATGCCAGGACTGTCAGGCGTCCAGCGGTCGCCGTCGTCGTCCTCGGCCTCCACGAGGCCTTCCGAGAGCGAGACAAACTCATAGCAGCCAGTGGCACCGCCCTCAGGTCGTGGCTCGAACTCCATAGCCACAAGCACCTCCGGTCGGCCCGTGCGGCCAAGGGCCCAGAGCGAGCCGTACCGCTCCGGCGTGTCGAAGCACTGAAGCGGCTCCGCAACAACGTCCAGGCCCTCGCGCCGGTCCTTGACGAGCCTGAAGGCCTTGACCGTCGCGGCGCGACGGCGCATCTCGGCAAGCCACTCCTGGCGGACGGGGTCGGCGATCTGTGTGGGCTGCTTCCCAGGATTGGGAGTGGCCGCAGGGCGTTTCTCGGCGGCCAGCGGCTCCGAAGATATCGGAGGCTCACAGACCAGGTCCCACAGTTTGACTGTCCCGTCCTTGCTTGCCGTGGCGAGCGTCTTGCCGTCAGGAGCGAACGCGACGGAGAATACCCCGCCTTTGTGCCCCGCCACAGTCGCCAACAGGGCCCGCATTGGTACATTCCAGAGTCTTAGGGTGCGGTCGTCGCTGGCCGAGGCGAGAAGTCTGCCGTCCGGAGAGAATGCCACGCAGTAGACTTCCGCAGCATGGCCAATCAGCGTGGCTGTTTCAGTTTTCTCCGCCACACTCCACAAGCGTACGGTGCGGTCCCTATTCCCGCTTGCCAGGGCCATACCATCTGGTGAGAACTCCAACAAATAAGCATGGTCGGGGAGGCCGACCAGGGTGGCGACTGCCCAACACTCGCCCAATTCCCATAACCTGATCTTCTTGTCCCAACATCCTGTGGCGAGAACCTTGCCGTCGGGCGAAAAGGCAAGGCACTCGACAGCGTCGGGGTGAAGCAGCGTCGAGGCCTGCTGGTTCGCCAGGTTCCACACCTTGACTGTATGATCCCCGCTGGCTGATGCGAGCTTCGTTCCATCACGAGAGAAAGCCACGCCGTAAACTCGACCGCTATGGCCTTTGAGCGTGGCCAACTCTTTGTGCGTGGTCACATCCCAAAGTCTCACGGTGTTGTCATGTCCCGCTGTCGCCAGGGTCCTTGAGTCTGGTGCGAACGCCAGCCCGTTGATCGCCGCCGTGTGCCCTCGCAGGATCGCCCGCTCCTTGCAGGATGGCCAGTCCCAGAGCTTCACGGTCCCGTCGAAACTCGCCGCGGCCAAGGTCCTCTCGTCCGGGGCAAACGCGAGAGAGCGGACTTCGCCGCCGTAAGCAAGGGTGGCGCCCCCCTCGCGCAGCGAATAAGCAGGCTCTGCAAGAAGCCCTGCGGCCTCGGCGCGGACGTCGACCAGTTGCGCCCGCAACTCCGGAGTCGTAGCGTTGCGTTCCATCCAGTCGACCGCCTTGTAGTAGCAGTCGCGGGCCTCCTTTGTGTTACCGAGTTGCCGGTGCGCCATGGCGGCGTAGAACCGGTTCGAGCCGCGGTCGAAGCCGAGTTCGACACCCTTGTTCATCGCATCGAGCGCGGCTTGCCAGCGGCCCAAGCGGTACTCGGCCATGCCCAGGGTCCGCCAGTTGGCTCCGTATTTCGGCCCTATCTCGGTGGCTTTGCGGGCAAACTCGACGGCCTGCCTCGCGTCGCGCACGGCAGTGTCGGGGCACGTGACCAGCAGAGTGGCCAGAGAGAAGTAGCCGTCAGACCTTTCCGGCGCCAGATTGACGGCTTCCCGAAACGCCTTCTCCGCCTCCCGATATCGCTTCAAAGACACCAGCTCGTCCCCCGCTGCGATCAGGCAGCCCCCTTGCCATTGGCGGAAGCGAGGCCCTTCGGCAGAGCCGGCGGCCAACTGGCCCAGGATACCGGCCGCCTGGAGATAGGCGGCGGTCGCACCTTCGTGGTCGCCTCCTTCGGCCAGCCGTGTTCCGCGTCTGTCAAGGTCCAGGACCACTTGCTCGCGGTAATCCCCTACGTTGCTCTGGGCGGAGACCTCGCTCTCTGTGGCCGCCCGCCAGAACTTGACCGTCCCGTCGATCCCGCCGGTGGCCAGGGTCTTGCCGTCGGGTGAGACCGCCGCCGAATAGACCCAGTGCCTCGGGTCGGCGAGCACGGCCCGCTCTTGGGCCGTATCCACATCCCAGAGCGTCACGGACCCGTCCGAGCCGGCCGAGAGCAGCACCCGGTCATCGTGAGAGAAGCGGAGGTTGTCGGGCTTGGGGCCCGGCCGCTCCCACGAGGCCCGCAGTTGGCCCGTCGCGGCGCTCCACAGCCTCAGGCCGACGCCGGTGGTGCTAGCAGTCGCCAGGGTCTTACCGTCATGCGAAAACGCCGCCGGGCCACCTGCCCCCTGAAGTCGGGCCTGTTCCTTGCGCGCGGCAACATCCCAGAGCCGCACCTCGCCCCCGCTTTGGGGCGCGGATACGAGCGTCTTGCCGTCCGGCGAGAAAGATAGACTCCAAACCGTCTCCTTGTGGCCTTCGAGCGTTGCCAAGGAGCGACCTGATCTCACCTCCCAAAGCCTTATCGTCTTGTCGTGCCCGCCGGAAGCAAGCAGACGTCCGTCAAGCGAAAACGCCACACACGCAATTCTGTCTGTGTGGCCCGTCAGAACAGCCAGTGCCGCTTGCGTCTCGGCATCCCAGAGCCTGACGGTCCTGTCGTCGCCGGCCGAGGCAATCAGGGCGCCATCGGCGGAGCACACGACAGAGAGCACAGGGGCCGAGTGCCCCTTGAGGATGGCCCGAACCTGGCCAGTTCTGGTATCCCAGAGTCTGACGTTGTTGTCGTCGCAGGCCGCGGCCGCGGTCTTGCCGTCGGAGGAGAACGCCACGTCCCAGACACGTTCCTGTGCCTTCTGGACGGGCGGTGGCGCCTGCGGCAGCACGGCGTCCCAGACCTTGACGGTCATGTCGCTGCTTGCCGTGGCAAGCGATCGGCCGTCGGGCGAGAATGCCACCTTCCTAACCCCGTCGGTGTGCCCGCAGCAGAAGGCCTGACGGGAAGCCACGTCCCAGACTCTCACGGTCCCGTCCCTGCAGGCCACGGCCAGGATCCGGCTGTCGGGGGAGAAGCGGACGCAGTCCACCGGGCCGGGGTGATCCTGCAAGGTTGTGCGCATCTGCCGGGTGGGGAAGTCCCAAAGGCTGACGCTCCCATCCGGGCTGGCAGTGGCTAAGGTACGACCGTCGGCAGAGAATGCCGCGGTGCTGGTATTGAAGCGATGCCCCGGGAAATCGGCAAGTGTCTGTCCGGTCTGGGCGTCCCACAAGCGGGCGCGCCGAAAGTCGCCGACCTGGACCAAGCTCTTACTATCCGGCGACCAGGCCACATCACACACATCCACACTCGTCGTTGTTACCTCGATTCGCTTCTGGCCGGTCTTGGCCGTGTCCCAAAGGACCATCTTCTTGTCTCGACCGCCGGAGGCCAGTGTGCTGCCATCGGGGGAAAACGCCAGTGCCCACACGCCCTCCTTGTGCCCTTGCAGGACGGCCTGCTCTTGACCCGTGGCCGCATCCGCGAGGAGGACATCGCCGGTTAGCAGCCCCGCAGCCAACGTTCGGCCGTCGGGCGAGAAAGCGACGGACCCCACTCCTGCGCGTTGGGGCCGCACCTGGGCCTTGCCCGTCGCCAAGTCCCACAGCCTGACGGTCGCATCCAGGCTTCCCGACGCCAGCGTCTTACCGTCGGGGCTATAGGCCACGCAGGTGACGGTTTGGGCGTGCCCCCGCAGGGTGAACCGCAGGCGCTCGTGGCACTGCCGCCACAGGTAATACCACTCAAAGCCCCTGACGTCCGGGAGGGGAGGCTGGGGCCGCTGCGCCTCGATGATTTGCAGGGCCCGGCCGTAGTGCCCGCGCCCGAGCCACTGCTCGGCCAAGGCCATCTGCGAGGTGTAAAGGTACCGGCGGGCGGCCAGTTCCCGGTCCTCGGCCCGCGCTTTCTGCTCCTCGGCGGTCTTCTGCTCTGCGAGGGCGACCTGACGTTGCTCGTCGGCCTTCGCGGCATTGTCCTTGGCCGCCTGGAAGTTCGTCTCGGCCCGGTTGCGCTCCTGGGCCACCCGGATGTAGGCGTAGCCGGCCATGGCGAGCAGCGCCGCCAGCATCAGCGCGGCGACCGCCACGCGGCCGCGATACTTCCGGATGCGCTTGCGGAGGAAGTACATTGTCGTCGGCGCCTTGGCCGAGAGCGGCTCGCCCGTGAGGTAATTGTTGATGTCGTCGGCCAGGTCCCCCGCCGAGTCGTATCGCCCCTCCGGGTCGTGGGCGAGCGCCTTCAGGAGGAGCGCCTCGAGTTCCTTGTCGAGGTCCTTCGCCACGGCCCGCGGACGCCTGGCCTCTTCCTCGGCAATCCGCTTGAGTAGTTCGTAGCGCGTTCCCGACAACTCATGGGGGAAATCGCCCGTCAAGAGCCGGTACAGGACCACGCCGAGGCTGTACACGTCGCTGCGGATGTCGAGGTGGTCGATCTTGCCTGCCGCCTGCTCCGGCGACATGTAGGCAGGCGTCCCCGCCACTTCCCCGTCCGTTGACACCGTCACTCCCACGTGCCCGTGGAAGAGGTCCTTTGCCAGACCGAAGTCCAAGACGTGTGGCTGGCCGTCGGGTGTAACGAAGATATTCCACGGCTTGAGGTCGCGGTGGATGACTCCGCGTCGGTGGGCGTGCTGAACGGCTTCGCAGATGGTTCTCATCAATTGCAGGACCTGGCGGCGGTCCAGGTGGTTCTGCTCGGCATAGTCGTCAAGCGGGAGGCCCTCGACCAGTTCCATGGCGTAGTAGTAGACGCCGTGGCGCAGGCCGCTGTCGTAGACACGGGCAATGTGGGGGTGTTCGAGGCCGGCAGTCACCTCGACCTCGCGCTCAAATCGCAGGCGGGCCTTGTCGGAGGCGAAGGCGCCGGACCCCAGGAGTTTCAGGGCCACCTCGCGGTGGGTGCTCTTCTGGACCGCCCGCCAGACGGTGCCCATGCCGCCTTCGCCGAGGGGGCCGAGGACCTGATACCCCTCGACCTCGGGGACCGGCCCCGGCGGGCCAGGCGCCGCGCCAGGGGCGCGCCCGCCTGACAGGGCCGCGTCGGAAGATCCCATCTCGGCCGCCGCCACGTCCATCAGGTCCAGCCCGGCCAGGCATTCGGCCACCGGCCCGGCGATGTCGGCGTGGCGGTCCAGGAACGCCTGGCGGTCGGGCCTTTCCCCCCGCTTCAGGGCCGACAGGTACTCCTCCACCGCTTGGGCCACCCGCCCCACGTGGGCCTCGGCCAGCCCGTCCAGGGATTCGCCCTTCTGCCCGTTCGTCCTCGGCGATTCTTCCTCCGGCGAAGTGTTTTTCCCGTTCATGATTCTGGCCCCGCAAACGAGCGCCGCAGCCTGGCCAGGGCCCGAGCCCAGAGGTTCTTGACGCTGTCTGTGGTCCGGTCCAGGCGCTGGGCGATCTGGGCGAAACTCAGGCCCTCCAGGTGCCGCAGCACCAGGACCTGGCAGTAGTCTTGTGGCAGGCGGGCCATGGCATCGGCCACCAGCACGGCCTGCTCGCGCCGGGCGGCCCGATGGCTGGGGCTGCTGCTGCGACGGGCCAGGCCGCCGGCCAGCCCCTGCGACGACGAGTTCAGGTCGTCCAGCAGACGCCGCTCCAACTGCACGTCGCGGCACTGGGCCCCGGAGTACCGGCGCACCAAGTCCGCCAGATTGGCTGCCAGGATCCGCCGCAGCCACGCTACCAGTTTCACCTCCTGGGTCCCGCGGAATTGGCCAAAGTCCCGCGCCGCCTCCAGGAAGGTCTCCTGGACAATATCCGAGGCATCCACCTTGCCGGCCAGCCGCCGGTCGAGGCGCAGCCCCGCCAGAAGGCGCAGGTACGAGCGATACTGCTCCAGGAGCCGCCCCAACGCCTGCGCGTCGCCGGCCTGGGCCTGCCGAATGCACAGCGCCACCTCTGACGAGGACAAAATGTCCATCGACGATACCTCTGGACGAGGAAGGTCACACTGGATTATACCTCACCGCCCTTTATCCCGCCAGAATCGGGTTCATTGCTCCGGCGCGGGGCCGTTGGGGACAAGGAGTGGCCCCAACGGCCGTGGCTGTCCGAAGAACCGAATGGCTCCTACTTGATGAGGAACGTGTCCCAATTCGAGTCCCCGACGTCCGGGTACCCGTCGACCGTGACCGTGGCCGTGTAGGTCCCCTTCGGGAGCGAGGACGTGTCGTTGAACTTCACGGGGGCGGTGGACCCGGAGGCCAGCGAGACCGGCCGCGGCGCCAGGACCTGGACGTGGCCCTGGGCGTCCTCGACCGTGCAGTGCACCGTGAGCGTGAGTGGACCGGCGGTCTCGTTCTTGACGTTGGCCGTGATGTTGTACTTCCCGCCCTGCCGGATGTCCACCGCGACCACGGAAACCACGGTGACTCCGACTTCGGGTGGTGCGGGCACACCCAGCCGGTCGTGGACGAACACGTCATCCACGGCGTTCGTGTCGCCGAAGACCAGGTTGCTGGCCTCCGACACGAAGCCCACACACCGGCCATCCCCACTGATCGAGGGCCGCAAGGCTTTATCGTTTGCTTCGCTGCCATCGTTGGAGACGTTCACGCGGGTTGTCTCGCCCGTTTGCAGGTCGCGGACGAAGACGTCGGTAAAGCCGTTGGTGTCGCCTGGAACCAGGTTCGTGGACGACGAGTTGAAAGTCAGCCATCGTCCGTCGGCACTGATGTTGGGGGTGGCCGCTCCTCCGTTGCCTTGCTCGCCGTTGGTGCCGACGCTGGCCCGCGTCGTCTCGCCCGTTTGCCGGTCGTGGACGAAGATGTCCGTCAGCCCGTTGTCGTCGCCTGGGACGAGGTTGGTGGCGTCCGATTGGAAGGTTACATATCGTCCGTCCGCGCTGATCGAGGGGCACCAGTCACTGGCGCCGTTGGCTTGCGTTCCGTCGCTGGCGACGCTCACGCGCGTCGTCTGTCCGGTGTCCCGGTCGTAGACAAACATGTCGTTGCACTGGTTGTTGTCCCCCTCGACCAGATTGGCCGAGGCCGAGCAGAAGGCGACGAAGCGGCCGTTGCCGCTGATGGCGGGACCGTATTGCCCACCCCCGTCTGGGTCGCCGCTCACGCACGTGAGCGTACGTTCCGTGAGGTCACTGACAAAGAAGTATCCGCCGGCCCTGAAGGCCACGAACCGGCCGTCGTCGCTGATGCTCGGCCGCACTCTAATCACGTTGAGGTCCGCCCCTTCCGCGGTGACGCTGACGAGCGTGTTCTGACCGGTTTGTCGGTCGTGGACATAGACCCTGTAAGGCCAACCCACGGACCGGTCCACCGGGACGAAGTTGCGCGCCGCGGAGATGAAGGCCACGAACCGCCCGTCAGCACTGATGGAGGGATTGAAAGACATGCTGTCGCCCTCTCGGCCATCCGCGCAGACGCTCACCCGCGTCGTCTCGCCCGTCTTTCGGTCGTGCACGAAGACATCAGCGGCCTTGTTCTTGTCGTTCGGAACCAGGTTAGACGCAGACGAGTCGAACACCACGAACCGGCCGTCGGCGCTGAAGGAGGCGCCAAGCCCTCCGTATCCTATGCAGCCGGATTGAGCGTTCCCCTGGGTCCCGTCGGAGGCCACGCTGACCCGTTCGGTGGTCTGGCCGACCGCTGCGGAACCGGAGACCAGCATCGCGGCGCACACGACCAACCCCAGGCAAGTAACGTGCTTGAACATGACCATTCCTCCCTTTTGGGTCTGCATTGGAATCGCGCACCCCTCGGGCCGGACGCGCAGACCGTGCGTCCGCCTCAGGGCCGGGCCGGTGAGGGCCCGCCGGCTAACGACCCTATCTGATTTGTGATGCCGGCGTCGCGGATAGGGGGATCGCCGGCGGCTGCTTTCCGTTGCTCAGCTGTTGATCGCGCCATACACCTGGTTGGCCAGACGACGCAGCAGGATCTCCAACTCATTCCACTGCCCGTCCCCGCCCAGGTCATACAGCACGCCGTTCACCGTGCGCGCATCCGTCGCGCGCAGGATGTCCATCACCACGACCTCCGTCCCGTTGGCCACACCGAACGCCTCCCCGTTCGTCCCAACGTTGAAGGTGCATGCCCCCACGCCGTATTCGCTCACCATAAACCCGTACGACTCGGGAATGGACTTCAGGGCCGGGTCCACCGTCGGGTGCTCCGGATCGTCGGATATGTAGCGGAACTCCACGAGCGTCTGGTTGGTTACGTAGGCGGCAAACGCCAGGGCCAGCGTGCGGGCCTCCAGCTTTGGCGACCCGCCAGCCATGTTCGCCCGCTCGCTGTTCAGGAACACCTGCTTGTAGAACTCGGCCACCTGGGCATTCGTCCTGCCCTCGAGGTTGTTGGCTCCCGCCCCAGCCCCATACATGTTCGGGAAGGTCACCGCGAGCCAGTGGCTCAGGAGCGTCGAGTCGGGGCTGCCGTTGAGCGAGCGGATCAGTTCCTGCCCGTGCTTGTTGTGCCAGAAGCCGATGGAGGCCGTCTGGTTCTTGCCCACCGTCCCCGTGGCCGTCGGCCGCTCGCCGAAGTTGTAGTTCACGGCTACCGAGTCCGGCTGGCTCAGCACAACATCCCCGAACAGGTCGTTGCCGGCATTGCTGCCGGCCGCCACGCCGTTGACGGTCCCCAGCACATCCTGGCCGTCGTTGTAGCCCGCCGGCTGGATCTCCCGGATGGAGTAGGTGCCCGGCCGCAGGTCGTCGAAGAGATACAGCCCCTCGCTGTCGGTGACCACCTGGAGGCTGACGGCGTTGCCGCGGTCGTCGGTGCCCTCGAGGCGGATCGTCACGCCCTCGATGGCCGCTTCGCCGAAGTTGACCTGTCCGTCGTTGTTGAAGTCCTCCCAGACCATGCCCTGGATCACGGAGGGCTGGATCTCGCCGAAGCCGTAGCCGGCGCCGTCCTCGCCGTCCAGGACAACCGCAATCCCGCTGATGCTGTTGCTGTCGGCATTGTTGTTCACCGAGCCGCCCAACGTGCCGGCAGTCTCTTTGCCGTCCAGCAGGCCGACGGGCTGTGCCTGTTCCTCCAGGCTGTACGTCCCCGGCCGCAGGTCTTCGAAGAGGAACCAGCCATCGGCTCCCGTCGTGGTCGCCAGGTCCACCGGCCCGCGGTCGCCGATACCCGTAAGGCGGATGCTCACGCCTGCGATCCCCGGCTCGCCGTCGTCTGCGCCGTCATTGTCGAGGTCGTCAAACACCCGGCCGGACAGGTCGGGCAGGCGGTTGACGTACACGCTCACGCTGGCCGTGTCGGTCCCGCCATGGCCGTCGCTCACGACATACTCGAAGGCGTCCGCGCCCGAGAAATCTTTCTTCAGCGTGTAAGTCAACGTCCTGTCCGCGTTGAGGAGCACCGTGCCGCTCGCTGCAGGTCCGACCGAAGAGATCGAGAGAACATCACTCGTGTCCACATCCGCGTCGTTGGCGAGGACGTTGATCATGATGGGTGCTTCCTCATCGGTCACCGCTGCATCATGCCCGGCTACCGGGGCGTCGTTGACCGGATTGACGGTGATCGTGACCGTGGGGACGTCGCTTTCCTCGATGCCGTTGGTGGCCCGGTAGGTGAAGGTGTCGGCGCCGTTGAAGTTGAGAGCGGGCGTGTAGTTGAAGGTTCCGTCGCCGTTGGATGTCAGCGTGCCGTTCTTCGGCGCCGCCGTCACCACGACCGCCAGTGGCGCGCCCTGGGGATCGAGGTCGTTGGCGAGAGGAGCGACGATCAGCGGGACGTCCTCGTCCGTCTCAACCTGGTCTGAGAAGACCTCGGGCCGCGTGCTCCCGGGGGTGGTTTGGAAGGTGTCGGTTCCGCCGCCGGGGACGAAGGTGTTGTTCCCGTCGCCGCCGATGATGATATTCGTCCTGGACCCGCCGACAAGGATATCATCACCGGCACCCCCGTCGAGGACGTTGGCCCCGCCCCCGCCGAGCAGCGTGTCGTTGCCGTCGCCCCCGATGAGCGTGCTGGGCAGCATGATCAGGGGATCGATCGTGATCACGTCATCCCCGCCCATGCCGTAGACGACGATGCTGGTGACGAGGGATTCGTCGAAGCTGAACTCCTCAACGCCCTCGCTGTTTTCGATCCGGACGTCGATGCTGCCCTTCTTGACGTCGATCTTGTCGGCGATGGCCTTGGCGACCACGATCAGCTTGCCGTCCTTATCGACGTTGGCCGGGACCACGTGGACGAGATGCTGGGCCATCTCGGTCTCCACGCCGGCCTGGTCTGTTGCCATCACCTGCACCCTCATGTTCCCCTTTTCGGGGTAGGTATGGGAGATGACGATACCGTTGCTCGGGCTGAGGGCCTCGGCTGTGCCGTCGCCCCACTGAATGCTGTAGGTGTATCCGGCGGCATTGACGGCGGTGAAGGTGAAAAGGAGTTGCTCCGTAGGGGCTGCCTTATCCGGCCCGGCGATGGTGGCCGCAGGCGGGATGATCCCGTTCTCGTAACGGGCCAGGCCGATGTCGTAGCTGACGCTGCCGGCGACCACGATGCTTTGTCCGTCCACGGCGACGCCGACCCCAAAGGCGTCCGGGCACTCCTTTCCGGGTTCGCCGAAATAGGTGGTCGCGATGCCGCCTGTGCCGAAATCGGGATCAAGGACCCCGGCCCCGGTGTAGCGAAGCACCCTGAGGGGATGACGGTCAAATCCTTGTGAAACTGGATACCCAAATAGCGTCGGGCCGTATCCATCCGCGACGATGACATTCCCTGCGGCGTCGATAGCCAGGCTGGCGGCGACTTCATCGTCGTCGCCGAAATCCGACACGACCTTCCCGTCCACGCCGAACGAGGTGTCGAGGCTTCCGTCGACGTTGTACTTGGCCAAGGCGTAATCAGACTGGTCGTTCAGCCACGCATAGCCGGCGGCGAGTATCGTGTCCCCGCTTCCGATGGTCATGGCATACGCTTCATCGTACGGTGAGCCCAAGTCGGTGCGGACCTTCCCGCCGGTCCCGAAGCTCTGGTCAAGCGTGCCGTCGGTGGTGTAGCGTGCCAGGGCGAAGTCATAGTAGTCTCCGGTTTCCGAAGGATACAACGTCGATGACCCCGCTGCGACGATCCGGCCCTGGCTGTCAACTCCAAGAGCGTAGACCTCGTCGCTTCTGCCGTCGAAGTCGGTGATCACCGTGCCGCTTGTGCCGAATGATGTGTCCACGCTACCGTTGCTGTAATAGCGGGATATGGTGAAATCGTGATCACTGTACCATGGGTGCGACGAGAGGTCCACAGTGCCGATGACAATCCTGTCGTCCCCATTGGGATTGGGCTCCAGAGCCAGGGCCCAGGCACAATGGTGGGTGAAGCCGGTAGTGAGCACCCCCGCAGTTCCGAAACCGGCATCAAGCGTGCCGTCATTGTTGTAGCGGATCAGCGTGGTGACCCTGCCCTGTGGGCTATTGGAAACGCCCGCGATCACGATCTTGTCGTTACTCCTGTCGATAGCGACGTTCGCGGCTTGGCCGGACATGCCATCCACGCAGGTGATCACTTTCCCGCCGTCCCCGAACTGGCTGTCCAAAGTTCCGTCCCTGTTGTAGCGGGCCAGGAGATACCCGAAACCTTCGGCAGACGGGCCGCACCCCGCCACGAGGATGTGGCCATCGCTCTCGATGGCCATCGCGGAGGCCTGCTCCGACCCCCCAAAATCGGTGAGCACCAAGCCGCCGATGCCGAAGGTGGGGTCCAAGGCCCCGGCGGTGAGGGCGGGCGGCACGTTCCGGAGCGTGAGAGTCAGGCTGTCGCTGGCCGACGCGCCGTAGCCGTCTTCAACCGTCAGTGTGACGGTGTAAGTCCCCTCTTGGCCGTAGACGTGGCTGACCGTTTCGCCGGTCGCTGTCTCGCCGTCGCCGAACTCCCAGGCGTAGGTCAGGACGTCGCCGTCCGGGTCGGAGGAGGCCGAGCCGTCGAAGGAGACGATCGCGCCCTCATGAGCGGTCTGATTCTCCCCCGCTTGGGCCACCGGGGCGTCGTTCACCGCCTTGACCGTGATCGTCACCGTGGCGACGTTGGAGTCAACGTTGCCGTCGTTGGCCTTGTAGGTGAACGTGTCGGCCCCATTGAAGTTGGGATTCGGGGTGTACGTGAAGGAGCCGTCCAGGTTCAGTTCCAACGTGCCGTTGGCCGGAAGATCAACAAACATGGCGCTGAGCGCGTCGCCGTCAGCGTCGGTATCGTTGGCAAGGACGTTGCCCGCCAGCGGCATATCCTCGTTGGTCGTGGCCGTGTCATCCACAGCCACGGGGGCGTGGTTACCGGCCACCGCCAGGCCCGCCAGGAGGGTATTCAGGGCCGGGCCGAAGCTGAGGCTGATGGAATACGCGCCGGAGGGCCATGGGGCATCCTGCCAGTGGCCGTCGGACTCCTGGTTGCGGATGAGGTAAATGCTGAACTCCTGCTTCCAGTCATGCGCCGCGATCACGGAGAACTCACCGGCGTTGGGCAGCCCGGCGAGGCCCTGCCCCATGAAAAAGAGGTTCTCGATGTTGGCGCGGTCATCCGTCCGGAGATACGGGGTCGGATTCGTTCCGCCGTCGTTGTAGAACAGGCCCGTCGCCGAGTGGGATTCGTTCATCTGGGCGCTGACCCAGTTCTGGCCCACGGCGGCGACGTAGCTGTCGAACACCTGTCGGGCCTGGCCCGCGGTGATGGTCGCGCCCGTGTAGTCATGGCCGACCACGGCCGTGTCCCCGGCATCGAAGAGGCTGGACCCGAGCAGGGTCTCGCCCGCGAGGATGCCGCCGGTCAGGCCGAGGTCGCCGCCCTGGTTCTCCGAGGTGTACAGCCGGGCCAAGCCGTCCGCTGGGCTCTGGTCCGTCATCAGGTAGGCATGCAGCCGGTCGCGGACCTGGTTGTTGACGTGGACCCCGGCGCCGCCCATCCCGTCGACGGCCTCCTTCATCCCCATCACCTGCCAGGACGTCACCCGGCCCATGGCCATCCCCCCGCCGCCCGCGCAGCACCAGCCGCCCAACTGATTGTTGGCGGCATCGAGCTGCTGATAGGCCGAGAAGTCCACCATCTGCTGCACGATGTGCTCGATGGACCGGCCCTTGACCTGTGCGGCGTCACCGACCTGGGCGACGGTCCCGGCCAGGGCCGAGTGGGCGAGGGCGGCCATGATCGGCCCGTCGACGCCGATGATCTCGCCCTCCGCCAGCCCGAAGGGGACATTGGACAGGGCGATGCCGTCGTTGGTGCCGGGGATGGGCGTGAAGCCTTCGTCGGCCTCGTCCGCGGCCGGGATGCCGCCGACGGGGCCCAGGCTGAGCAGGAGGGAGTTCAGGGCGCGCATTGACGTCTCGGCGTAGGGATCAGTAGAGTAGCGCATATCATTCTGGGTGATCCACTCGGCGTCGGGCGCGGCGGGGCGATACCACACCCCGGAGTTGACGTCGTGCTGGTAGGTTGCGACGGGGTAGGCCGGCAGGTGTCCGGTCTCGGCCGCGAGCCAGACGAAGTAGGCCGCGGTCGATGTGGCTTCCGGCCCCGCGAACGAGCCGGTGATGTCGGCGCCGCTCCCGCTGCGCGACATCATCTGCAAATGTGTATACCATAGGGCGTCATCGAGGGCGACGGCCCGCATCACCTGAAGCTGCTCGGGCGTCGCATCCTGCGGGAGGGGCTCCTCGCCTGAAGGCTGCGCGGGGACGTCGGCGTCAACGAGGATCGGATAAGCCGCGTAGGCGTTCTCGGATCCGCAGGAGAGCCACAGCGTGGCTATGAAGAGCGTGTCGTACGTCACATGGGGCAGGGGAAGGCGCGCGCTCAGATCGTAGGCCACGATCCCGTCCGGCGTCCCCGAGACGATCTGCCGGGGCGCCGTGGCGGGCGTGTCCCAGATGTTGTCGCCGTTCAGATCCCACTGGAAGCGCGAGGCCGCGGCGGCAGCCGCGCTGGGGAACCCCCGGGCGACGGCCTTGAGCGTGACGTCGTGCCCGTTGTAGGCCAGGTGCGGGATGCTCAGGTCGCCCGGGACCGCGGGCACAGGGACCACCGACATGGACAGCAGCACCCGCGGCTCTAACGTCTCCAGGTGGAGCTGCTGATGCGCCCCTGCCTGCCGTCGCATGCTGTCATCACCCCTACCCGTCAACCACACCAAGAGCTTTGTAAACATCACCCCACCTCCTCACTAACGGTCCTTGACCCTGGGTTTCTCAGCCAACCTGCCCGCCTCGCTGATGACCTCAGCGCTGCCGGGCCCAGGCTGCCTTCTGAACCGAACCGCCGCATCTGCCGGTACCGTCCATGTTTCACTGGCTAAAGCGCCTATTCGACATAACTGCGTCTTCTTTCGTCGTTGGCTCCCGCTGCTCCGTTGCTGCGGGGTCCGTCTCTGCACATAATGACAAGGCCGAGCCTCCGGCGGGCGGAACGCCCGTCCGGGGCAGGCCCGGCCGGCGAGTTCCTGCGTGGAAGCTGAGGCTCGCCGGCCGCTTCCTCTCCCAGCACAGCGCTGCCGCACTCACGGCAGGTCGTTGACCCACGCGGGATTCCAGTGCGGGTCGACGGCCCATTGTTTGTCCTGAAGGCTGCTCAACCACGTCAGCCCCGTGCCGTCAGTGCGAATCCGGGCGACCTCGATATTTGACACAAAGGCGACATACTGGCCATCAGGCGACCACGCCGGCTTCTGGGCCGCTTGACACTCGTATTCAGCGTACGTGCCACTGTCGCTTCCGCGCATCCAGAGCACTCTCGGTGGCCCAAATACGGGAACACCGCTTGATGCGTCCACGTCCACCAGCATGATGAAGCGCCCATTATGCTGAGAGTAAGCAAGCGACCGTCCGTCAGGCGACCACGCCACGCCGCGCTGATTGACGGGACCGCCGCCCTCCATTGGCTGCCATTCGAGGATCACTGGCTCGTCGGCGTTGATATGCAGGGCGCCTGTACCGTCATTGGTGATCTCCACTGCGACCACCGCGATCTGAGGGGTCCACCAATACCCGCTGCCATAGGCGACCAGCCCCTGGAAGCCGGGTTTGCCGGGATCCAGGTCCGGCCCGAAGTCGAGGCCCGATTGCCCGGCCTCTCCAGGGTACAGGAGGGGAAGGTGGCCGATCTCGCCGGAGAGCAAGTCGAGGATGGCGACCTGTCCGCATTCGCCGCAGGTATAGGCAATCTTGGTATCGTCAGGCGTCCAGGACAGTCCAAAGAACGGGTTGGGCCTGTGAAAGCCGGCGCCACTGAAAGAGCGCACCTTCTGCAGGCCCGAGCCGTCAGGTGCGACAGTGTACAGATCCATCCAAGGCTTCTTGGTGTTGGGCTGATGGAGGAAGGCGATCTGCGAGCCATCGTGCGACCAAGTGGGACGGTGAACATAGCCTCCCGACAGTCGAACGAGTTGCCGTGTGGCCGAACCGTCGGCAGTCATCAGGCAGATGCTGCCCTGATAGTGTCCCAAGTATACGTTGGACTGCATTTCCACGTACACCAAGGCGGGGTTGGTCAAGGGCGGCGGCGGGGCCGGCGGGGGCTTGGCGGCCCACGTCAGGCTGGCAGCCAGGACCGCGAGCGCCAAGGACACCGCCAGGCCAAGGTATCCGATCTTCGTGCGCTGAGACATCGTACGCCTCCTTACTGGCAATTGCCTTCGGTCTGCGGCAGAAGAGAAATGCCTTCGGGCCGGACGCGCAGACCTGCCGCCCGGCCCAGGCCTGGGCCGCGAGGCCCTATGCGTGGCGGTGACCACTCACGAGCCACGAGGCAGCGCCGTCACGCGGTGCCGCATCGCGGGGTGCTCAAGACCGTTGGCCCGCTTGGGATTCCAGTGCGGTTGCGTGGTCCAGGACTTGGTCCGGGAGTTGCCCACGCAAGGCACGCCCCACGGCCTCCAACTTCATCCCCTGCGCGCATCGCCGCATCCCGGCCATAAGTGCACCTCCTTTCGGCTCCGTCTGTTCCGCCGGGCGCGGTGCTGGTGCCGGCCACGTGGTGCCGGAACGCTCCACAGCGCCCCCTCCATGAAAGAAGGCGTAAACGCGGCCAAATCGTGCCGCCGATTTTCACTTTTCGGGGGTCTGTTGGATGAGGGACAGGAGGGCGGAAACGGGAGTCTGAGCGGTGTAGCCATTCTTAGCAAGCCCTATTGCCATGCGCCTCTGACGCTCTGACCTGCGCAACCGAGCGTTCTCCGTATCATCGCACTGACTGCCAGCTGTTCGCACACGACACGTACTGAGGCCGTGTCGGGCCTTTGCCACTGCGGTCTTCCTCGTGTGTCATGCCAAGAGGCCAGCCTTTGCGTGGCAGTCTCGTCAGACGGCGCCGAAGGCCAGTTCATGCGGCGAGACGATGCGCATGCGGCCGCGGCCGGAGGGGATGAGGACGAGTTCGGTGCGGCGGCCGACGACGCCGACCTGGAGGGAGGAGACGGGGTGGGCGTCGAGTGTAAGTGACTCAAGGCGCTTGGCGAAGTAGCGGCACTCGCAGCCGGTGCGCCGGGTCTTCGTGGTGTCGTACTCGAAGTCGAACCACGGCGGTGGGAGAGACTTGTACACGCGGCGGCTGGCGCGGAAGCAGCCGCAGCCGAAGTTCAGGTAGTGGCCGGCCATGCCGTAACGGCCGAAGTAGCCGCAGTAGATGATGTCGCCAGGCGCGCTGCGGATCTACGCCTCGCCGAGGCGCGTGCAAGCCCAAAGGCCCGAGGCGGCGCGGGTGGGCTGCTTACCTCCCGCGCCAGGCGCGCCACGTTGGCCGAGGGCGCGGCCTTTTGGCTTTTCGTTTACCACCAGGCCGTTCCTCTTGGCACACGGGCGAGCGTGGCGCGTTTCGGGCGGTCTGGACGATGCTCCGCGGGGTTTCATCCGATAGGCGGGGCCAGGCGGCGGTGACCTCGGCCCAGTCCTTGGACGGTTCGGCCTCCTGCCAGGCGGGGTTCTTGGGGGCGTCGGCGGCTGTCCCGGTTCGTCCTATCTACCATCCTGGGCCGCGCTCTGGCAACACCCCTCGCTTCTCCGAACGCTCGCCTGTGTGCCAGATTCGCTGAGGTTGAACAGCCCCTGATCCGCCCCTTCACTACTGGACAGATCATCTCGGGGCCTGTATCTTCGTAGTCAAGTCACTTCCTGAGTCGGGGATAAGCATAACGCTCAATCAGGTCGCGGACTCGGTGAGCGTGCGAAAGCTCAGGGTGCCCTTACAGCCTTCTGGCAGGGAGACGTTGGTGTCCTTATCCGTTGTCAGCGTGAGCGTGCGAGAAGCGGCGGGGATCGGCAGCAGGTTTCCGCCCCGGCTCCGCGAGGTTCTGTCCCAAGCCGTTGGGCGCGTATCGCCGGAGGAACTTCCAGGGCTGCTGGCAAAGCATGAGGCTGACCCAGCTAACTTCGACGCCCGGATCGAACAGAACATCCGCGAACTGGCCCCGTCGCTGGTGATGGCGAAGAACGAGCCTGTATCTCCGCCTGGCGGCTTCAACAGCGACCTGGTTATCAGAACGGCGGACACGGCTGTCTGCGTCGAGATAGAGAAGGGGCATCTGTCCCGGTTTGAGCTGGACATCCTGAAGATGCTGGCTTTTGCCACCAGGTGCAAGTCAGAGCGCCCGGCCGTCCGATGCTTCGGTGCCTTCATCGTGCCGACGGACAACGTCGTGGCGCGGCACGTCACGGGCGGCGGCAGGGAATCGTCCTACGAGTACCTGACGCGGTTGAGCCGATTGGTGGTCAAGATAGCCCCGCTCGCCGTGGAAGACATCCTCTTGGTCGGCTACGGCGTCTCTAATCCAGCGCCAGGATTGCGGACGCAACGGAAGCGGGGCGCGCGGGGGGAGTCGGTGATCCGGTCGGATGGCCTGCTTCCGGGCGAAGTCCTGGCGACCAGATTGGGGGGATGCCCTCCCGAGCTCATCGTGTGGCTCCGCAAGAGGCTGGCCGCTACGTGCCAAGGCCTCCAGGAGAAGCTCAACCCCCGCGGCCGGTACTTGGGCTATGCGAGAAGGGGCCGGAGTGACGTGCTCTACGTGTACCTGCAGAGGCAGCGCCTGGTGATCGACATCCGGCTTCCGGCTGACCGGGCCGGCCAGGTCAGGCGGCTTGGGTTTGATGTCAGACCGCGACTCAACTACCAAGGGAGAGCAGGATGGCTGACGGGCATACGGGTTCCATACGGCACGCAGAAGCGCGGTGCTCTCGTGGACTTGGCCCTTGAGCCCCTGCGAGACTGATGCCGCCGGTGTTCCAGTGGACATAACGCGGAACCCGTTCTACCAGTTGAGGGGCCTACCCGTGAGGCGGAGGCGGCCCGGCGGCTGTCGCCGGTTCTTCGACTCGACGGCGTCGTAGCCGAAGAGGTATCGCCTCGCCTTGTGCAGGAATCCTACCATCAGAATCCACTCAGATTGATGCTCGCCGCCTGTGGCCGCGTGCCCTTCTCGCGGGCGACCTCGCGCTTCCAGTACCGGTACTTCGCCTCCACGTCGATGTAGCGGACCGACTGGCCGTCCACGGAAATGGTGTCTAGGCCCGCGCTCGTCTGGAGGAGCGTCTCGTACTTCGCCAGCATCGTTTCCGCGAACGTCGCCATCGCTACTCCCACCCGGACAGGCTTGGCCGGGCAAAAGAAAAAGGCCATGCGGGGTGCAGGTCCCTGCATGACCTTGAAGCCTCTTGCCCGGCCCGACCGGCGGATGATCAGTCCGCCCGCCGTGCCCGTCGCGTACCTGCCTGCCGCAGGCAGGTTCAGTTGTCCGTCCATTGATCTATACGCCGATACTGGACTGAAGCAATGGCGAAAGTGAGCGGAGGAGAGAATGTATTGGCAAAGGCCGAATACGTC
>Ga0315286_10001804_pt1 | contig 19619 bp, 17 predicted proteins | sample YL17G10_0_MG_FD_205038 | JGI IMG/M metagenome (GOLD analysis project Ga0315286, IMG submission 205038) | Sediment microbial communities from Yellowstone Lake, YNP, Wyoming, USA - YL17G10_0 | ecosystem: Environmental > Aquatic > Freshwater > Lake > Sediment | place: USA: Wyoming | collected... | reverse complement strand
CCATCAGGGATCAGGGGTTGAGGGCAGCACGGGAGGTTGCACGCCAAGAGGTCGATCGAACGCCCGAAACTGTGGTACTTCGGCAGCTGCTCGCATGGCTCGCCATGGAAGGAAAAGACTATCCGTTGGCACTCGAAGAATATCGCATTATTGACAAATTGAGCAGGGCCGGCGGCGCCGAACTCTTCGCATTTGCCCGTCGTTCCTCTCAGGAAGGCGTTCACAACGTGGCTGCCCGCGCATTCCAGGAAATTGTGGAAAAAAATATGTCGCCGTCACTGGTTCCTCAAGCTCGGTTTGGCTACGCCCGCGCCATGGAAGATCTGAGTGCCGACAACGACAGTGCGAAGACAAACGGCGACTCAGAGCCAAATGTGAGGAAAGCCGCACCGGCGACAACGGTGGCTGAAACTCAGAAATCCATGCAGGGAGTGCTCCAGCTCTACGAGGCAATCATTCGGGACTATCCGTTATCCGATCTCGCCGCCCAATCCTACTATCGCATCGGTCTCATTCGAATGAATCGTTTGTTTGACCTTGACGGTGCGTTGGATGCGTTCGAACAGGTTAAGAAGTCTGGTCCCCTATCTCAGACCACGTACGATGCTTCATTGAGGACTACGGAAGTCTATCTTCGGAAGAACGACCTGGTTGCGTCCCGAAAAGAATGCGAGAAGTTGCTACGGATTCCGGTTCCGTCTTACCAGCAGCAGGCGCACTTCAGCATCGCTGAGCTCGATTTTTTCGAAGGACAATTTGATTCCTGTCTTGCGAGGTTGAAATCCCTTTCGACAAACCTTGCGTCCGATCTTTCGAATGATGTCCTCCTGCTTCAGTATTTCATAGAAGAAAACCGCTCCTCAAATCCTGCTGCGTTGGTCGAATTCGCGAAAGCCGATCTACTGAAACGTCAGTCGAAATACTCCGAGAGCCTCGGGCGTTTCAACGAACTCGTGCGTCAATACCCTACCGCACTACTCGTCGATGATGCAGTGATGAAGATCTCCGAATTGCGACTGCTCTTGAATCAACCCAATGACGCTCTTGCATCATTGGAACATATCGTCAAGGATATGCCTGAAAGTATACTGAAGGACCGGGCACAGATGAGAATCGGCGAAGTGTTCGAATCCGTTCTCCGGGACAAGCCGAAGGCCATTGAAGCGTACGAGTTGCTCTTGGTAAAGTACCCCAATTCACTCTATGCGGAAGAAGCCCGAAAGCGGATACGATTGTTGCGCGGCGACTCGATTTAGAATTCACCAACGATATCCACCGATAAGGACGGAAACGAAAGGAAGGATGGATTTCTTCAAGCGGTTCCTCCTCTCTTTGAGCACTTGGCAGACTCATTTTCTGACATGAGATGAAATCATACCTGCGTAGGAAAAAGCCACAGCCTCCCGTGGAGGGAGAATTCAAGGATTTTGGGCTTGGGACAAAGGTCGCGAGTCAGCGCGGCCGGATGATTAATCGGGACGGTTCCTTCAACGTCGAACGACGGGGCGTCGCATTTCTTGACCGGTTCAGCTTTTTCCACACACTCATCCGAACTTCATGGTGCCTCGGCGGTGGATATGGAGAAACTTCATGATTTTGAACGCGTATCGCTTCCCGACGACCGCGCTCATCGACTTTAACGAAAGATAACCCTCAATGTGGTTCCTATGAATACTTTCGTCCCCATGAACCGCTCGCTGTCGTGCCGGTTCTCCCTCTTTCGCTTTTCATTTCTTCCTGCGCACGTGTTCGCTTTCATCGTAATCTCTTCGTTCTTGAGCATACCCTCACTCTCCCAGTCCAAGCTTTTCATCCCGATGGATCTGAAGCAAACTGACCATCTCAAGTCATACGGTGTGGCTATCTGGATTCTCCAGCACAACGGGGAAGTGGATTGGCTTCTCAACTATCGCGGAGGATCGTTTCTGTGCGACAACAGCGAAGTCCTTGCCCGTGAGTGCCGCATTCGTGGAGTCTCGTTCGAACAGCTCTCGGCTGTCGAGGCTGCATCCATCTACGCTGAAGTCCAGCGAAACGACAACAACAAGGATCTTGTCCGGCTTGAAAAGATGCCCAAGATCGCTGTGTATGTGCCGCCAAACTTCAAGCCGTGGGATGATGCGGTGACGCTTGCACTGGAATATGCGGAAGTCCCCTATACGAAGATTTGGGATGAGGAAGTCCTGAACGGCAAACTGGCGGAGTACGATTGGCTCCATCTTCATCACGAAGATTTTACGGGCCAGTATGGAAAATTCTACGCCAACTACCGCAACGCACAGTGGTACATCGAACAACAGCTCTTGTATGAGCGAGAGGCAAAGCGGCTTGGATTCAAGAAAGTTTCGGACGAGAAAAAGGCTGTCGCCAGGGCGATCAAGGACTATATCGGAAACGGTGGTTTCATGTTTGCCATGTGCTCCGCGACCGATAGCTACGACATTGCCCTCGCCGCGCAGAATGTCGACATCTGCGATGTGATGTTCGACGGCGATCTACCCGACCGCAACGCCCAGCAGCGGCTTGATTTTTCAAAGACACTCGCATTCGAGAACTTCAAGCTCGACATGAACCCGATGCGGTATGAGTATTCGGACATCGACATCCCGACAAGTGACCCGCCGCCGATCCGAGATCCGAACACGGACTATTTTACACTCTTCGAGTTCTCTGCCAAGTACGACCCTGTGCCAACGATGCTGACGCAGGATCATGTTTCCATTGTGCACGGATTCATGGGACAGACAACGGCATTCAAGAAGAGTCTTATCAAGCGGACGGTCGTTGTTCTGGCAGAGCGCGAGGGGACAGAAGAAGTGAGATACATTCACGGCAATTTCGGCCGGGGCACCTTTACGTGGTACGCAGGACACGACCCGGAAGACTACCAGCATGCTGTCGGCGATCCTCCCACAGATCTCTCGCTTCACAGAAACTCCCCCGGCTATCGCCTGATCCTGAACAACGTCTTATTTCCTGCGGCAAAGAAGAAACAACAGAAGACCTGATCGCTCTTCGCCCTTTCGGGTTTACGGGGAATTTAGTTCGGTTCGGCGTGGATCGTAATGCGGCGCAACTGCTTGAATTGCTGATACAGGAAGCTTTCGAGCTCCGAAATGATCTGATGGACTTCCTCCAGCGTTCGTTCCTTTTGTATCTGGCATGAAAGCGTCACGTTGTACTTGTTCCCTTCCTGCAGCAACGTGAAATCGTTGCATCGAACAATCCTCGAGTCTCCTGCCACGACTTCCTTGATCTGACGGCTGAGCCTGTGTTCAGAGTCGGTCACATCACTCAGCTCCTGTTCCCGGGCGAGGTATTCTTCCATGTGAATCGTCACTTTGCCGACGGCCGGCAGATCCCGCTGAATCTGATCCTCGATTTCTGAAGCGGTGTCGTGCGCGTCCGGGAATGACTTCCCCTTTTGGTATTCCACATCGAAGTCTATAAAATAGCGGCCGTCGATGAGGTGAACTTCGAGGTTGTGGGGAGCCCGAAGTCCCTGGTTCATCACGATCATCCGGATCTTGTCGATGATGGATTCATCCGCGCTTTCAACCGGCTCTGCGTGGACGATAACATCAACATTCGGATGCAATGCCTGGAGCGCTTTTTCGATGTTGTCCATGATGATGTGCGCGCGCTGGAACGGAATTGTTCGGCGGATGGCGACGGTCGTATCGACAAAGGTCTTGGGGCCGGAAAGACGGAGGCGCAGGCTCCGCACCTCTTCCACTCCCTCGGTCTCCTTGATTGCCGTTTCGACACGATCCTTGAGGCCCGCTGGAACCCGATCCATCAGGGCATCGATGGTGCGCCGTCCCAGGCGGTAACTCACAAAGAACACCAGAAGAGCAACGGCGATTGCGACGACGGCGTCCGCCAAAGGGTAGCCGAGAGCGACAAAGACAAGACCCACAATAACGGTCAGGGACGACCAGATATCACTCGAAAAGTGGAGTGCGTCGGCTTCGAGCGCCTGACTGTTGTGTTTTTTTGCCACTCGGCTGAGGGCGCGCGACCGGCTCGCATCAACAACAATGGAGATACCCATCACCAGAAAGCTCCAGACCGTCGCCTCGACGTGCGTTGAATGATGGGTCAGTCGGCTCACCGCTTCCCAGACGATCCATCCGCAAGTAATGATGAGCAGAATGGTTTCCACGAATGCGGAGATGTTCTCGATCTTTCCGTGCCCGTATTGATGGTCGTAGTCGGCGGGCTTGTCGGCAATCGTGACGGCAACGAGTGTGATGATAGCGGCGAGAAGATCGAGCCCGGAGTGCGCAGCTTCCGAGAGGATGCCGAGGCTGTTTGTCTCAAGCCCCACCACCAGCTTGAAGCCCGTCAGGAAAACCGCGGCAGCCACGGAACTGAGTGCAATGGTAATCTTCTCTCGCGTTGCCGATGTCGTTTTCATGAATTCCTCAGACGGCAAGATACGCACGGTTTTGCTCCCCTTCAACGAACATATGCGTTCCGTTTAGGAATTTTTCACCGGGTGTTGAAAAATGCTCGGAGATTGTCTATATTCATCCTGAAGATTGTCTGGACCGCGTTCCTCATCATCCAATTCCAGAAAGCATCTCCGCCTGGACTAGTCGTGCGATTCGCCATCATTTCCGACATCCATTCCAACCTTGAAGCGCTCTCGAAGGCCTTGGATCTGATCGACGAACACTCGGTCGATGAAATTGTCTGTCTTGGCGATATTGTCGGTTACGGCGCCAATCCCAACGAGTGTATCCGCCTTGTGCGCAACCGGTGCCGTATTGTTCTTCTGGGCAATCACGACGCAGCAGCTCTCAACCCTGTCGTGGGCGATACGTTCACCAAGAACGCCCGCATCGCCATAGCCTGGACGAGAGAGCAACTCAACGCTGAAAACAAAGCCTTTCTCGAACGTCTGCCGCTGACGGCCCGGCGCGACGGTGTTCTGTTTGTCCATGGCTCGCCGTATCAACCAGCGCTCTGGTACTATGTCATTTCGGAGGAGGAGGCTGAAGCCGCCTTCCAGAGTTTTTCGGAGCAGATTTGTTTCATCGGGCATTCTCACTTCCCGGCGATTTTTTCCGAAGACGGTCCGGTTCGTTCAATATCGCGAGACTCCCGTCATCTTGTCAATGTCGGCAGCGTCGGTCAGCCACGGGACGGAAATTCACGCCTCAGCATTGGAATTTTCGATACAACTGCCTGGAGTTACAAAAACATTCGGAGCGACTATCCTGCAGAGATTGCCGCAGGAAAGATCCTTCAAGCAGGACTCCCGCGCGCGCTTGCTGATCGATTGACTATCGGGATGTGATGCGGGTGAAGGGTATTAGTTGCGAGAGAGGAGGGCGAGCATGCGGTCTTTTTTCATGGAAGAAACTGCCGCGCAGAGTGTTTCGTCCACAATCCAGACCACGACATTGCAGTCGGGGTGTCTCGGGTCCGTGTACCAACCGGTTTTCTGAAGGGCGGTTTTAGCAGCCGGCGAGACCGTGAGCAACGATCCTTCCAACGCCAGCCTCTTTTTCACCTCGTAGACATACAAGACTTCGCCGTCCACGTTGTAGACCAGATGGGCTAGTTGGATCCCCCGATATTCCGATGTGAGGGCGCCGTACGACGCGCATCGGTCCAAATGCTTCACGACGGCAAAATTGAAACCGTTGTCGCCCAGGAACTTGTGAACCTCCTCCGCATTGTTGGCGGCGGTTGTCGCTTTGAGCTCTCCTGTTCGGATTTTCGAGAAATTCTGAAGGGATTGGAAGATGATATCGTTCGATGCCGTGTGGACATCACTCTCCGCTTCGATACCCGGTGCAGGGCGGAAGAGAAGAAACGCCACAATCGCCATTGCTCCGGCCAAGGCGGGAACCAGGTTTCTTGCCGTCAGCCGCTCCCGGACCGAGTCGAACAGCGAAGAGCTTGACCGCGATTCTCCGCGCAGAGCCGATACGATGGCATGAAAAATCTGTGGAGGGGTGCTCGTGTAGGGACACTTCGTCTGGACAGCCATTTTGGTGATGGTCTCAAGCTCGTAGTCTTTCCGGCACGGTTTGCAGAGGTTGAGGTGCTCGAAAAAACCGGTCTTCGCCTGTGTCGGCAAACCGCCATCAATGGCCTCTCCCAGGTTGTTATGTACTTCTCTGCAGTTCACTCTTTCTCACCCTCACGCACTCTGGTGGACCCTCTGTTGACATGACTCGCTATCAGTCATTGGGAATAAGCCCCTGCTGCTTGGCATACTCAAAAAGTTCAACTTGCAGCAGTTTTCTTCCCCTGTGCAGTCTCGACCGCACTGTTCCGATCGGGCATTCGAGAAACTCCGCGATTTCTTCGTAGGTCAGTCCTTCAATGTCGCACAAGATCACCACGGTCCTGAATTCCTCCGGCAAATTCTGAAGCGCTTTCGTTACCTCATCTCCGAGGAGTCCACCGTAGAATTTTTCCTGCAGGTCGTTGGTATCGGTTACGGAGGCCCGGATGGAATCATAGAAATTCTCTATGTCTCCGTAATCAACTTTATCCGGCTCCCGGGTTTCTTTTCGGTAGCGGTTGATGTACGAGTTCTTCATGATGCGGAAGAGCCAGGCGCGGATGTTCGTGCCTTTCTCGTACTTGCTCCAGAAACGATACGCTTTCATGAACGTTTCCTGGAGCAAGTCCCGGGCATCGTCAGCATTGCCGGTCGTGCGAAGCGCAAAATTGTAAAGCAAATCCATATGAGGAAGTGCTTCCGCTTCGAACTCGGAGTGCCGCTCACGTATTGAACCCGAAACCGTATTTGGTCGAGCTTGGGTCATCCGCCGCCTAGTGGGATTATGTCCAAAAGGCGCTATGGAATTCCCTCACCCGACCGATATTCCTAACACAGGCTCTACAGGACAAGTTCCTCAGCTCCGGAGAAATTGGTACATCGTTGGATGGAGAATCTCTATTGCTGTACTAACGTACGAAAAAAAGTTCCCGATAACAATTTGCCGCGCGGGGCTGCTATCGACTAGTGCCGCTCCAAATAATTGATATTGTGCTTTCGACACCGCTTGGTGCTGTTGGAGCAGGCACTACTGCCTCATTTGAAAAGGCTCAGCCAAAAAAGCACAAGATTTCTTTTTGGTGGTGGCACTAGCGCACCTTGAGCAACGTCTGCAGTTCTTCCCACGGAATCGCCCTCTCCAGCTGGATCTGCTTGGAATTCAAGACAATCCCTGTCCCTGTCCGTTCTTCAAACGCGCCGTAGGTGCTCAGGTCGCCAAGGTCTACAACTTTCCCGATCAGACGAATGCTTCGTGTCGCCGGATCGAACTGTTCATCAAGATTGAAGGCAATGTCCGCCTTCAAGGTCGGAGCGTTCTTCTCTCCTTTGAATTCAATTCCACGCACAATGAGATCGTACAGGTTCTTTGTGTTGAAGGGGAGCGATTCATACGCGCTGAGGTCATTCTGCTCAAAATCTGCGGCTGCAATAGAGACCAGCGAGGTGAGGATGCCAACACAATTCAGCTTTCGGAGGAACATCTTCTCACGATCATTGGGCCACCCTCCCGATTCGACGAGGACGGTGCTCGTTCCCCACTGCTGGACTCTGTCGCCGAATGCACGGGGCTCATAGGTGTCGTCGTATTTGGCGACGTGCCCCGGAATAAACTGTTCCAGCGTTCGCGCGAATCCGGCTGCCACCTTTTTGGCTCGCGCACGGACCGCGTTATCCCCCCGTTTCTCGTCGGTTGCAGGCGCAAGGAGAGCTATTGCCGCGACCTTGGTGGTTTGCCCGACCGAGTACCTCGGATCCTGATCGTGGAGATTGAACCCGAACTGCGGCTGGAGCTGTTTCTGGGCATTCCGGAGGATATTCGCTTCGGGTGTGGTTAGCGCCGCCGCATCGCGGTTCATATCGATCAACTGGGCTGTCCGACGTGTGAATCGCTCCGCTCCATCCGGGTTGAGCATGGGGATCACCAACAGGGTGAGCTTCGATTGTATCAGTCGAGTAATTTCATGGTCTGGCCTTTGAGCAAGGAAACTGAAGATATCCATCAACGCCATGGTGGCTGTCGGCTCATCGCCATGCATTTGCGACCAGAGCAGAACCTTCGTTGCGCCGGCGCCAAAGGTGTAGAGCGAAATTGTGCGTCCCTCCGCAGATTGTCCAAGGGGCTGCGCCTTGATCGTTCCCGACTTGTTAACAGTGCCAATCCATCGGAGCATTTCTGCCTGTGTAAATCGACGACTGGTGATTTCCGGACGCTTGAACGTGTCGTAGGAATCAAACAGCTCTTTGGCGGTTTGGGCAGACATGGTGGAGGCAAGAAGTGTGCTCATAAGAAGCATCCGTGTGGTGAGAGTTGATTTCATGGCTCGCGTTGGCTCAGTGATTCGTCGTTCGGTGTCATGATGATGCATTTTGCTTCAATCTACCAGAAATTGTATAGAAATGCATTGGAGCACGATACCTCATCGCGTGGGAGCACGTTGTTGACATTCACACCGTCATTCAATATATTAGCGACAGTATTTCCCGTCCCTGGCGGGTCCTCAACGCAGACATTTCCATCAATACCAAAGGAGAATCTCAATGTCAGATATTTCGCTAGACGCACTTGGTATGGTCGAAACGAAAGGGCTCGTCGGATCAATTGAAGCCGCCGATGCCATGGTGAAGGCAGCGAAAGTCACTCTGATCGGAAAAGAACAAATTGGGGGCGGATATGTGACGGTGATGGTCCGGGGTGATGTCGGTGCGGTGAAAGCCGCAACGGATGCGGGAGCCGCAGCCGCCCAGCGTGTTGGAGAACTGGTTTCCGTCCATGTCATCCCACGACCGCACAGCGATGTGGAGATGATTCTTCCCAAGCGTCCTGCACAGAAGTAATTCCCATCGAAACCTGACACGCCCGCACAAGCCTGTCGGGTTTTTTTCATTTCATTGCACATGATTGATTACGCACTCGGCTTAATCGAAACAAGGGGTCTCGTCGGCGCCATCGAGGCGGCGGATGCCATGGTGAAAACCGCTAATGTCGTCCTCGTCGGCAAGGAACAGACCAATCCGGCGTTAATCACTATCAAGATTGTCGGCGACACGGCAGCGGTAAAGTCGGCGGTTGAAGCGGGGGCTGCTGCTGCCCAGCGTGTGGGGCAATTGGTGTCCAAACACATCATTCCCCGTCCCGCAGAAGGGATGGAGGACCTTATTTACACGAGGGGGTCCCGGACGAAGTTGGATGTTGAGGATGAGTTGCTGGGGGGACGTGTTGAAGAGGCGGACGAAGAGCCGGCAGGAGCTTCTTACGCAATGCCCGAAGGGTTGACGGAAGAGCAACAAGAGTATTACAAATCGTTGGAAAGTATGACAGTCCACGAACTGAGGCGGCATGCGCGGAGTGTGGAAGGACTTGCGATCTACGGAAGAGAGATTTCGAAGGCCAACAAATCGAGACTGCTTGAAGAGCTGATGAAGGTGAAGAAGTAACGCGCTTCTACTGCCAGACCAAAAATGCAAACCCCCGAAGGTTTTTCCTCCGGGGGTTTTGGAAACTGCGTGTTCGCGTCAGGCGGTCCGCCGATCCTTCGATCGAGTTTCTCCCGTCGCCCTCTTCGACTACGCTCAGAGTGACGACGGGGCTTGGGATAGCGGGCAAGTAACTCCTGACGCCACTACAAAAACAGGTTTCCGCAATCTGTTAGAATGGCCGCATGAACCGGAATGTCAATCGTGCCGCCTCTTTGATATCCGTCCGCCACGTCAACGCAATCCTGAACGATCCGCTCCGATTCGAAAATCCTGCCCCAATATCATGCTTGAACTCGCCCCACGTCACCTTGTCGAACCCCTCGCTGAAGCCGACCGTTGTTGGCACGTTCCTCGTGAAGCCTGCATCCGTCAGCAAAAGAATGTTGACGTTTCGGAAGAGCCACGTCGGCCAGAAATCGAGGTCATCCAGGAAGCTTCCGTTGATGATGTACTCGGCATTGAAAAGGACCATCCTGTTCCCCGACTCGGACTTGAACGGGTAGGCGTGGAGTGTCCCAAGCCCGCCGAGGTCATACATACGCTGCAACGGCAATGTCCCGTCCGAGGATCCTACACGGATGCGGAAGTTCAGGTTATCGTACGACGTAATGGGCTGATACCGGCGGACATCGATGATGTACTGATCGAAGTCGCGAAGTCCGCCGAGTGACTTCGGGCCGTACTCGAACCTCCCATACAAGCTCCACCCTTCTGGTCCGTGCATCGTCTTGCTGACGGTGCTTAACCCGCCGGAGGCCACCAGGCTTCGCATTTCTCCGTCGTCGATGGCCGGATTCAATCGGAACGTCTTCTCGCCGCCAAACAATGCCCAGTCGGTATTGTTGACGAGCGATCCGTAGGTGTCATACAGATAGGCGAGCTTGAGCTCGAGTTTCAGGTAGTCGTGTTGCTGATAGTAGGCAACGTGTGCAGTGCCGCCATAGCGTTCGTAGTAATCGCGGAAATCTTCATGAATTAAGAGGGCTGCCGCGGTGTTTTCGTTGACATCGATAAGCCATGAATCCTTTGAGTCCGTCAGGCTGTAGCCTTCGACGCCGATTTCGATCATTTCGTCGCCGTCTTCCTTCTTAATCGCGAATTGCCGTGCGAGACCAAGATTTCCCCGCCAGGTATGAGAGCGAAATCCCCATCCTATCGACCCAAAAGAACTGAATGTCTTTCTCCCATCCCAATAGAATTTCTTATCGGATCCCAGGCCCACGAAGAATCCCTCCACGCGGTTATACCGGAAGTGAAAATTCTCCATGGCGCCGGTTTCCGACGACCAGGGGACGCTAAATGATCTGCCCGGGTATTTGAACTTTTTCTGGTCTTCCCTGTAGCTCGCCGTTGAGGATTTGGTCTTGTCCATGTAACCCTCAACGATTCCCCCCTCATCCTTGACGATGTCGCCATTGATCACACGGGCATTTCCCGTGATCTTTCCTCCGTCCTTCACGTACAGCGTCCCCCCCACCACGAGAACATCGCCGTCGATCGTTCCATACAGCTTCAGGTCGCCCCCTTTGACAACGATATTGCCCGAAATCTTCTCGTCTCGGTCGATCGTCTTGTTCCCCTGAAACGTCTTGGTCTTGCTCTCGTCTTCCAAATCCACGTCAACTTTTTGTTTCCGGTTTCTCGCCGGGAGTGTGTCCGGGTTGAACGCGTTGAATTCCTCGTCGTTCGCGAACTCTCTCGTGATATCGGAAATAAACTTGTCAATTTTCCGTCCCAGCCTCTCGCCGATATCATCGTTGTTGTCGGTTTGAACTGGCTTCTGTTTTCGCGTCTGGCCTTCTGCGGACTGCAGACCGATCCAAAGAACTGCAAAGACCGCCAAACCAATGGCTCGCGTTTTCATGGTATCACCTCGTGCTTTTGAGAGTATGTCACATCAAACGTTACGATCCCCTATTGTAAAAGTTGCAAAGCTGAGGGATGTTTTTCCGCGACTCTGTGTATGGCGCTGACCGGAGTTCACAATCTTAGTGGAAATTTGCTATATTTGGACACAACGAAAGAGCGGGTCCTCAACCCAAGAACCATGCAACTCGCCATCAATATAGATCACATCGCCACGATCCGCAATGCCCGCGGAGGGACGGAGCCCGATCCCGTTGAAGGGGCCCGTATCTGCGAACACGCTGGAGCAGTCGGGATTGTCTGTCATCTAAGGGAAGACCGCCGCCATATTCGCGACGAGGACGTTCGACGATTGCGGTCATCGATCACCACGAAGCTCGATCTCGAGATGGGGGCGACAGACGAAATCATCGGTATTGCGCTGGATGTGAGGCCGGATCTGGTAACGTTGGTTCCGGAAAAACGCCAGGAAGTCACGACCGAAGGAGGGTTGGACGTCGTCTCCCAGAAGAAGCGCCTGGAAGATGTTATCCGGGCGTTTCACAAAGAGAAGATCGCCGTCAGTCTCTTCGTCGATCCGGTGCAGAAGCAGATTGAGACGTCGAAGGAAATCGGGTCGGATATGGTTGAGCTTCATACCGGTGAATATGCCAACGCCACAACAGCTGATGAAGTGCGGAAAGAACTGTCGCGGATTCAAGCGATGGCCAAGCTCGGGAAATTGCTGGGATTGACCGTCAATGGCGGCCACGGACTCAACTACCAGAACACCTCTGCCATTGCTGCGATCGACGAAATTCACGAAGTGAGCATCGGCCATGCCGTTATAACGCGGGCGGTCTTTGTGGGATTGGAACAAGCCGTGCGGGAAATGATGCAACTTGTGAATCCGCGAGGCTGATCACGGCGCGTCTCACCGTGCAAAACAAGATTATTCCGTATTTCCCCCTACACTCAAACCCAGAAGGAGGCTCCATGAAGTCCGGTCGCTACTCATTATTGTTCGTGTTGGTTCTCCCCTTTGCCCTTCTGGCGCAGGACATTCCACTCTTCACGTCTGATTTTCCACCGGAAGAGTTTGCACAGCGTCGTGTGCAGATCTACGACGCAATCGGCCCGCAGGGAATCGCGATCGTCCAGGGTGCGGCAAGTCCTGCTGGATACACCCGCTTCCGACAGTACAACGAGTTCTACTACTTGTGCGGTGTCGAAGTTCCGCATGCCTACCTTCTGATGGATGGCGGTTCACGCCGGACGACTTTGTTTCTTTGGCATCGTAACGAAGGGCGTGAGCGCGCCGAAGGAAAGATGTTGAGTGCCGATGATGCGGAGCTCGTAAAGAAACTCACCGGCGTTGACCAGGTGGCGTCGCTGGATATGCTGGGAGAAGTCCTCGCGCGTTTTGCGCGCAGCGGTTCCCCACGGTCGCTCTACACGCTCCTGACACCGGGGGAAGGATTTGCGATGAGCCGTGACCTTGCTCTCCGCGCTATCGCCGACTATACCGCCGATCCCTGGGATGGCAGGCCGATGCGCGAAGGACATTTTGCGCAGCTTCTGCGGGAACGGTTTCCGAGCTACGAAATCCGGGACCTAACGCCAACCTTGGATAACTTACGCGTCATCAAGAGCCCGAGAGAGGTTGCGCTCATCAAGAAGTCCACGCGCATCGCGTGTCTTGCGCAGCTGGACGCAATGCGCTCGACAAAGCCCGGCGTCATGGAATATGAACTCGATGCAGTGGCGAAATACATCTACTACCGCGACGGCGCACAGGGTGAAGCGTACTACTCGCTTATCCAGAGCGGACCAAACGCCATGTTTGGCCATTACAACGCCAACAAACGAAAAATGCAGGATGGTGATTTTGTGCTCTTCGATTTCGGTGCCGACTATGGGTACTACATGGGCGACGTGACACGTATGTGGCCTGTCAACGGGAAATTCAGTCCGACGCAGAAAGAGCTCTACGGTTTCTATCTTTCCTGCTACAGAGCCGTCCTCAACGCTATCAAGCCGGGCAGGACTGCTCAGTTCGTGCTGGAGGAAGCGTTGAAGGAAATGGAGGCGGTACTGGCAAGGACAAAATTCTCGAAGCCGATCTATGCAAAGGGGGCGGATGCGTACGTGGAATCGTACCGGAGACAGGTAAAGAATCCGCGCGCATCGCTTGGACACTGGGTCGGGATGGCAACGCATGATGACGGTTTGGATTCAGGACCGCTTCGCCCCGGCATGGTTTTTACCATTGAGCCGGCGTTTCGTGTCCCCGAAGAGAGTATCAATATTCGCTGCGAAGACATGATTGTGATAACAGAAACCGGGAAAGAAATACTTTCCGATTTCCTGCCGCTCGATGTCGATCGGATCGAGAAGGTGATGAAAGAAGAGGGGTTACTGCAGAAATATCCAAAAGATGATGGGAAGTAGCGGCTCTCCCAGACTCTCGAAATTGTTCTAAGCAGATGGTTGATTGGTCGTGGCGTCAGGAGTTATTTGGATTTGCCAGACTCCCGAAATTGTTCTGGGCGGACCCTGGCGAAATTTCGGGAGTCGTACTAATCAGCTTCGGGCGAGACTTCGGGGGCCGTTCCGTTTCTCAGCGCGGCATCAAGCACGTACTGGTTCTTCAGCCCTTCCGTGCCCGGCACAGGAGAATCTGTGTTGTTGAGTATGCTGGATGAGAATCGTGTGACCTCATCCACATACAGGTTGGGGACGACGATTGCTTCAACACGGGTCTCCACCTCCCTGTCCGCTTTGCCTTGTGTTACCGTCAAAGGAATTGTCATCTCGCTCCGCGTGAAATCCCGCGCGAACAGTGTCCCTTCTGTCCCAACGATTTCGAGTATGGAACGGCGGATAGGGGCTGCATAGGAACAATAGATCGACGCGAGGACGCCTTTCGAAAACCGAAGCGACAGCGCAGCCGTCGACTCCGTCGTGGCCTTCGTGGGGATCGGTTCCAGGTGGCTCTTTACCGAAACTACGTCGTCGTCCAGGATGAACCGAATGGTGTCCAGGCAATGCACGCCCACATCGAACAACGGTCCACCTCCCGCAACATTCTGGTCCAGGAGCCATGTACGCTGGGAATTGCGTCCGTCATAGATAAACTCCGACCTGACAAACGTTATCCGCCCGATTGATCCCGATTGAATGATTTCCTTCATCCGTACAGTGAGAGGTGACAGGCGGACCATATGTCCGACCATCAGCTTCACCTTGCTCTGGTCACACACCCGTATCATCTCCTCGGCCTCTGCGACATTCATCGCCATCGGTTTTTCGACGAGGATGTGCTTGCCGGCTTTTGCCGCCGCAAGCGTCTCGCGGCAATGTTCGGCATTGGCGGACACAATGAACACCGCGTCGACGTCCGGATGCGCGACAAGCTGATCGACCGAATCGCAAGCGTGCCGGATGCCGTATTCCGACGCCTTGGCTTTCGACGCAGCCAGTGAACGCTTCTGAATGGCCACGAGCTCTGAGTTGGCGGAAGCCTGGATTGCAGGAGCAATCGCGCGTTCAGCGAAATTGCCGAAGCCGATGATGCCGTAACGGACACGTTGAGTCATATGGCAAAATTCAAATATGGAAATTCGAAACACGAAAGAAGGTGAGATTTGGGCAACCCCACTCTTTGGGCCTCAACATTCGCATTTCGAGTTTGTTCAGGATTTAGGATTTCGGGTTTCGAAATTGTTTAGGATTTGAGATTTCGGATTTTGGGCTTTACGGTTCTATCCGAAAGATTGTTGTCGGAAAACATACTCAAGTTTCGGTGTGAAGGCAACTCTGGTCGTCTCGTGTTGTTGAATCCCACCGCGGTTTTGTCTATTTTCATCAACATTCGTTCCAACATTGCACTCCATATTTTCAGGATCCTTATGAGGCGAATCCTCCCCTTCCTTTCCTTGCTTGTTCTTTCTCATCTTTCCCTCATCGCGCAATCGCCCCAGAACGCCGGAGTCCCCACACGCGGGTGGCTCACGGTCGACTCGATTATGCAGGACCCCAAATGGATGGGGACATCGCCGAGCAATGTTTTCTGGTCGGAAGACGGCGAGAGCGTGTACTTCCATTGGCGCAGGGAAGGAGATGTGGCTGATTCCCTCTATGTTGTGAGTGCTGATGGCGGCACGCCGCGCAAAGTGACAATCCAGGAGCGAAAGGCACTCCCTTCCCGGTTCGGCGACTACACCAACGACCGGAAGAGGAAAGTCTACGTGAAAGACGGGGATATCTATCTGCTGGATATCAAAAAGAACAAAGAACTCCAACTCGTCAAGACGGCCGGGTCTGAGGCCAATCCGAGATTCACATTCGATGAGAAGAAGATCGTCTATGAGCGCGACGGCAATCTCATACTGCACAGCATTGCCGAAGGAACCGACGTTCAGTTGACAAACTTCCGCCCCGGAACAAGACCTCCCGACGACAAGAAGACCGACCTTCAAAAAACGCTCGAACAGCAACAGCTTGAGCTGTTTGATGTTCTCAAGAAACGAAAAAGCGACCGGGAGCTGCAAAAGAAGCTCCAGGAACTCCTCGAGCAAAAGAAGCCGAAGCCGTACTATCTTGGCCAGAAGAACGCATCGAGCTTCGTTCTCTCCCCGGACGAACGCTTCGTCACATTCGTTCTTTCCCAGTCAGCTACAGATGCCAAGCGGACGATTGTCCCGAACTACGTTACCGAGAGTGGATTCACCGAAGACATTTCAGGGCGGACAAAGGTGGGCGACCCTCAGACGAAGTTCGAATTCTACGTCTACCATACGACGCTCGATTCCATCATCCAGGTGAAGCCGGACGACATCGCCGGCATTGTTCCGGCAAAAGCTCCGAAGGATACGACCAAGTCCAAGCCGAAGCCGCGGGACGTGGTCTTCAACGGACCATACTGGTCGGATGACGGCGCTTCCGCGTTTGTGCAGTTGTTTTCGCAGGACAACAAAGACCGATGGATCGTCACGTTGGATTGTGAGAAGGCAAAGTTCACGACACTGCTGGATCGTCAGCATGATGACGCGTGGATCGGCGGACCGGGCGTTCGGGGATTCGGATCTTCACCGAGTATTGGCTGGATCGAATCCAGGCGAATATTCTTCCAATCGGAAGAAGACGGGTGGTCGCATCTCTACACCGTCGGAGCAGACGGCAAGAACAAGACGCAGCTCACGAAAGGCAATTTCGAGATCGAAGACCTGCGGATGTCCAACGACAAAAAGCGCTGGTTCTTCTCAAGCAATGAGGTTCATTACGGTGAGCACCATTACTACTCCATGTCTATCGACGGAGGTACGAGATCACGCATCACCTCCATGGAGGGACACAATGAGGTTACACTCTCACCCACCGAAGACAAGATCGCGATCGAATACTCGTTCAGCAACAAGATGCCCGAGCTTTATTGTATGGACGCGAGGCCGGGAGCAAAGGCGGTCAAGATAACCGAGTCGCCGTCCTCGCAGTTTCGGTCATACGACTGGCGTGTGCCCGAGATTTTCACGTTCAAAGCCCGCGATAGCGCCGACGTCCCGGCGCGGTTATTCAAGCCGGCCCAGCCGAATGGTGCCGCAGTGATGTTTGTGCACGGAGCGGGCTATCTCCAGAATGCGCACAAGGGTTGGAGCAGCTACTATCACGAATACATGTTTGAAAATCTTCTTACCGACAAGGGATACACCGTCCTTGACATCGATTACCGGGGCAGTGCGGGACTCGGACGCGACTGGAGGACGGCCATTTACCGGTACATGGGGGGAAAAGATCTGGACGACCATGTGGACGCGGCAAAGCTGTTGGTGGAAAAATACGGTGTCGACGGAAGACGTATCGGACTCTTTGGCGGTTCGTATGGGGGGTTCATCACGCTGATGGCCCTGTTGACGCAGCCGGATGTGTTCGCAGCCGGGGCAGCATTGCGGCCGGTAGCGGACTGGGCGCACTACAATCAGGGCTATACGGCATCGATCTTGAATATTCCACAAGAGGACTCCGTTGCCTATCGCCGAAGCTCTCCAATCTACCTCGCGTCCGGATTGAAGGGAGCGCTATTGATTTGTCACGGCGTTGTGGATGTGAACGTGCATTTCCAGGATGCGGTTCGGCTGGTGCAGCGGCTGATCGAGTTGAAGAAGGAGAATTGGGAGCTTGCGATCTACCCGGTTGAAGATCACGGATTTCGCGAACCGACGAGTTGGCTGGATGAGTACCGCAGGATATTGAAGTTGTTTGAGACGAGCATCGGAAATAGAAAATAGCAAATAGAAAATTGGAAAGAGAAGGACAGAGAACTTTCTTAACAGCGGAAGAGAAAACAGTCAAGATTATCAAAGGAATCCCACATGAAAGAAGACGGCAATCAGCTATCCATTTCGACGCGTGCCATACACGGTGACAAGCTGTATGCGTATAAAGGGCCCGTTTCGCTTCCCATCTATCAGACAACAACGTACCGGTTTGATTCCTCCGAGGATGCAATCCGCTACGCCAAGGGGGATCCGTCTGTGTACGTCTACACGCGGTATCACAATCCGACGGTTCACGACGTCGAGACAAAGCTGGCATTGATGGAGGGGGCAGAATCTGCGGCACTCTTTTCTTCCGGCATGGCAGCAATCACCACAGGTATTCTGGCGATCACGAAGGCCGGAGACGAGATCATCAGCACACCGGCGCTGTATGGCGGATCGTACCGCTTTTTCCGCGACGAATTGCCAAAGCAGAACATCACGGTCAAGTTTGTCCAGCCCGACCATCTTTCCCAGATTTCCAGTCTCGCAACGTCAAGAACGTCCATCGTCTACTTTGAGACGCCGACCAATCCAACACTGGCTCTTGTCGACATACAGGAAATTGTCCGCCAGACTCGGATTGCAGAAAAGAAGATCGGCAAGAAGATCACCGTCATGATTGACAACACGTTCGCTTCCATCCTGAACCAGGATCCGTTTGCCTACGGTGTTGATGTCATTACGGAGAGCGCCACAAAATATCTCGGCGGACACAGCGACGTGATGGCCGGAGTGATGCTTGGCAAGACGGAGTATATCAAGACGGTGAGAGGACTCGCAAAACATTTTGGCGGCTGTGCCGACCCGTTTGCGGCGTACTTGTTGTTTCGGAGTCTCAAGACATTCGAGTTGCGCGTTCATCGCCAGAACGACAATGCTTTCGCGCTCGCCAATGCACTCGAGAAGAACAAGCGTGTGAACAGAGTTCTCTACCCCGGCCTTCCGTCGCATCCGCAGCACAAGCTGGCGAAGAAGCAGATGGTGGGTTTTGGCGGCATGGTGACGATTGAGGTGAAGCCCTCGAAGGGTCTTTCACCCGTTGAGGCCGCGGCAAAAGTCTGCGATAACCTGAAGATCGCGGTCAACGCGATGTCCCTCGGGGGCGTGGAGACGCTCGTGAGTATTCCCGTCTACTCTTCGCATGTGTTCATGAATGATGACGAGTTGAAACGGCACGGCGTAACGCCGGGAATGATACGGATCTCCGTCGGCGTGGAGGGGATTAAGGATTTGATTGGAGATTTTGAGCAGGCACTGGCGCTGATTTAGTGTTGATGACACCTTATGGGAGTTGCTTCAGAATCCCAAGCAGGTTATCGATGTGCCGATCAACTTCGGTTGCGGTCTCCGGCGGAAGGATGCCATACCGCTTCATACTGCGGGATTTGCTGTCCCGCAAAACCGTCCAAAGGTGGGTTGTTCTCGCCTTCACCACCTGACTCTGTTGTGTCACTCTCGGTTCCAGACCGAGCGATCGGAACATTTCCTCGTTTGCCTTCCGGAGCCGGCCCATGACCTCCAGGACTTCCTTCTTCTCCTTTCCGTCATAGCTATCTTCAATGTGATGCGTCATTTTTCTCCCGGTCTGTTTTCAGGAGGATTTTCTCGACTTCATCGATGGCTTCTTCGACGACTCTGGCGGTAACCGAAAGACTTCTTCGGTGACTTGATGGAAGGTTCATGTCGGTGATATTAGGCTTGGGGATTTGTGTTGTTTATTCATTACTTCGGACATTGATTGCCTTCGGAATTTCTTGATGATTCCTTGGTTAGGCCGCTCCTGACGGAGCTAGAATCATTCTATGTTTCGAGCTGCAAAGAGGTCGTCCCTACGGGACTGTAGAAGCTTGGATTTCAAAGATGCGATTCCCCGCGCCTTTCCAGGTCGAATCACCTTCAAACAGATTCTATACGTGCACAATCGCCAACTTCTTCCGCTCCGTAGGAGCGGA
>Ga0315286_10001803_pt1 | contig 19623 bp, 16 predicted proteins | sample YL17G10_0_MG_FD_205038 | JGI IMG/M metagenome (GOLD analysis project Ga0315286, IMG submission 205038) | Sediment microbial communities from Yellowstone Lake, YNP, Wyoming, USA - YL17G10_0 | ecosystem: Environmental > Aquatic > Freshwater > Lake > Sediment | place: USA: Wyoming | collected... | reverse complement strand
TCGTCTCCTGGTCCTCGACCGGGGGCCCGGCGATGCAGCCGAACTTCTTCTTGATCCGCTCGGCTTCGGGGATGGGCGTCCGCAGGCCGACGGCGATGTCGTTGGTGAAGTTGTCGCCGCCGATGGGGATGGTCGAGGTGTACCACAGGCTGCCGCGCTCGTAGATGGCCACCTCGGTCGTGCCCGCGCCGATGTCGATCTGCCCGACGCCGAGCTCTCGCTCGTCCTGGGTCAGGACGGACTGGGCCGTGGCGATCTGGTTGAGGACGACCTCCTCGACGCCGATCCCGGCCCGCCCGACGCAGCTCTTCAGGTTCTGGAGCGAGGTCACGGCGGCTGTAATGATGTGGACGTTGACCTCGAGCTTGATGCCGCTCATCCCCGCCGGGTTCTTGATCCCGTCCTGGTCGTCGACGATGAATTCCTGGGGGATGATGTGGATGATGTCCCGGTCGGGCGGGATGGGGATGGCCTTGGACTGGTCGATGACCCGTTTCACGTCCTCGCGGGTGATGACCCGGTTCTTCCCCGAGACGGCGACGACGCCGCGGCTGTTGAAGCTCTTGATGTGGGAGCCGGAGATGCCGAAGAAGGCCGAGTCGATCTCGACGCCGGCCATGAGCTCGGCTTCTTCCTGGGCCTTCTTGATGGCCGTGGTCGTCGCGTCGAGGTCGACGACGACTCCCTTGCGCAGGCCGCGCGAATCGGCCGCGCCGATGCCGATGATCTCGACCTTGCGCTCCTCGGTGACCTCGCCGATGACGGCGACGACTTTCCGCGTCCCGATGTCGAACCCGACGATGTAGTTGTTCTTGGCCATTACTCAGTCTCCTTGGTCAGGTTGGGGACGGCGTCCCCGGCCGGCTCGACGGCCCTCAGGTAGACCCGGCCGTCATAGCGCATATTGACGGCGGCCAGGGGGCCGAAAAGGCGTTCCCACTCCGGCCGCCGGCGCCGGAATAGGGCCAGGCCGTCGGCCGGCGATTCGCGGTCCACGACGATTCGGACGGGGTCGTCCTTGAAGAGAAGCTCGAGCGACCCGTAGTCCCCGCAGCGGACGCCGGCGAGGCGGTCTCGTTCGGCGCGCGGCAGGGCCTCGAGGCAGCGGCCGGCCGCTTCCCATTTCTCGAGGAAGTCCGAGGCGAATCCGTTCTCGTCGGAGATCACAGGCAGGTGGTACTCCTCGAGGGAATAGACCCTTTCGAGGACCCGCCCTTCCTCGTCCGCAAGGAGGAGTCCGTCCCGTTCGAGGATGGCGAAGGGCGTCCTCTCGACGACCGCGATCCGCAGTTGCGAGGGGAAGATCTTCTGGATACTGACGTCCTTGACCCAGGCCAGGCGCCGGATGTCGTTGCGCAGGGCCTGGATGTCGCAGAGGAGGATGTTGCCCAGGCGCGGCACGGCGAAGTGGTCCTGCAGGGTCTGCCGCAGATTGTCCTTGGCGCAGACGACGTCGACCTTGCGGATCGTGAGCTGGTCCCAGGTGATGAGAAAGAGGTAGGCCCCGCGGACGGCCAGAAAGATTCCGGCCTGGAGCCCGAGGAGAAGCAGGACGTGCTTGAATCGGAGGGTCCGGCGACGCCTGTTCTTCTGGAGGGGGAGATCCCGTTCCCCCGGCCGGAGAAACGGGTGGCGGGCGAAGAGGGATTCCTTCTTCTCCCGTCCCAACTCGCCGATGACGGTCGCCATGTCAGCCTCTCGCCTCCAATCCGGCGATGATGTCCGGGATCGTCCGATTGATGTTCCCCGCCCCGAGGACGAGGACGATGTCGCCGGGGGCCAGGATCGTTTCGAGGACGGCCGCGACCTTCTTCAGGTCGGGCTCGAAGAAGACCTGTTTGTGGCCGCACTGGCGGACCTCTTCGTAGAGCGTCCGGCCGTCGACGCCGGGGATGGGGTCCTCTCCGGCCGGGTAGATCTCCGTCAGGACGAGGACGTCGGCCTGGTTGAAGGCGGTCGCGAACTCCGTCATGAGCTTGGCCAGCCGCGTATAGCGGTGAGGCTGGAAGACGGCCACGACACGGCGCGGCCAGCCCCGTTTCGCGGCCTCGAGCGTCGCCTTGATCTCGGTCGGGTGATGGGCGTAATCCTCGATGACCATGACCCCGCCGACGGTCTTGCGCAGCTCGAAGCGGCGGCCCGTCCCGGTGTAGCTCTCCAAGGCCTCGAGGATCGTCCGGGCGGGCACGTCCAGGTCGAGGCCGACGGCCGCGGCGGCCATGGCGTTGAGGATGTTGTGCATGCCGGGGACCCGGAGCTTCAGCGCCCCGAGTTTCTTGCCCTGGGCGAAGAGGGCCGACGCGCTGCGGAACCCGTCGAAGGCGAAGTCGCGGGCGAAAAGATCGGATTGGGCGGAAAAGCCGTAGGTGATGACCCGGCGCTCGATCGCTGGGATGATGCTCTGGAGGTTGGGGTCGTCGAGGCAGAGGATGACCGGGCAGTAGAAGGGCACCTTGTTGGCGAAGTTGACGAAGGTCTTCTTGAGGTCGTCGAGGTTTTGGTACTGGTCGAGGTGCTCCTCGTCGATGTTGGTCAGGACGGCGATGAAGGGGGACAGGCAGAGGAAGGAGCGGTCGCTCTCGTCGGCTTCGGCCACGATGAAGTCCCCGGCGCCGAGCTTGGCGTTGGCTCCGATCGTGTTCAGGCGTCCGCCGACGATGATCGTCGGGTCGAACCCGCCGGCCTCGAGGACGAGGGCGGTCATGGACGTCGTCGTCGTCTTGCCGTGCGAGCCGGCCACGGCGATTCCGTACTTCATCCGCATCAGCTCGGCCAGCATCTCGGCCCGGGGGATGACCGGGATGAGGCGGGACCGGGCCTTCTGGACCTCGACGTTGTCCTCGCGGACGGCCGAGGAGATGACGACGACGTCGACGTCCTTGAGGTTCTCGGCCCGATGGCCGATGGCGACGTCGGCGCCGAGCTTGGCCAGCCGGCGGGTGGCGTCGTTCTCCTGGATGTCGGAGCCGGAGACCTTGTAACCCAGGTTGAGCAGGACCTCGGCGATGCCGTTCATGCCCGTCCCGCCGATGCCGACCATGTGGATGTGGTTCAGCTTGCGGTAGCCTTTTTTGGTCACGATGCGGTCTCCTTTGGTGCGGGTTTCATCAGGGACAGGCAGAGCTCGGCGATGCGCCCGGCCGTGTCGCCGGCCTGGAGCCGGGCCAGGTTCCGCTCCATCGCCTCGAGTTCCCCGGCGTGGTCGCAGTAGTGAAGGATGCGGGCGGCCAGGGTTTCGGGCGTGGCCTTGTCCTCGGGCAGGACCTCGGCCGCGCCGGCGGCCTCGAGTTCGCGGGCGTTCGCGGATTGGTGGTCTTCCGAAGCTCCGGCGAAGGGGACGAGCAGGGCGGCCCGCCTCGCGGCGATGATCTCGGCCAGGGTGGTCGCCCCGGCCCGGCTGACGATGAGGTCGGCCCGGCCGAAATAAGCGGACATGCCGGGGAAGTAGGCGGCGACTTCGGCCCCGTCAACTCCGTTCTCCCGATAGGCGGTACGAACGCGCTCCAGGTCGTTCGTTCCGGTCTGGTGCGTCATCCGGAGCCGGTCCTTGGCGGCAGCGAGATGCGGTAGGGCGGCCGTGATCCGGTCGTTGAGGAAGCGCGAGCCCTGACTGCCGCCGAAGACGAGGACGTCGAGCGTCCCCGTCCGTTTTTTCGCCGGGAGAGCGTAGAACTCCTCCCGGACGGGGTTGCCGAGGACGACGCCCTTGCCCTTGAAGGCCGGGAGTGTCGAGGGGAAGGCGACGACGGCCCGGCTGATCCAGCGGGTGAGCAGGCGGTTGGTGAAGCCGGGCCGGGCGTTCTGTTCGAGGATGACGGTCGGGACGCGGAACCACGAGGCCAGGAGGACGATCGGGCCCGAGCTGTAGCCGCCGACGCCGATGACCAGGCCGGGCCGGGTCCGGATGAGGATGGCCAGAGAATGGACGAAGGCGAGCGGAAGGATGATGAGGGCCCGCAGGCTCTTCAAGCCGCGGCCCTTGAGCCCTTCGATGCGCATGGGGATGAACTTGACGCGGTGCTCGGCCATGATCTTCTGTTCGACGTCGCGGCGGGTCCCGACGTAAGTCAGGCCGAGGCCGGGCTCCCTGGCCAAAAGCCTCTGGCCGACGACAAGGGCGGGGTAGATGTGGCCCCCGGTGCCTCCGCCGCTGATGATGACGCGCCGCTTTTTCATATCCTCACCGGGGTCCCGCTGGCCCCTTTTTTCTGGCTGATATGGAGCAGCAGGCCGATCGCGGCCAGGGTGCAGATGAGAGAGGACCGGCCGTAGGAGATCAGGGGGAGGGGGGTCCCTTTGGCCGGGCCGAGCCCGAGCACGATCGAGATGTTCATCAAGGCCTGGACGACGATGGCGAAGGTGACGCCCGCGGCGATCATCTTGTACGTCGGGTTGGGCGCTGCCGTGGCGATCTTCAGGCCCCTCCAGAGGAAGAGGAGGTACAGGGCGAGAGTGATGAATGTCCCCAGGAGCCCTGTCTCCTCGCCCAGGATGGCGAAGATGAAATCGGTGTGGGCGAAGGGCAGGAAGTAGAGCTTCTGGGTGCTCTGGCCGAGGCCGGCGCCGACGAGCCCGCCCGAGCCCAAGGCCAGCTTGGATTGGTCGACCTGGTAGCCCGAGCCGAGGACGTCCTTTTGCGAGGAGAAGAAGCCCTGGAGCCGCTCGACCCGGTAGTCGGCCTGGAAGAGGTAGAAGGCGAACAGGGCGGCAAAGAGACTCCCGGCGATGACGAAATAACGGACCTTGACCCCGCCGATATAGAGCACCATCGCCGCCAGCACGGCCAGCAGGACGGCCGTGCCAAAATCGGGCTCGAGAAGGACGAGGACGACCGTGACGACGAGCACGGCTAGGGGTATGGCCAGGGTCTTCTTCTCGTTGAGCTTGTCCTTTTTACTTTCGATGTACGTGGCCAGGAAGAGGATGAGGCTGATCTTGGCCAGCTCCGACGGCTGGAAGCGGAAGCCCATGAGGATGACCCAGCGGTGGGTCCTGGACACGGTCGGCATGGCCAGGCAGAGCATCAGCAGGAAGACCGTCAGGGCGAGGAGCCCGTAGACGAAAGTGGGCTGGAGGAAAAAGGACTTTTTGACCGAGACGAGGAAGGCGATGATGACCAGTCCGGCCACAGCCCCCAGGATCTGCTGGGCCATGAAATGGAAGGACTGGTTGTACTTGTCCCTGGCCATGAAGCTCGACGAACTGAAGACGAAGAAGATGCCGAACGCCACGAGGAAGAGGGTGATCACGAACAGGGGCACGTCGAAGCCGAACCGTCTGCGGCCGATCATGTCCTAGCCCCTTTCTTCCGCAGGCCCGCGGCGAGGAGGCGCACTTCGCGCTTGAAGGTCCGGCCGCGCTCCTCGAAGTTCTTGAACATGTCCCAGCTCGTGCAGGCCGGGGCCAGAAGGACGATGTCGCCGCGAACGGCCCGTTCGAAGGCCTTGCGGACGACGTCGCGATAATTCGAAACCCGGTCGATGGGCACGACACCGCCGAGCGCGGTCTCGATCTTGTCGGCGGCTTCGCCGACCAGGACGACCGACCTCACCCTCTTGCGGACCCCGCCGCGGAGCGGCGAGAAGTCCCCGCCCTTGCCGCGCCCGCCCAGGATAAGGACGATCGGACGGCCGAAGCTGGCCAGGGCCTTGAGTGTCGCGTCCACGGTCGTCGCTTTGGAATCGTTGACGAAGCGCACGCCCCCGACCCGGAGGACGTCCTCGAGCCGATGTTCGAGCCCGTGGAAGGAGAGGATCGAGCGGCGAAGCGCAGGCGCCGGGACGCCCAGAAGATGACCGATGAGCGCGGCGGCCAGGACGTTCTCCTGGTTGTGGGTGCCCGGGAGCGCGATCCGTGAGGTTGGCAGGATCCTCTCCGGCTTCCCGTCGTGGATGACGACCCAGCCATCTTCGACGAACGCGCCGCGGCGGAGGCGACGCTTGCGGCTGAAGCCGTAGACTTCGGACGCCGCTTGCCCGGCCAGGCTCCAGACGAGCGGGTTGTCGCGGTTGAGGACGGCCTTGCCCTCCCGGCCCTGCCGGAGGACGAGCTTTTTCTTGGCCCCGAAATAGTTGTCGAAGGTCTTGTGCCAATCGATGTGGTTCTCGGAGACGTTGAGGATGGCTGCGACGGCCGGGGTGAACATCTCGGTGTATTCGAGCTGGAAGCTCGAGATCTCGGTCACGTAGATGTGATCGTCACGGCTCTTATCGACGAAGGAGACGAGCGGGGGGCCGATATTCCCGGCCAGGCGGGCCTTGAGCCCGGCATCCCGGAGGATGTTGTAGACGAGGGTCGTCGTCGTCGACTTGCCGTTGGAGCCGGTGATGCCGACGATCTTGCCCCGCAGGAAAAGGCAGGCCAGCTCGATCTCGGAGATAACCGGGACCCCTTTTTCGCGGGCGGCCAGGATCCCGGCGAGGGGCGGGACGCCAGGGCTGGGGATGATGAGGTCGGCGCCGAGGAAGGATTCCGGGCGGTGGCCGCCGGTCTCGAAGACGACCCCCCGGTCCGTCCAAGTCCGGACCTTGTCGCCGAAAGCGTCGGCGGTCTTTTTCTCGGTGATGCGGACCCGCGCCCCCCGGTCGAGGAGGAAGCGGCAGAGGGCTTCTCCCGTCCGCTCGAAGCCGACGATGAGGACGGTCTTATCCCTGAGTTCCATGTCTATCTCAATTTCAACGTCGCCAGGCTGAACAGGGCGAAGATGACGCCCAGGATCCAGAAGCGGATGACCACCCGGCCCTCGGGCCAGCCGGAGAGCTCGAAGTGGTGATGGAGCGGGGCCATCTTGAAGATGCGCTTTCCTTTGCTCAGCTTGAAGTAAGAGACTTGGAGGAGGACGGAGAGCGCTTCGAGGATGAATACGCCGGCCACGGTGAAAAGCAGGAACTCCTGCTTGATGAGCAGGGCGATGACGGCCATCGTCCCGCCGAGTGACAGGGCCCCGACGTCGCCCATGAAGACCTGGGCCGGGTGGCAGTTGAACCAGAGAAAGCCGAGGCAGGCGCCGGCGAAGGCGCCGACGAAGACCGTCAGTTCGGCGGCGAGCGGGACCCGGGCGATGCTGAGATACTGGGACCAGAGGGCGTGTCCGGCCACGTAGGTCAGGGCGGTCAGGGCCGTGACGCTGATCAGGGTCAGGCCGATGGCCAGGCCGTCCAGTCCGTCGGCGAGGTTGACGGCGTTGGACGAGCCGACCAGGATGAAGACGATCCAGGGCAGATAGAGCCAGCCGAGGAACGGGACCCACTGCTTGAGGAAAGGGAAGCTCAGGCTCAGGTCGAACTCGCCGCGCGAGCCCATCCAGACAAAGACGAGGCCGATCGCCGCCGCGAGAAGCGTTTGGAGGAGGAGCTTCTGGCCGGTCCTGAGGCCCAGGGACCGTTTCCTGCGGACCTTGAGGACGTCGTCGATGAGGCCGACAAGGCCGAAGAGGACCATGGACAGGACGGCGACCCAGACGTAGAGGTTGTCCAATTTTCCCCAGACGAGCGTCGGGACGAGCGTGCAGATGATGATCAGGAGGCCGCCCATGGACGGCGTGCCTTTCTTGGCATAGTGGGATTGGGGCCCTTCGGGCCTGATCTCCTGTCCGATCTGACGCCTTTGGAGGAGCCGGATCAGCCGGGGGCCGAGGAGGAAGCTCAGAACGAGGGCGGTGATCCCGGCCGCGGCCGTGCGCACGGTGATGTAACGGAAGACGTTGAAGAAGAAAAAATCGCCGCGCAGGGGAACGAGGAGCCAGTACAGCACGGTCTACTCCTTTCCTCTCGCCTTGATCTTGTCGACGATCGTCTCGGTTCTCATCCCCCGCGAGCCCTTAACCAGCACGAGGTCGCCATCCCGCACCAGGTGCGGGATCGCCGCCGCGGCGGCCGAGGCGTCGGAGAAACGATGAATGGCGGCGGGGTTCATGCCCGTTCCGGCCGCGCCCTCGGCGATCAAGTCGGCGAGGGGGCCGACGGCGACGAGGACGTCCCAGCCCGCGCGGGCCGCGACCTCGCCCGCCCGCCGGTGGAACTCCTTTTCGCCCTCGCCGAGCTCGAGCATATCGGCGAGGACGGCGACCTTCCGCGCGGCCGGGAGGGCGGCCAGGCTTCTCAGGGCGGCCTCGAGGGCGCGGGGGTTGGAGTTGTAGGAGTCATCGCAGAGCCGGATGCCGCCGCCCGTTTCGACCAGCGCACCGCGCCCGGAGAGGGGCTGAAGAGCGAGAATAGCCGGCCGGATCTCCTCGAGCCGAAGGCCGAGGGCAAGGCAGACGGCCGAAGCCGCGAGGAGGTTCGAAACGGCGGCGTCGTTGACGAACGGAAAAGCGATACGGGCGGATTCCCGTCCGTATCGCAGGAGGAACTCGAAACCCGAATAACCCTTGGACTTGACATCCTCGGCCCTGACGTCGCAGCCCTGTGTCCGGCCGAAGGTCACTCTCCGGCCGGCGAAGCCCGCGGCGATCTTCATGACCAGAGGGTCGTCGCCGTTGAGGACGGCCGTCGCGCCCGGCCTGGCCCCGTCGAGGATCTCCTTCTTCGCCAGGGCGATGTCGTCCAGCCCCTTGAAGAACTGGAGGTGGACCGGGCCGACGTTGGTGATCACGGCGACATCGGGCGAGGCGATCCGGGTCAGGGTCCGCAGCTCTCCGGCGGCGCTCATGCCCATTTCGAGGACGGCCGCTTCGTCGTCCGGCCGGAGCCGGAGGAGCGATAGGGCCAGCCCCAGGTGATTGTTGAAGTTCCCTTCGGACTTGAGGAGGCGGAAACGGCCGGCGAGCAAGGCTGCCGTGAATTCCTTGGTCGTCGTCTTGCCGACGCTCCCGGTGATGCCCACGACCTTGACCGGCCGCCGGGCGAGGACCTCGCGGGCGAGCGCCTGGAGGGCGGCCACCGTATCCTCGACCCGGACGAGGCCGAAGTCCTTGGCGGGGAAGGGGACCGGACGGGCGACGATGGCGCCCGCCGCGCCCCCGGCCGCCGCGGCGTCGACGAAGCCGTGGCCGTCTCTCTTCCCGATGACGGCGAAAAAGAGCCCGCCTGCGGCGGCCAGCCGGGAGTCGATGCCGTAGGTTTCGAAAGTCAGCGCGGGGGAGCCCTGAAGGATGGTCCCGCCGGCGATCCGGGCGATCTCGTCGAGCCTCAGCCTGGCCATGCTCAGACGGCCTCCATCGCCCGGAACGTCTCTTCGACGACTTCGATATCGCTGAAGTGAACGGTTCGGTCCTTGAAGATCTGGTAATCCTCATGGCCCTTGCCGGCGATGAGGACGATGTCGCCCTTGTTGGCCGTGGCCAGGGCCAGGACGATGGCCTTTCTCCGGTCCGGCTCGACCTCGTAGGTCTTGACGGCTTCCTTCTCGAAGCCTTTTTCGATGGCAGCGATGATGTCCCCCGGCTCTTCGGAGCGCGGGTTGTCCGAGGTCAGGATCGTCCAGTCCGCCAGGCGGGCGGCCACCCGGCCCATCCGCTCCCGCTTCTCCTTATCCCGGTTGCCTCCGGCCCCGAAGACGAGGATGACCCGGCGCGGCTTGAATTCACGGGCCGTCGTGAGGATGTGCTCGAGGGCGTTGTCCGTGTGGGCGTAATCGACGACGACCTGGAGACCGCGGCCGTTCGGGACCCGCTCGAAGCGGCCCGGGACGCCCTTGAGCCCGGCGATGCCTTTGACGATGACGTCCGGGGCGACGTTGAGCGCCAGGGCCGCGGCCGCCGCGGCCAGCATGTTGTAGAGGTTGTGCCGGCCGACGAGGGCCGATTGGACCCTGATCACGCCGCCGGGGTAGGAGACCTGGGCGTCGATGCCGTCCTCGGACATGGCGTATTTCAGGGCCCGGACGATGGCCGCGGGCTCGAGACCGAAGGTGACGGTCTTCATGGACAGTTCGGCGATGAGCTTCTGGCCCCAGGGATCGTCCATGTTGACGACGGAGACGCTTCTCTTGTGGTTGAGAAAGAAGAGCTTTCTCTTGGCCTCGAAGTAGGCCTCCATGGACGGATGATAGTCCTGGTGCTCGCCGCTGAGGTTGGTGAAGACGGCGACGTCGTAGCTCACGCCCCGGACCCTCTTCTGTTCCAGGGCGTGGGAGGAGACTTCCATGACGCAATGGGTGACGCCGGCGTCGAGCATGTCCTTGAGCAGGGCCTGCAGGTCGGGGGCCTCGGGGGTCGTCCTCGGCGCCGGGACCTTCCACCCCGGCCGCCGGTATTCGATCGTGCCGATGACCCCGGGCACGGCGCCGGACGTGCGCAGGATCTCTTCGAGAAGGTAGGTTGTCGTCGTCTTGCCCTTGGTCCCGGTGACGCCGACGACCTTCATCCGGTCGGAGGGGTGCCCGTAGAAATTGGCCGCGGCTAGGGCCAGCGCTTCGCGCGCGTCGGCGACCTGGAGCCACGGCGTCGCGCTCGCCGCGGGCTTGGGCCAGGTCGAGAGGACGGCCGCCGCGCCGTTCGCCTCGGCCTCAGCCACGAAGTCCATGCCGTTGCGGGCCGCGCCGCGCAGGGCCGCGAAAAGGAACCCGGGCCCGACGGACTTGGAGTTGTAGGCGATCCCGGAGATATCTTCGTCCCCGGGCTTGCCTCCGGCGAGGATGTCGATGTCCCGGATGACGTCCCGGAGCTTCATGGCTTCTCGCCTTTCGTCATGCCTGCGGTCAGGACGCGGGCGGGCAGCGGCCGTTCCGGAGGGACGCGGAGATAGCGCAGGACCTGGCGGGCGATGTCGCGGAACACCGGGGCGCAGATCTGGCCGCCGTAGTAAGCATCCTTGGGTTCGTCGAGGACGACGATCATGGCCAGCCGGGGCCTCTCGACGGGGACGAAGCCGACGAACGAGGCCGTGTAATTCTTGGTGTAGGATCTCAGGGCGCTATCGTATTTTTGGGCCGTCCCGGTCTTGCCGGCGGCCCGGAAGCCGTCGAGCCGGCCGTCCTTGGCCGTGCCCTCCTCGACGACGCGCTCGAACACGCGGCCGACGAGCTCGTTGGCCGTCTTCTCGCTGATGACCCGGTCCGGCGCCTCGCCGCCGTCAAGGACGGGCTGGCTTTCTTCGTCCTTGACGACGACCCGGGGCCGGACGAGCAGGCCGCCGGTGGCGTAGACGTTCATGGCCCGGAGGATCTGGAGCGGCGTGGCCCTGATTTCGTAGCCGATGGCGATGTGGGACAGGGACGTTTTTTTGATCCAGTCCTTGGGGGGATGGACGATCCCGGGGTCCTCCCGCGGCAGGTCGATGCCGGTCTTCGTCCCGAAGCCGAAGGCCTTGATCGTGTCGTAGTACTCGGGGATCGTCAGTCTCTGGGCGAAGAGCACCGTCCCGACGTTGGAGGATTTGATGAGCACCTGCGGGAAGCTCAGTACGTTCTCCCTAGCGTTGTCGGTGATGATCAGTCCGCCGACCTTGATGAATCCGGCGGTGCAATCGAAGAGCTCGCCGAAACCGACGCGGTTCCTCTCCCGGGCGGCCGCCGCGGTGACGATCTTGAACGTCGAGCCCGGCTCGTAGCTCAGCTGCACGGCCCGGTTCATCCAGGCGTTCTCGGGTCCGGGAAAATCGTTGACGTCGTAGCTGGGCAGGCTGGCCAGGGCCAGGATCTCTCCCGAAAACGGATCCATGACGATGACAACGCCCCACGCCGCCTTGTGCTCGGCCACGGCCCGGGTGAGTTCCTTCTCGGCGTAGTATTGGATCGTCGCGTCGATCGTCAGGACGAGGTCCCGGCCGGGGACGGGCGATTTGATGACCTGGGTCTGGTACTCGCGGCCGCCTCTGACCTGGTAGACGAGTTTCGCGCCCTCTTCCCCCTTCAGGACGTCGTTGTAACGGGCCTCGACCCCGGTCTTGTTGTCTTCGGTCAGACTGAGGCCGCCGAGAAGGTGCGCGGCCAGGCTCCCGTGGGGATAACGCCTCCTCATCGCCGGCTCGAATTTGACGCCCGGCAGCTTCAAGGCCATGACCCGGGCCGCTTCCTCCTCAGAGATCTTCTTTTTCACGTAGGTGAAGGGGCTGTTGTCTTTCAGCCGGCCCTGGATGTAGGAAACGTCTTTCTCAGACAGGCCGAGAAGGCGCTGGAGGTCGCCGACTTTGGCCCGTTCTTCGACCGGCGTTTCATTTTTGACCGGCCGGATAATGACCGATACAGCGGGAAGGCTGCAGGCCAGGATCTCGCCATTGCGGTCGAAGATCGTGCCCCGCCGGGGCTCCATCGTGATCTTGTCCCGGTTCTGGTCGAGGACGGCCGTCTTGGCCCGGGTGTGGCCGAAGACCTGGATCTGGACGAGCCGGAGGGCCACGACGGCCGCCCAGGCGGCCAGGATGAAGCTCAGAACCAGGGTCCGCTTCCGGATGTCGCTCTCGTAGAATGTCCTCATCGGCGGCGCCTCAGCGGGACGTGTCCCGTTTCTCGTAGATGACCTCGTCGTCCTTGGGGTCGATGAGTCCCAGGGATTCCCGGGCGATCTTTTCGACCCGCGCCGGGTCGAGGAGGGCGGCCTTGCGCATCTTGAGCGTTTCGACGGCCTGCTCGAGCTCCCGGATCCTGTTCTCGTTCCTGCCGATGTCGATGCCGAGCTTGACCGATTCCGTCTGGTACCAGACGTAGAAGGTCAGGGTGCCGATGACGGCGACGAGGAGGGCGGCGCCCAGCGCGATCCCCCGCAGGCTCCATTTCTGGCGGACCATTCAGACCCTCTCCGCGGCCCGCAACTTGGCCGAGCGGGACCGGGAATTGGCGGCGACCTCTCCCTCGCCGGCCATCACCGGTTTCCGGGTCAGGATCGAAAGAAGGGGAGCGCGGTCGGACGAGGAGGCCAGGCCGGCGAACGTGTGCTTGACGATCCGGTCCTCGAGCGAATGAAAGGAGATGACGACGAAACGCGTCCCGGGGCTCGAGAGACGGACGGTCGCCTCGACGAACGGACCGAGCCCTTCGAGCTCCTGGTTGACTTCGATGCGGAGCGCCTGGAAGGCCTTGGCCGCCGGGTGGATCCGTCCTCTCTGGGGGCGCCAGCGGTAAACCTCTTCGGTGAGAACCCTGAGGTCGCCTGTCGTTTCGAGGCGGCCGAGTTTGCGCAAGTGGACGATCTCCCGGGCCAGACGCCGGGTCTGGGCGAGCTCGCCGTAGTTGGCGAAGATCTCGGCCAGCTTCTGCTCCGGGTAGGTGTGAAGGATCTTCCCGGCCGTCGTCTTGCTTCTCAAGTCCAGGCGCATGTCCAAAGGCCCTTCATGAGTGTGGCTGAATCCGCGTTCCGGCGAATCCAGCTGGAAAGACGAAATGCCCAGGTCGACGAGGACCCCCCGGACTTTCTTGAAGGGGAGGCCGAGCTCGGGGAGGCACTTGAAATCCGCGTGGAAGAGCTTGACCCTCCCGGCGTAATCCGCGAGCCTTTCCCGGGCCTTCTCCAGGGACTGCCCGTCGCGGTCCAGGCCGATCAGCTTGGAACGGGGATTTCTTTCCAGGATCGCGACGGCATGTCCCGCCAGGCCCAACGTGCAGTCGACATAAGTCCCTTCCCGCCCCGCGTCGAGGAACTCAAGGACTTCCGTCGGCAGGACCGGGCAGTGTCCTATCTCCGTCATTCCGGCTTTCCTCGAGGGATGAGGCGGGCGATGCTCTCGAAATCCTCGTCCGAGAGCGGTTTCTCCTCGAGAGCTCCGTCGAGAACCTCCTTGTTCCAGATCTCCAGATGGTTCGACAGACCGAGAACTTCGACCTCGTCCCGGAGCTCGGCTTTTTCCCTTAGGGCCTGGCTGATCAGGACCCGTCCCTTGGAATCGAGCTCGTGCCGCGAGCCATGTCTGTTGACGCGGAGCATGAACTTGCGGACATCGGGGCGAAGATGGACGGCGCCCTCGGCCGTGAGGTCCGTCATCGAGAGCCAAACGGAGAGGGGATAGATCTTGATCGAATCGTCGGATAGCGAGGTGACGAAGAGGTCCTTGCCGTAAACTCGCTCGATGACCTCGCGGAATTTCTCCGGAATTTTGATGCGTCCGGAGGTGTCCAGCCGCGCGGTGAAGCTGCCGATCAAAACGTTGGTCATCTGTGTCCGTCCCGATTTGTCCCGTTTCTTCCCAAATATATGAGAGAAAATAGCAAAAGTCAAGCAAAATAAGCCCAAAAAAGGACTAAAAAACGGGAACGCTAAATACGGCCCGAAATCGTGGGGAGAGGGCTAGGAGTTGGGGGGTCGGTCGGAGGGCGCGGTCAGCCGGCCTTTCCCGAACCGTTTTCTTCGTCGGAAGCGGGCATGGCGGCCAGCAGGTCCTTGGTCTTTTCCAAGTCTTTTTCCTGGACCATGACCTTGAACTCGGCCAGCCCGTCGACCGTGAACGGATAGACAAAGGGTGCCGTTCGGCCGCGCACGACGCAGGCGATGCCGTGGCTTTCGAGGAGACTCTTGATCAGGTCCGCTTCGAACGGGCCGAAGACGCGCGCGGCTTCGGCGAGGTCGGCGTTGTCGTCCCGCGGTTTGTTCTTTTGGCCGGGTTCGGACATGGGACACGCCCTTTCCTGGAATCAAGATAGTCGTCGAGGATCTTCCGATGGTCGAAGGCCAAATGCAAGCTCCGGTCCCGGGGGTCGACGACGACCGCGGCCCGCGCGTCGTCGCCGGCCGCAGGCGCGCCCTTAGCCCGGGCGATGAACACCGTCGAAACGGTATGGAGACGCGGGTCGCGTCCGGGGTCGGAGTAGGCGTGGAACTGGCCGAGGAGCTCGACGTCGAGCGATGTCTCCTCGCGGGCCTCGCGGACGGCCGCCGCCTCGAGCGTCTCGCCGTAGTCGACGAAGCCGCCGGGCAGGGCCCAGCCGGACGGCGGGTTCTTTCTCTCGATGAGGACGATGCCCCGCCTTTTCCGGCCGTCCATCATTTCGATGATGATGTCGACGGTGGGGATGGGGTTTCGGAATTTTTGACGGCGCATCTTGCTGCTCGGTCGGTAAAAGCCATTGTATGGGCCCGTTCCGCCGCTGTCAATGAGGGGGCCTCGGGGGTCGTCGTCGTCCGCGCGGTGATTTTCACGCCTTCCCGGTCCGGAGTCGATGGGAGGAGTCCGCGTCTCCGTCCCGGGAAGCCGAAATCACCGCTTTATGCTCCCTCCGACGACCCCCCTCGGCCCCGGTTTCAGCGGTTGTCGTCGTCCGCGCGGTGATTTTCACGCCTTCCCGGTCCGGAGTCGATGGGAGGAGCGGCAGGGAGCGAACTCAGGGGAGCGACCGATAGAAGTGCGGCGGAGGAACTTGGAGCCGCACTTCTAGGAGATATCTTAAGCAAGTGCAGTGATATAATTCTCTCTTAAGATATTTACCAGAATTGTAGCTTCGGGTACTCCGCTACAATTCTGCTGGTCGCTACGAAGACTTCGCTCCCCGCCGCTCCGACGACCCCCCTCGGCCCCGGTTTCAGCGGTTGTCGTCGTCCGCAACGGGCCCGGGAAGGGGACATGTATCTCTGGTACGTGTCCCCTTTTTGAGTCACTCTCCGAGGGGGGGGATTTCGTTACAGGCGTGGCGATTGGCACGAAAAATGCTACTATGGATGATGTGAAACGCTCGAAAATGAGGAGACGGCCATGAAAAGATGGGGTTTTCCGAGAGTCATTCTAGGCATCGTTTTTCTGGTCGCGTCATCCGGGTTGTGGGCGGCCGAGCATTACCGGGTTGTCAACGGCCCGAAGGATTTCTATTTCGGACATATCAGCTATGTCGAGGCCACCCAGGAAGGGACAGACCCGGTCGTCCTGCGCGAGGGGCGGTCGGTTCCCGAACAGGCCGTCCTCAATTTGCCCGTCGGCCCCGGCGACACGGTCCGGACCTCGGCCGACCGGCGCTGCGAGATCCAGTTCGACACGGGGACGGTCGTCCGCCTGGACTTCAACACAGCAGTCCGGATCGAGACGGTCCTGGCCCGCAGTTTGAGCAGTCTCGAGCAGATCTCCAACCTGGCCCTTGACAAGGGCCGGATCTATGTCATGTACAGGGAGTACGACCGCCGCGAGATATTCCAGGTGCTGACCCCCAACGCGGCCGTCAAAATGAAACACAACTCGGTCGTCATCATCACCGCGGCTGAGGACGGCTCGACCGAAACCCAGGTGAAATACGGCAAGAGCCAGATGCGCTTCGGCGCGAGCGAGAGACTCCTCGATGACCAGGCGGTCAGGAAGGGCGAGCGGCTGATCGTCCAGAAGGACAGTCAGTTCCAGCTCGCTCCCTCCATCGAGGGCACCGCCTTCGATCTCTGGAACAAAGAGGTCAACGCCCATTTCGATGACCTCCACGAGGGCCTGAGCCCGCTCCCCAAGCCCATCCAACGGCTTCCCTCGGCCATCTTCTATTTTGCCCAGAACTACGGCAACATGTACGGGGAGTGGTTATGGGACGACATGTACGGCTATGTCTGGCGCCCCTTCATCGACAACGGAATGTATCCCTGGGGCTGGCAACCCTATTACTACGGTCAATGGGCCATGACCGGCGGGCAGATGTTCTGGGTGCCCCAGGAGCCTTGGGGCTGGATCCCGTATCACCTCGGCATCTGGCAGTGGGACAAGAAACATGGTTGGGTCTGGCTCCCCGGCTCGATGTTCGCGCCGGCCTGGGCGACCTGGGATTTCTACTTCGGGTATGCCTGCTGGAGGCCATGGGGCCTTTATGATTGGATGGGCGGGTACGGCGCTTATGGCTACGGGATGTCCGGTTTCTCCTACCTCGACGGCGGCTGGATCTATTCGCCGTATTGGAATACCGGCCCGGGTTCGCCCTCTCTGCCCGGCTTGACCGTCGTCCGTAAAGACCAGCTCAAGCAGCCGGCGGCAACGGCCTATCCCGTTCCCTCGGAGCTCACGGGCGTCCTCAAGAAAGCGACTGCGGCCTACGAAAAGGGCGATGCCCGGATCAGGGATTCTGCGAATGAAGTCCCGCGGCACCTCGTTTTCGTCGCCAAGGGGGATCTCAAGACCCGCGCGGTCAACGAAAAAGCCCTGACCTGGGACCAGGTCCCGAAGCCTGCCGCCCCCTCGGCCAAGGAGCCGGGAGTCGTGCGCCGCCTCGCCGACTTTCAACGCGAAGCCGCTCGGGCCTTCCACGGCGGCGAGACGCCGGCCGTGCGCCTGCAAAAGCAGGAGAACCCTGCCGGGAAGACCGTCGACGGGGGGAGTTTCGTCGCCGTCCCCCTGGCTCCCGAGCGCTCTGAAACGCCGGTCCGGCGGGACGATGGGTCCCGGGCCAAAAGGGACATCGGCGAACCGGGTGCCGGCTCCGGGACCGGGCAAGGCCCGGCCGGACGGGACGCAGGTCCGGCCGTCCGGTTCCGCGACTGGAACCCCGACGTCCGGATCGCCCGCGAGCTGGGCGTCCACATCGAATATTCCAGCCAAAGGAACGAAGTCCGCTGCCCCGAGCTGAGGATCTCTTCCCTGGACAGGGAGCGCGGTTCAGGCATCGTCCCGCATTTGACATCTCAAGGCATCAGTTATGGGCCGGTAGGCTCGTCGGGCTCCGTCGATTCAGGTTCGTTCGGCTCGTCTGGCTCCTCCGCCTCCTCCGGGGCTGGGGGCAACTCCGGCCGTTCCTCCGCCGGCTCGGATGACAAGGGCGGCAAGGGAAAAGAGAGCGGGACGATCAAAAACTGATCAAGGGGAATAAAGCCCTGAAAAGCCGGGGCGCCTCGAGGCCGAGACGGAGCCGCCCGACCTCCTTCTTGTAAACATCAAGGAACTCCTTGCGCAGCGGGGCGGCCGGCTTGAACTTGTGCCCCAGCGGGTTGACGGGACCGCCGTGGAAGTAGATCCGGTAGTCGAGGTGGGGCCCCGTCGAGTCCCCCGACGAACCCACGGTCCCGACGGTGTCCCCCCCCTTGAGCTGAGCGCCCTTTCGGACACCCCTCCCGAAACCGCTCAGGTGGAGATAGGCCGTCTCATAGGAATTCTTGTGCCGGATCTTGACCGTGTTGCCGGCCGCGCCGTCAGGGCCGGCGAAGGTCACTTCCCCGTCGGCCGTCGCCTGGACCTCTGTCCCGATGGGGGCCGCGTAGTCGACGCCGTAGTGCGGCCGGTAGATCTTGTAGATCGGATGGAAGCGGCTCGAGGAGAAGCGCGAGGTGATCCGCGCCGTCCTGAACTTGATGGGCGAGCGCAGAAAATCCTTCCGCCGTGAACCGCCGTTCTCATCGTAATAGTCGGAGGCCTTGGTGTCGGGATAGGTGAAGCGGAAGGCCTGGAAGACGTTGCCGTTGTTCGTGAATTCGGCGGCCAGGATGTCGCGGTACCCGACGAAGCGGCCGTCCAGGTATTTTTTCTCGACGAAGATGCGGAAGGAGTCCCCCTTGCGCAGGTCGGTGTTGAAATCGATGTCCCAGCCGAAACAGCGTTCGACGAGGTCGAGGGCCAGGCTGTCCTCCTCGCCGGCCTTGTCGAGGGCCCCGATCAAGCTGTCCTCGATGACGCCCCAGGCGAAGGCCGGCCGGACCTCGAACGGGACGAGCTTGACCTCCGCCTTGATCCCGTCCTCGTCGTTGCGGACGACGAGGAAGCGCGTTTCGTCGATATCGTATTCGAGCGTCTTCCACGGGCCGCCCGGCAGGGAGGCCAGCCGCAGTCGCTGTCCCGCCCGGATCTTGCCCAGGTCGTAGACGGGTTTGACGGCTTCCTTGATCCTGTGGATCTCGAGGTTGTCGAAATCGCGCCTCTTGAGAAGGTCGGCCAGGCTGGACCTCGGGGGGATGACGATCCTCTCCTCCTCGAGCGCCGGGGCCGCGGGGGCCGGGACGAATGCGGCCTCGGCGGGTCCCGACGGCTGAGGCCCGGCCGCTTCCGGCGGGAAGACGGTGCGGATGACGAAGACGAGAGCGGCTGCGGCGCAGGCAAGAAGGACGAGGGCCGCGGCGACGCGCGCCCCGTTGATCCGTCTCCGCGGATTTCCGCGGCCGGCCCCCGGGTCGATGGTCAGCTTCAGTCGTCCCATCCTTTCGGCGCGCCTAGGAAGGGATTTCTTTAGGCTCCGGCTTTTTCCGGGGCTGTTTCCGGAAAGCCCGGACAAGGGCGACCGTCGGGCCGGAGAGGACGTTCAGCCCGAAGTAGAGGAGGAGAAAGATGCGCATGTAGAAAAGCACACAGAAGAGCGAGACGGCAAGGAAGAGGGCGGTTCGGATGTCGATCCGGTGGCCGATGAAAGCCTTGACGAAATTCCGGTAGGGGAACGTGCTGACCATGCACAGGGAGACGACGAGGGTCAGGACGGCCACGAGGAAACCGGATTGTCGTGTGGCCAGCGGGACGGGGTGGAAATTGACGACCGCGGCCATGAACATGGCCGCCGAGGGCACCGTCAATCCCTGGTAATGCTTCCGGTCCGAGGGGACCCGGCTGCGGACGTTGTAGCGGGCCAGTCGGAGAACGCCGGCCGTCAGGAAGATGAAGCTGAAGAAAACGGCCGGCGGTCCGGCCATCTCCATGCCCCAGAAATAAAGGAGCACCGACGTCGCCAGCCCGAAGGAAACGGCGTCGGCCAGGGAATCGAGTTCGACCCCGAAGTCGGACGGCGTGTGCGTCGCCCGGGCGACCAGCCCGTCCAGCCCGTCCATCAGCGCGGCGATGATGATCAGGAACGCGGCCATCCGGTAGCGCCCTTGGAAGGTCA
>Ga0315286_10001801_pt1 | contig 19632 bp, 24 predicted proteins | sample YL17G10_0_MG_FD_205038 | JGI IMG/M metagenome (GOLD analysis project Ga0315286, IMG submission 205038) | Sediment microbial communities from Yellowstone Lake, YNP, Wyoming, USA - YL17G10_0 | ecosystem: Environmental > Aquatic > Freshwater > Lake > Sediment | place: USA: Wyoming | collected... | reverse complement strand
CGTCGAGGACGGAATCGAGCACGGCGTGTTACTTGGACCAGTTGGGCGCGACAGGCTCAAGCAAGCTATTTTTTCAAGAAAGAGGTTCTTTGACGACGCCAGGAAAACAGTTAAGACACTGGAAACCAGGAGACCGCAAGACTCTTTCGAAGCGGAATTGCGCGACCTGCATTACTGAACTTGTTTTTACTTGGCCGGCTTGCGCCTGCGCAGGACGAGGAAAACGACTGCGACTGCTGCTGCGGCCCAGGCGTACCAGTAGGTGACAAACAATTCAGCAAACGCGGGCGCGTAGCCCGCCTTGGCCGTCACGGGAATGGTGTCAGTGAATTTGTCGCCGTCCGGGTTTTCGTACGACACGCTCAAGTCCAACGCGTACTGGCCGGGCACTCCTTCCTTGTCGACGTCGACGTAGAACACTACTTCCTGTTCCTGGCCCGGCTCGATTTGCTCGATGTACTGCACGCTTCCTTGCGTCGAGAACGGGAAAGCCGGAAGGAGTTTGGCGCGCACGCGTTTTGCGGCGTCCGTTCCAACGTTCCTGAGTTTGAATCGGACTTCGTTGTTGCGCGAGTCGATGAACGCAGTTGAAGCGCCGTCGGATGCTTCGAAAAGCGGTTTGCGGTTGACGCCTACGCTTAGGGGAATGGTTTTGTGAACCCACTCGCCGTTTTCGTCGATGTAAGACGCGTTCAACGACAGGGAATAGGTTTTCGCGGGAGCGTTTTTGGGCGCGTGCAGGTAGAACGTCTTGGTCGCGGAAGCGCGCGCTTGCAGTGTTGCTGCGGACTGGGTTTGAGTTGAGGCCCTGACTTCAAGCGGGTTTTCCGCCGCGAGTTGAAGCAACAGCGAGTCGGCTCTGTACGCGCCGGTGTTGTCGACCGTTATTTCAATCGAGAACTCGTCGTCGGGATAGACTGTGACTGGCGTTGTTTTCGTCACGTGCGCGGTTATTTCTGGCGAGCCTTTTACTTGGGCGTACACGGTGTTGTACGCGGAGTAGTCTGCGCGGAACTCGCTTTCGTAGGTAGTTATTAGAGTTATTGCGTACGCTCCGACTGGCGCGTTGGGGTCTGCTTTTATTTGGAAAGTCAGGCTTGCGTTGTCCGGCGAGCATAGTTGGCCGAGCATCTGCGAGTCAAGGCCCTGGGTTGAGAGGGGGTAGGCCGCTTGAATCTGGGTAGTGACTTTGTAGGCGCACTTGAACACGCCGACGTTGGCGAGCGTAAGCGTGAGGTTGGCTTGGCTGCCTGGAGTCAAGTCGGCGAGGGAAGTCGAGAGGACGCGCACGTCGGGCCCGACTAACGCGGAAACGGGGGTTGCGAACAACGCAATTGCCAACACTGCTAAAAAAACATTTTTTGACTTCATTTGTTTTTCACCTTTTACACTATTTCCCTCTTGAACACGACTAACGCGATTGCGATGAACGCTATCGCGAACCCGATTAGTATTAGGACTTGGGGCATTACGACGCCCAAGTCGAATCCTTTTATCATTACTCCGCGCAAAGCGGTTGCGGCATAGGAAAGCGGCAGCAGTTCCGCAAGCCCTTGGAGAATTGGCGGCATGGTTTGCACGGGCAGGAACACTCCAGACAGGAACATCGTTGGAAGGCTGACGAGCATTGAAATTGCCATGTACTGTTCCTGCGAGTTCGCCAGCGCGGACAGGAGGAGGCCAAGTGCAGTGCAGCCGGCCGCGAAAATCATTATTATCAACAGCGTGACCAGGAGACTGCCTTTGAGGGTGACGCCGAACAAAACCATTGCCGCAAAAACGAGGAAACTCGAGCGAAAGCCTTCGAAAAACGCGTAAAACAACATCGTTCCAGTGAGAATCGTCGCGTTCGACGTCGGAGTCAGGAAGACGCGGGTCAGGGAACCGTCTTTCTTTTCTCCTGCAAGCGCGCGTCCCATTCCCATTGTCGCGCCTTGGAAGATTACCATGGCAATTATTGCGGGAAGCAGGAAGTCGATTGCTTTCCTTCCCTGCGCGTAAGCGGCTTTTTCTTCGTAAGCAACGGGCTCGAGTAAAACCTGCGCGCCTTCAAGCGACTGCGCGGAAGCCTGCATTGCGGAAGAGGTTTGCGACGCAGCTGCGGCTGAAGCCGCGTTTGCCGCGTCTTGCCGGGCGTTGTCGGCGAGCAACTGTGCTACGATTGCAAGCGCTTGCGCGTCGACCGCTTTTCTTGCTTCCAAGACCTGGATTTGCGCGAGGTAGTCGTCGTAAGCCGCTGCCAGCCCGCCTGATTGCGAGGCGTTTGTTTCAAACGTGCCTTCGGGATGTGCAACGTCAACGCTTTCCTCGAAGCCGATAATCTGGTTTTTGACGCCGAGTTCCTGTTCGTAGGCCTGCCTGGCGTCGTTTTGCAGGACGGCGGCAATTCGGTTGAGCGACGCAGCGTCCTGCCGGAGGACTATTGACTCGGACAATTGCGTGGAAAGCGAGTCGAGTGCGCCGGCGCCTTGTTCGAGCGCTTGGCCGGCTCCTTGTTGTCTTGCCTGGAGCGCCGCGAGTTTTGCGAGCGCCTGCTGCCGCGAGTAGGCTGCGACGGTCTGCTGCAGCACCGCCCTGACCATTTGCGCAACTGTAGCGTCGGACTCGTCTACTTTCACCACTACTTTGGCTTGGGTTGCTCCTGTTTCCAGGGCGTCGTCGAAGCCGGCTGGAATTACTATCAACGCTTTCGTGTAGCCGTCGTCCATCAGCTTTTTAGCCTCGTCTTCTGAGCCGACTTCGTAGCGGATGGAAATTGCGTTTACTGCGCGCAGCGCCTGGCTCAACGCCATCGACGCCGGCGAGTGGTCTTCGTCGACGAGCGCGGCCGGCAGTCCGCGGGGCGAGCCAGTGGTCGCGAAGCCGAAGATGCTGATCATTAAAACCGGGAAAATAAGCATTGGAATTAGGCGCATGCGGTCTCCTTTCATGACCAGCCAGTTTTTCCAGATGATGGCCCGCATTTTCTTGAAGTCCAACGCCTTTTCGCGGTTGTTCAAACGCGCCTGCGAACCTTTTTTTCCAACCAATGCAAACTCACTCGTTTCTCGTCGTCAAAGCAATGAAAACGTCTTCCAGCGAAGGAAGTCTCGCGCCTTTTCGCGGAATTTTTTTCTTCAGTTCTTCCGGCGTCCCGACTTCGATTAATTTCGCCAAGTTCATTATGCCGATTCTACTGCAGAGCTTGTCGGCCTCGTCCATGTCGTGCGTGGTGTAAACGATTGTAATGCCGTGTTCTTCGTTGAGCGTGCGCGTCAGCTCGCGCAACGCAATCCTGCTGTGCGGGTCGAGGCCAGTAGTGGGCTCGTCCATGAACAAAATGCAGGGCTCGTGCAGCAACCCCGCCGCGACGGAGAGGCGTTGCTTCATTCCTCCGGAAAACCCTCCTGCCTGGAGGTCTTTCTTGTCCCACAACTCGACTATTTCAAGCAGTTCGCGCGTGTGTTCGGCGATTTCGTCGTCAGGCATTCCGTAGAGTTCGCCGATGTACTTCATGTTCTCTACTGGCGTGAGTTCGTCGAACAAAGCGAACTGCTGGGGAACCACTCCTATTACGGTCCGCACCTTGGCGGATTCCTTCAGCACGTCGAAACCGCCTACGCGCGCGTCGCCCGCAGTCTGGGGAGTGAGGGTGGTAAGCATGCGGATCGTAGTCGTCTTTCCCGCGCCGTTTGGGCCGAGCAAGCCGAACAACTCGCCTTCCTCGACTTTCAGAGTCAGGTTGTCGACTGCAGTGAACTTGCCGTACTTTTTCGTCAAACCCTTGGTTTCAATAGCGCAACCCAATGCCCACCAACTTCCTTTCAAGCTTTCTCTATTGCTTCAATGATTTTGCGCAACTCGCGCAGTCTTTTTTCTTTTCCGAGCGATGCGGCGCGCCAGATTTTTTCGTTGGCCGCAAGCCGCGCTCTCTTGTTCAGTTCCAGAAACTCGGGGTCGTCGTCGCCGAAGCAGACGAATGCCGCGAGGGGAAGCATGCGGGACATGATTTTGTTGACGTGCTCGCGGCTTTTGCTTCGCGCTTTTTTCAAAAACGCTTTCCCCTTGGGCGTAAGCGAGTAAACCAGTTCCCGTCTCCCCTTGCCTTTCGGCGCCGCGATTCCGCACGCCAGGAGTCCTTCCTTCTCCATGTTAGCCAGCAGAGGATAGACGAGTCCGGGGCTGATGCTCCACCCCTGCGTCAGAGACCTGACTTTGTCGGAGAACGCCTTTCCCGAAACCGGGTTCTTTTCAGCAACTGCCAGCACGACCAACTTCAGCATAGTCGGCCCGTGTGGTGGTCCAATTTTCATTTAAATCAAGTGTGATATATATCGAACTAGTATAAAAAGACGCACGGCGGTTCGAGTAGCCAAAAAAAGGGTTTACCAGACTCCCGGAACTAGCCTGTAACGCGTTTTCTTCACGTATTGCTTGTAGCCGGAAAGTTCTTTTTGCAGCATTTCGTCTTCCAAGCTGGTGCGGGCGACCAGCAGGACAGCGATTGCGGCGGCGGGAATTAATGCGTAAGCAGAGCCCAGGATTAACGGCGCCGCCGCGTTCATTGCAATCATTGCCGCGTAGCCGGGGTGGCGGACTATTGCGTAAGGGCCTGTTGAAACCGTTTTCTGCTTGCTTTCAACTCGCGCAGTGAGTTGGAAGAACTTGTTTGCAACCATTGCCCAGTCGATAAACAAGTCCGAGGCGGCGAACAAAACGACTCCAACGGCGACCCACTCTGTTCCCAAGCTGGACCAGCCGAGTTTGGCGTCCAAGCCGGCGACGAAGGGAAGAACCATCATTGCAGCGGCGTAGCCTGCTGAAATCAGTTTGTCCCAGGACTTTGTTCCGGGTTTGACTTCGCTTCTTTCCCGAATTATTTCGGGCGCGAGCTTTAGGAAGACGACGAAGTTGACGCAAAGCATTGCAGCGCTCAATCCGAAGTACAGCCAAGCCTGCCAGCCGAAAGCGCCTGCAGCTGCAAAGAAAGCCAGAGCCTGCACGACAAGCCAGAGAAATAGAACCAACGCTCGTTTTGCTACTGCTTGCCAGAAGCCGCTCGATTGGTTGGCCGCAAGTGATTTCATTGCGGCCATTAGGGAGAACGAGGGTATTAATTTTTTGCGGGGCCTAGGCAGGCGCGGGTGGTTGCCAGTTCGGGGCCGTGGTTCCGTTGTAGGAGCGCGTCCAGTTTCCTTGCGGGAGGCACGATAGGGTTCCATTGCGGTCTCGGCAGGTTCCGTTCGTGTTTCCGCGGGAACCCTGCGTTTCGCACGAGTCGTTTTCGAGTTTGCCTTCGCAGGCGGCGGCTGCCTGCTGTATTCTGTCTTGGAACATTTGCTGGCGTTGCGCGTCGGTGAAGTTGCGCATTCCGTGGCCGGGCGCTAAGGAAGAGTTGTCGGACGCATTTTGCTGCACGGAGTTATCTGTTGCGGTGCAGCCGCACAGGACTACTGCGGCGGCCAAGGCGAGGAGAACGGCGGGAACCCATTTTTTCATTAAAACCACTTTTACTCGTAGCGCAGGGTGTCGGCGGGATTGAGTTTGGAGGCGTTGTAAGCCGGCACTATTCCTGCGCCAATGCCTACGCCGAACGACACTCCGAGGGCCAGCAGTACGGCGTTGAAGGATACTGTTGCGATGCCTCGCGAGAAGGGAGTGTCGCCCATTAACGCGGGCAGGAATCCGGAGAGAATTGCGCCGAGGATTACTCCGAAAATGCCTCCGACGAGTCCGATCAAGCCGGAGTTGAAGATGAATATTGTTAGGATGTCGCTGTTCCTGGCTCCGATGGCTTTCATTATTCCTATTTCCTTCGTTTTCTCGACGACGGACGTGAACATGGTGTTGGCTATGCCGACTGCGCCGACTATGAGGGAGACGGCGGCTATTGCGATGAGGAACATCGTCATGGAACTCATTAACTGCGCGCGCGTTTGCTGGAACTGGCTGCTTGAACTAAGGGAGAAGTCTTTCGTTCTTGCGGTGACGTGCCTTGAAAGCATGAGCCTGGCTTCTATTTTCTGCATTGACGAATTGAGTTGGTTGACGTCCCTTATTTTGATTGTAATCGAGTCGTAAACGCCTTGTTCCTTGTCGGAAAGCAGGTAGTAAGCGTTTTGGATGGGCGTGTAAATGGAGTTGGTTTCGTCGTCGAAAATGCCTACTACGCGGAAGCTGTTGTTCTGGATCGTAATCATTTTGTTGACGCCGATGGGCTGGCTGAAGAAACTGCTTGCAAGCCTGCCGCCTATCAACACCACGTTCTGGTCTGCCGCGTCAAGCATGCGGCCTGCCGACAGGGTTTTCGTATTCACTTGCGAAAAAGCGGCGGGGTCGACTCCGGTGAGGGAAACACTTCCTGTTTTTCCCAGGTAGGATACTTTGGCGCTGCCCCTGATTTCCGTTTCTATCACTGCCACGTCGGGAACGGATTTCAGTGCCTGGACGTCCGCGCGCGTGAGCGTGGGTTGTGAAGCGGTGGCTGCGGCGCCTCCGCCTCCTTCGAAGCCGCCTCCTCCGGGCGGCGCGCCTATGAAGTTTGCTCCGCGGGAAAAGCCTGCCGAGAGTGTTACAATGTCGGCGCCGAGGACGTCGAGCCGCTGGCCTACTGCCTGCTGGAGTCCTTCGCCGAGCGACATGGTTGCGACTACGGCTCCAACTCCGATGACTATGCCTATGATGGTGAGCCAGCTACGGAGGCGGCTGTGGACCAGCATCGCCGTAGCGTGCTTCATGCACCTGATTACTTTCATTGCAACCGCGTCAGACTTTCATTGCACCGTGTCTCTTGAGCCGCCTGTACTTCGAGTAGAAAAACGCCGCTGCGGCGAGCGCTACTGCGGCAACCGCGTAGGGAGCGTACTGCAGCAAGTCGCCGTTTTGGCTCGTGCGGCCGATTGCAGTAAAGCTTGACGTCGCAAGGCTTTGCGTGCTCATCTTGACTTGCTTTTCGACTACTTGCCGGTTTCCCATTGTGTCGGTGTACGCGACTTGAATTGTCACTGTGTTTGAGGCGTTTGACGCGTTTGCGGCGAACGGCCTTGTTGCGCCGGAAGCGTTTTGGAAGCCTGCACGCGGGAAAGTGCCGTTCATCGACTGCGACGCGTTCGCAGCAGAACGGGACGAACTGAGGGTGAAGCTGGCTACGGTGTAGTCCCCTTTGTTCAGGTTTCCGATCATCATGGAATTCGAGCCGGTAACGCTCCACTCTCTTTGCTCGGGAACGATTATGGACACGGAGTACGCGGGGTTGCTGCCGACGTTTGCTATGCTGAACGACGTTGCGCCGTTGGAGGATTCGGCGAATGCGACGTCGAAGTCGGTGCCTCCCCCGACGTAGACTCCGGCTATAGTGGAAATGTTTTGCTGCTCACCCGTGATTGCGTTGTCGTAGGAAAGGCTCAAGTCGAGTTCGTAGAGGCCGGGCGTTGCGCTGCCGTCTGCAATGACTTGGTACTCGATTTCAGTGCTTTGGTTGACGTCCAAGTAGTTTACGTGCCGCGTGTTGTCGCTCCCCACTGGAAGAATGGTTTTCGCGGGGTTTTCCCAGCTGAAAGTAAGGTCTTTGATTGGCGCGTTGCCGACGTTGGTTAGCGTGAACTTGATTGAATCCTGTTTGCCGGGAACTAAAATCGTTTTGTCGACTCGAATGACTTCAGCGTTCTCGCGGTTTTTGACGTCCACCGAAACGTTGGTGTAAACGGGTGTCTGCGAGTCGGCGTCCGAGTAAGAGAACTTGAGTTCGTACGAGCCAGCGGGGGCGTTGGGGTCGACTGAAAGCCGGTATTTTATCAACTGCTGGTTGTTTTCGTAATACCCTTGGTAGCCTTGGAGCGAGCTTATTTCACGCACGGCGTTTTCGCCGGGCACGAGTTCAAGCGGGTACTCCGGAGAAAGGGTTATCGTGACATTATGGGCAGCCTCGTCCTGCACGTTGGCGATGCCGAGCATTACTTCCACGATTCCGCCCGCGATGGCGGGGCTGGGGTCTTGGTTTACCAAGCTGACTGAAATTGCGGCCGCGTTCGCCACGCAAGCAGCTGCCAAGAGCGTTAGAACGAGAGTCGTTGCCTTCATTTTTTCACCTTTTTGATACCTTCGTTATTTTGCCGTCTTTGAGTTCGACGGCAGTGTGAGCGTAAGCAGCTAGGTTGGGGTCGTGCGTGATGAGCACGAGCGTCTTGCCTTCTTCTTCCCACAGCCTGCGCAGCGCGGCGATGACGCGCTTGCCCGTAACGCTGTCGAGCGCGCCGGTCGGCTCGTCGGCGAGAATGACTTCCGGGTTCGCCGCCAGGCTTCTCGCAATGGATACTCGCTGCTGCTGTCCTCCGGACAACTGGCTTGGCCGCGAGTTAAGCTTGTCGCCCAATTCCATTAAGTGAAGAAGTTTTTTGGCGCGGGCGACGGCGTCTTCGTAATCGTATTCCAGGAACTCCAGGGGAAGCGCGACGTTTTCGAGGGCGGACAAGGAGGGAACGAGGTTGTAGCTCTGGAAAATGAAGCCGACTGTCTGGCCGCGGAACGACGCCAAGTCCGATTCGGTTAGGGTGCTGGTGTCCCTTGACTTGAGGAAGACGCTGCCTTTGGATGGCCTGTCGAGGCAGCCGAGTATGTTCATCATGGTCGACTTGCCGCTTCCTGACGCGCCGGTTATTGCAATGAAGTCGCCTTCCCTTATTTCCAAGTCAATGCCCTTTAGAGCGGGGAACTCGACGTCGCCCGTGCGGTAGACTTTCCACACGTTCTCCAAACGCAGCACTATTCCGTCGGACATTAGGCCTTCAACACAAGTTGTTGCGCCGTGCTCTTATATGCGGGAAGGAACTACAGTCCACTTTTTTGCTACGTGTTTAAAAAACGAAAAAAGCTTGGTTATACACATGCCTCCGTTTCCGGAACCGGATTTCGTGGTTGAATTAGTCTTCGCCGCGGTAATGTTCGTGTTGTGCTACGCCATTTACCGCAGGACGCGCGAGAGCTACGAGTTGACGAAGCACCAGGGAATCAAGTACTTCCGCGAGTCCTTCCTGCTGTTCGGCTTGTCTTACGTAATGAGCTTCCTGCTCAGCTTGACCATGCTGTCGACCGAAGCGTTTGACTTCTTTCCCATGCGCCACGACTTCGGCTTGTCTTCGATATTCATTTTCCTCATGAGTTACTTCAGCACGCTCGCAATCTTCTACCTCTTGTTCAGTTCGCTGTGGAAGAAACTAAGCGACAAAAGCCTGTTGGTGGGACACTCGGCTGCGGCGATACTGTCTTTCGTCGCGGCATTCACGCGGTCTCACGTCATCGTCCTCTTGATCCAATCGGTCGTGCTCGTAATAGCAGCCGCTTCAACTCTCTTTGCGCGCGGCAGCAAGAAACTCACTGCAACCAAAGTAACTTACTTGCTGGTGTTCGGCTTGTGGTTGGTTAACCTTTGGATAATCAACCCCGGGCCCGACTTCGCGCTGAAGCCGGTGCTTGAAGTGGCTTCCGCCGTCGTGCTGCTAATCGTCTACCTGCGGGTTTCCAAGTGGACTAAATGAACCGAAAGCGCGACCGCCTCGCCGTCATATTCGACATACTCCGCGTGATCCGCGACCACCACAACTCGATTAAGCCGACGCCGTTGCTGCGGAAGTCGAACTTGTCGTCAAAACGCTTTACTGAATACTATTCAGAACTCGTGTCAAAGGGTTTCGTGAAGGAAGTCAGGGACGAGTACGGCAGAAACTACGTCACTCTGACTGACAAGGGCTTTCAGTACCTCGCGAAATACGATTTGATAAAAAAATTCATTACAGAATTCGAGTTGTAGCCGTCTTTCCGGAACGCCGCGTTTTTTAATCAACGCCGTCAAATTGTTTTTTCATGAACGAAGTGCAGGCTGAAGAGTGGCGCAAGCGTTTTCCTTATCTTAAAGAAACCTGGATTCGGCAGCGCGGGAGAGGGAGTCCCGCGGAAGGCACTTTTTTTCCAGTGAGCCGTACGCCGCATCCAAATGACTTGCTGAAGATAATGCCTTCGTCGTTGGGCGAACGGCTTCTGAAAAGCCGTCTTGAAATAATGCCAACTAAGAGAATGGCGGGAACGGCGTCAGGAACCGAGGGCAACGTAATAGGATTGAGCACGCTGGGCGTGCACGATTTTTTCCACGAAATAGGTCACTTTATCTGGATAAACGAGTTGACTCCCGCGCGGAAAAAAGAGTACGCCAAACTCGTCGGCGCGCACAACGCCCGCAGACTGTTTGGAAAAGAACCGCGCGACAGGCACAACGACACTGAAGAGCATTTTGCCAGAAACGTGCAGAACGTGTTGATGCTGCGCAAGCTCGAGAAAGCAAGCGGCCCGGCGAAGGCAAGCGAGTTGCTGCAGTTCATGAAAAAAATCGGGGTAATCGACGACGAACACGTGCGTCATTTTTACGCAAACGCCGGCGCCCCCTTCACTTTCCACGCGGGCTCAATGGAGAAAGTAAGCGAAGCAGACGGCGAAAACGGCGTTTTCTACCGCGAGGCAAGAAAAGTCCGGCAGTTGATTGAAGAAAGGCAGAGGCTACGGGCCGCCGAACGACTTCGTTAAAGCTATTCTTCCGGCAAAGGCTTTTCGACGAGGTCAATGCGCTCTTCGCGTGTTTCTTCCTGCCTTTCCTTTTTGCCCTGCTTTTTCTTCTTAATCATTTCCAGCCCTCCTCTTCGAGTGAGACGGGGCCGACAAGCGCCCCGCTCATTGTTCAACGGTTACTGGCTTGGCGGCTCGCGTTTTTTGACTACTTCGTTTTCCTGCTTTCCTTTGTGGTAGTAGTATCCTGCGGCAAACATTATCGCGGCTATTGCCAGGAATGTGATTGGAAGGCCGACGTACAGGAAAGGCAGCACCCAACTAGTCAAGTCCGTTGTCATTTGCGCGAATCCCGCGGGCGGAGTCACTCCGCACGCTTGCAGCGTCGTGAAGTCGCTGCTGGTAACGAATCCCGCCAGCGCGCTGACGGCGTTGCTCGCGTAAGAGGAAATGAAGTACGAAACTCCTGCGATTACCACTAAACCGAGCAGCAAAAGCAAGCCGCTCGCAAACTTAGAGTTACTCAAGTCTCACACCTCGTTCAGGACTAGCGTCCTAACAAATTCTACAAAAACCGTGTTTTTAACTGCTTGCCAGGAGGGTTCGCAGATTCGTTTTTAAGTTTGGAAGGAATCATGGAAAACGTTGACGGTATGTTGGAAGTGATTGTTATGAAGGAAGATTGGAAGTGTCCGAAGTGCGGAAGAACATTCAGTAAAGCTAAGCAGCCTCATTCGTGCAGGGTTTTTCCGCTGCAAAAGCATTTCGCGAACAAAGAGTATGCGCTGAAACTCTTCGGCGAATTGAAGACGGCGGTGCACAAGAAAGTGGGTTCTTTTGAAGTCGTTTCGCTTCCGTGCTGCATTCACTTCTGCAAGAACTTTGACTTCGCGGCCGTTTTTCCGCTGAAAGACGGCCTGAAACTGCATTTTTCGCTTGACCGCAAGCTGTCGAGCTCCCGCGTTGGGCAAGCCGCGCAGTACTCGAAGAACCGCGTAATGCATGAAATGAAGATAAAAAGTGCGGATGAGATTGACGCCGAGTTGCTCGACTGGCTGAAACAATCAGCGCAAACCCGCTGAAACCTTCTTCGGCTTGCCGATGGATCCAGGTGACTACGCTTTAACGGAATTGTAGTCACCTAACTCAGTTTTTATAGCTTGTTTTCATAGAACATTATCGTGGGTAAGGCCGCGGGGTCGAGTGCTCCGGACGGTGCACAATTGCATGTCCTCGCGGGGCCACATTCTCTTTATTTCCAAAAGAAAAAAACGGAGTTAAACAGCCGTAGCTTGTTGAAGGTCGTATCTCATGCTGACGTTGTCGCCGGACTTGTCGTGGGTGTTCGTAATGAAGTCTAGTCTGGCGTAGAATCCGGCTTGTTTGGGGTAAGCGTCGACGGTTACGAACCGGCAGCCAATTGATTTGGATATTTCTATTGCTTTTCCGATTACTATTTTCACCATGAACGTGCCTATCCCGCGGTTCTGAACGTTTTTAGAAACCGCGAGGCGAGCGATTTTTATTGCGGGATAGTCGGGGTATTGCTTTGGTTTTCCGAATTCTTCTTCCCGTTCGGTGGAAGAAAGTTTTATTGCGTCCATGCAGACGCTGAAAAAACCGATTGGATTATTGCGATAAAGACAAACGTACGTTTTTACGATGTTTTTTTCTTCGTGCGCCAAGGCATCTTTTTTAAGAAAATCATTCAAATCGCTGTCAGCGCAGTCGAAAGAACTGAGGTCCAATCCCTTGTTCAATGGAGCTATAGTCAACTCTTGCGGAGAAATCGCGTTTTCCAACTTAACCGCGCCCCAGAACTAGAATTTGTGGTTTGAGTAAAGCATAAAACAAGCTTTCAAGAACTCGGTTTTCTTCTTGTCCAATAAACGCTCGGCCTTTGCAGTAAGCTCAAGAAACTTTTCCGCATCCTTTCCATACAGCACCGGCGTGGGTGCAATCGCTTTAGCCAAAATCCACTACCTCAAAAAAGGTTATCACAAACCCCCTATAAAAAGCACGAACCCAGTGGCTTGCCAGTGGGTTCGGCAAAGCGTTAAACCCCAGGGTTTGTGGGAATGGTTTTACCATTTGAGCTTGTATTTTGGAAGCCAGTACCAAAGACTTACTGCAATGGGTATTACGGTGATGATGATTACCGCAATAATGAAAGGCAGGGTCAGCTTTGCCGGCGATTTCGCTACCACGTAAAATTCGATCAAATCCGTGACAGCCACGACTATCGTAACTACCAGAAGAAACCTTTTCGCAAAACTCAACATAACAATACGAATAAACTACCTGCAACAGAGTTTTTAACCCTGTTTTTTTCACGGCTTCCCCCGCCAAGCGGGTTCTCAAAAATAGTGGAACGCTTAGGAAGGAACGGGGTTCTTGCGTTTTTTGAGGGACTGGCTGATGACTTTGTTTTGCTGCGCCGACCATTTTTTATTGGGCGTTTTTTTCAGCCATTCTACGTAGCGGGAGATGAAGTCGAGTCTTTCCTGGAAGTTTTTCTTCTTTTCCTGCCGGAGTTTCTTCAAGTTGACTTTCACAAAATCACTTGCGTTTTTTGAATGCAGGTTAGGAAGGGCACGTTGTTAGGAAACTCTTTCTTGGCTTTGAGGTATGCCTTCTTTGCGTTATTGTCGTGCGCGACTACTTTCTTGCCGACTAATGCAATCCATTGGCCGGCGTACTGGCTGAAGTCGGAATTCAGGTAAAAAGAATACTCTCCCGCCATAAATCTCACGGCGTTTTACGCGCGGTTTAGTGCGAGTGCTTTTTCGAGTTGTTTTGAAGCGGCTGCGGGGACGCCTAGGCTTCCGCGCAGTTCCTGTTGCTCAAATTGCAGCGTGAATGAAATGACTAGAAAATCGGCTTGAGTATGGACTGAAACGCTGGCTTTGCTGATTTTCTTCAGCCACTCGCGTTTGACTTCCTGGTTTTCGCAAAAGTCTTTCGGACAAACTACGAGCAGGGGCGCAATTGTCTTAGTGGCGTTCAAAAACTCGAGTCCGACTGCAGTGCCGTCCTTGGCGTAGTCGAGGACGACGTTGCCGAAAACCATGCTGCAGGCCGCGCTTTCGCTGGCCGAGTGGAGGTACAGCGTGTCGCTGTCCTCATCGTAGTCTATCTGCAAGTTTCGCGTACCTACGTGCATTTTTAATCGCCGCCAATTGCAGGCGCTTGTCAACTATGATTGACGTGACAATGGTTAAAGAACCATTTGCTTCAACGTCTGCAACAACGAAAACCGCTTTCTTTTTGCCAAGCGAGTAAACCGCTTTGAAGCGCTTCAACCCTTTTGGACTCGTTTCCTCGTCCACGTAAAGCAAGTCCTGCGACCGGTTGAACACGAAGTCATGAATCATTGTCTCGCTAATTCCCCTCACGGCACTCCGGTGAGCAAAGTGCTCCGTAAAACGCAGCTCCGCTGGAGACAAAGACGAAACAAACTTCAGGAAAGCCCTAGACTTGTTCACGGCCAGCCACGCAAAAACAGACTCAAACCCGCCTTAAAAAGCGCAAACCCAGTGGCTTGCCAGTGGGTTCGCAAACGTATCAGATGCGCCAAAATGCGGGCTATCCGATACTGGCTTGCTCGCGCGTTTTAAGCAGATGTAGTCACCTAACGCCAAAAAGCTTATAAAATGTAGTCACCTAAAATGCTCATGCATTTGGAAGTCCGCCGCCAGAAGAAGGTGAAGAAGTATTACTTGGCTCACTCGTTCAGGCGGGGTGGCAAAGTCAAGAAACTGCGCGTTTTTCTGGGAGACGACCTTGGCCGCCTTGAACTGGCGGAGAAACGGCGGGAGGCAGAAGCAAGGCTTTTGAGCCGAGTGAGCGCACGCGCCTTGACTCCGGACCCGTTTGAAACGGTTTTGAAGCCGGAGGAACTGGAGGAAGTAACGGCGCTTGAAGCCAAGGGAAAGCTGAACGTAATCCACTTGTCGGAAGACGACTGGCGGAAGTTCACGGAAGCCTTTACTTACGATACGAACGCCATAGAAGGATCCACGATTTCGTCCAACGAAGTGACTGAAATCCTCGAGAAGGACAAGTGGCCGGACAAGCCGAAGAAAGACATTTCCGAAACCTACGGAGTCGCCAAGGCCATTGAATTCGTGCGCAAAACCAGGGAACACGTTTCGCTTCCGCTGGTTCTTGAATTGCACCGAATGGTTTTCGAAAACTCGAAGCCGTTCGCAGGCAAGCTGCGCAAGCCGGGCGTCGAAGTGGCGGTAATGAATTCGCTTGGAGAAGTAGTGCACCGCGGCGCGCCTTCAACGCAGCTGCGAAGCCTATTGCAGGAACTGGCGAAGTGGTATGAAAAAAACAAGCGCAAGTACCCGCCCCTCGTGCTGGCGGCGGTGGTGCACAACCAGTTCGAAAACATTCACCCCTTCCAGGACGGCAACGGACGAGTCGGAAGACTCTTGTTGAACAACATCTTGCTGAAGCACGGCCTGCCGCCCGTGAACATAGAAATGCGCAACCGCCAGGAGTACTACGCCGCGCTGCAGGCTTACGAAAAACACTACAACCTGCGGCCGACCCTCGACTTGCTGCTCAAGGAATACCGCGCACTCAAAAAACGCCTCAACAAATAGGTGACTACACTACCACAAAATTGTAGTCACCTAAAACCGCTTTCCCAGTGGCTTGCCGGTGGGTCCGCAAAGCGTTAAATCCAGTTGCGTGCCTAGTTGGTTAATGCCAGTTCACTTCGAGTTCGGAAGGCACCTTACTGAAGAGGATGCGGTCCGACGTCTCGGCGAGCACTTCAAGCCCGGTTCTCTCACCCGTCCTGACTTCGTAGTGTGGGAGTACAACGGCCCGCACGACGAAAAACTTGCTTTGAGCAAGCTAAAAAAACAGTGGAAAAAACACGCTCGGAAAATAGTTCGCCGTTCTTCGGAGGGCATACTGCCTTCAGTGGCGGTTTTTGAAGAAGCTCGCTTTTTTCCTCAAGTAATTCCGTACGCGCGCGCCAGGGCGAAGCTGCTTGTAGCCGCCAACCAGCGCGAGCCACGCATTAAAGCTTTTTTCGAGCCTTTCAGCGGCAAGGCGAGGACGGCGCGCAGGCGGCTGGAGGAAGTTCAGAAGAAACTGTTGCTTCATGCGAGCGTTGGGAACTTGGAAAAAGCTTTTCCGGCTTTCGTCGAGGCGTACGAAGCCGAAGTGGAAAACCATGTTCAACGCGAGAAGGCCGTCACATCTCTCTTGGAAGGACTTCACAAAAAAAATCCGGGCGCCAAGATACTCGTCGAATTCGGGGCTTTCCACAGCCGCCTCGCCGAGTTAGTCAGGAAAAAAGGTATTCCAACCACTTACAGAATACTTCGCGAGAAGAAGGCCGAGGAAGACGCCAAAGAATGGCTTGAAAACTCGTTTCAAAACCGGTTGTTTCTCGCCAAACACGGATTGACGAAAATGCCTTCAGCAGAAGAGAAAAACGACGGCTACCGCCGTGCGTTCCTCGACTACGTAATAGCGCGCGCTTTAGAAAAAACTCCCGCCAAAGAAGTTTCGTCAGCAGGATACGAAACCGAAGCGCACGCGAAAATAAAGGAGTTAACGCCAAAAGAACTCGAACAAGCATTCGACAACCTGGCAAAACCCGGCGGCAACCTAGGGTGGAAAGCGTTCGCGTGGCTCGTCCAAAACAAAGGCCTAAGAATTCCGGGCATGGAACTCGAAGGCCCCGAAATCACTCCCCGCGGCTTCTGAAACGTACTACCGCCAAGCTACTCTTCTTTCGTTAACCGTATCGTTGTCTGTTGAGTTGTTTGCAGTAGTTTTTGGATGGCTTGCAGTGTTTTGTCTCCGAAAATGCCTTCGTCCATTGCTTGCTTGAGGAGGGAGGGGCTTAGTTCGCTGAGTTGAAGCCATTTTCCGCTTTTTTTCACTAATTCCTCCAGTTCTTGTCGTTGACTAGAGTCTTTGGGTGGAATGCGGGCGACTTCAATGGTTTTGACGCTTATTCTGCAGTCTTTGCCTACAATGACTTCGACGCCTTCTTTTTTGGCGTAGGCGGTAATGGCTTCGCGTAGTTCCCCTATTTTTTCTTCCAACTCCGTTTTCTTGGCGTGCAAGCCGGCGTACTTCGTTGCTAGCTGGACGCCGGAGTCTTGCGCAAACTGGTTTTCGGGCATGAACTCTACTTTGACTACGTGCTTCCACGCGGGGCAAATGCTGCGAAAGCCGCACCAGCCGCACAACTGGCTCTTTTTCGGCGGGAAAGCGCCTTTTTCCCCGGCTTTCCCTATTTTCTTTACTAAAGCAAGGGTTTCGGCCTTGAGTTGCGACAACTGCTTCTTTCCACGCGTTGAAACAACGTCCTTGTCAAAAGCCACGAAATGCCAGACTAGCTTCACTTTCTTCGCGTCTTTGTAGTCGTTTTGAACCGCAATCTGGTAAAACGCCAGCTGCCTGTCCCCGTCAACGTCCTTCTGAGTCGGCAGAAACCCGGAAGTCTTGTAATCACGCACTTCATAAACGCCGTTTTTGTCCTGCGACAACCGGTCAATAAAACCCCTTACTTTCACTCCTTCGCCTAAGTCGAACAAAACCAGTTTTTCCAACGCTATTGTAGTCGAGTCGTCGTTAACGAAAACACGGTTGTAATAATTCTCGACCATCTTCCTTCCGTGGTTGAAATAGTCTCTTGCGTCAAACTCTTTTCTGACTACCTGAACGCCCTCGTGCCAGTTTTCCTTCCAAACCTTCGTGAAGTAGTCTAGGGTTTCCTCAAGCGACCTTATCTTCGACAATTTTTTAGCACGATACAACCACTCCATAGTCTCGTGAAACCTGCTTCCCAAGAACGCCTCTATTCCCTCCAACTCTTCCTCGGGCGACAGCTTGTCGAGATAATGAAACTTGTACTTCAACGGACAGTTCTCGAACGTTGAAAGCTTGGAATGCGAGAAAACAGGCATGAAACAAGGAAAACAAAACCCGTTAAAAAACACGCCTGAAAGCCAAAAAATAAGGGCCGCCCCGCACCGGAAGGAAGCAACCCAGTGGCAAGAGGGAGCCAAGGGTCTTTTTATTAGAGCATTTTTCAAATAGTTTCGTGGCAATTTTTCAAATCGGAATAGACACGTCCCACAACAAGGAATACATCGGGCTAGTGTATGCCTACTCTTCCGAAATAGACTCGGTTTACGCTCAAGCCGAGGCTCTTTTCAGGCGCAACGGCTGGCATGACCCGCTTCACTGGCGTGAAATACCTAACAAAATCAAAGACTGTTGCACCAACGGGTTTTACAATGCAGTAAACAAAAGCCGGCTTGGAGTATACGTCTTCCATCATACAAAGCTACAGGGAGAAGTAAGCCGAGAAACTTACTTGCGCATGATACCTAACGAACTTTCAAGGCGGCTTGAAAGAACCTTGCAGGGAAAACACGGCCGCGTGAAAATAGATGCCGACAACGACTTTTACGTAAAAAACGTGCCAAACGCCACGCAACTCTTTCTCGAAAGACTGCTTCAGCAAACCGGCTCTCGCTTGATCGGAACCCAGCCCGCCGTAAGGAAAGTCGGAAACGAACTGCGCATGACCATAAAACAAGCAGGAGAAAAATACTTGGAGTTCGAAGGAACTGAAGCAAACCGCGACGAATCCAAAGCAATACAACTAGCCGACTTATGCCTTGGCTACCGAGTCAAAAAACCAGCCGTATTTAAACAAAGATTTTACTACTCAGAAGTTTGACTCTCTTTTAAACACCAAAAGCCATTTAAGCCCAAAACAAGCCTAAAGTATACAGGGTCAGAGGCTTTGTGGAACCGTCAGTCGACGTAACCTAAAAGACCTTGGAAGACTCGCCCGAAAACCTCGGGAAATTCCTCATTTTTTCGTCCCCTGCTTAACAATAGTTTAAGATACGTTAACTATAGTTAACAAAACCTACCTGCCAAAAAATGCCACAAATGCCCACTAAAAACCACAAAATACCACCAAGTAACCACTACCTAACCCGTTTTACGCCCGTTTCAAACCACCACCTTCCAGCTAGGCACTGCCGAAACCAATAATACGGTGTAGCTGCATGAAAGCAGCAAAAGGACTAGAGTTGAGGCAAAAGGTAGTCTTCAAGGTGGGAAAAATGTCGGCACACGATAATGAGCTTGCTCAAAAGATTGTTCTGGGAGTGTTTCTCTTTTTTGTAGCCGTCGCGGTTGTAGTTTGGCTCTTGGAACTTTTGTTTCAATTAGCATTATTGGCAATTCCTATAGGCGCCCTTATTGCAGTAATCGGACACATTACTTCCTCCGGCAATGAATTGGGAGGCTGGGACCTTCGCGCAATCGGGTTAACCATACTGCTTGCGGGAGCAATAATTTCTATCGGACTTTGGTTGACACTTCCCGGCCTAAAACAAACCTGGGTTGTCCAAACTGCATTCAATGTAACCAACAGCGTCTCTAAGGTGGCCGGTTGGCCGTAACCGAGGTAATCATAGGATTAGTTATTCTCGCGGCACTGGTGTCTAGCGGCTTTTTTACTACCCTACTCAAAAGTATTATCGAACCAAATTTAGAACAAGCAAATGCAAGCTATTTGGCTCCAGCTTACCAGCTCCTTTTACCCGACACAACGTCAGTCATTACAGACTTTCTTCTGCTCGCGGTCGCGGGGGGCGGCGTCTACTTATACCTCCGCAACTCAAGCACTGGCTAACCCAGACCCACCAACAAGCCACTGCCGCAAAACTATCCTCCTAGTGCAAAGGAATTGCCAAGCTTATTTAAACAAACTAAAGTAATCGTTTTAGTGATGGGCTAATGAGTGGAGAGATAAAATCGGAAGTTAAAACCAAAGTAGCAGAGCTCATCGCCGAGTGGCAGCAGAAGTTCCCCCAGGGTGCGCCAAAAACCTTCAACGAGGAGAATACAAAAGACTGGATAGACGATCTTTTTCGACACCTCGGCTGGAACATACGCAACGACACAGTAAAAGAGGAAGCAGCAGGCAAACGAAAGAGGGTAGATTATGCCTTCAAAGTTGAAGGCACAACGCAGTTTCTTTTAGAAGCTAAAAAACCTAGCGAAAATCTCGATTCGTTCATAGATCAGGCCGTGCAATAC
>Ga0315286_10001800_pt1 | contig 19632 bp, 16 predicted proteins | sample YL17G10_0_MG_FD_205038 | JGI IMG/M metagenome (GOLD analysis project Ga0315286, IMG submission 205038) | Sediment microbial communities from Yellowstone Lake, YNP, Wyoming, USA - YL17G10_0 | ecosystem: Environmental > Aquatic > Freshwater > Lake > Sediment | place: USA: Wyoming | collected... | reverse complement strand
CTTGCATCTGCTCCATGAGCTGCTGTTGGGCCAGGAAGGAGGGACTCTGGCAGAAGAACACCGCGAATGCCGATAGGGTGATGTTCTTTATCGAGTACTGCGTATTGGTGCCGCGCCGCGGATCGGGGAACGATTCGATGGAGGTGGTGAGGTACGAGAGTAACGTGCGGAAAATTTCCCCTCCCTGCGTGTCCATCTGAGAAGAATATACATGGAGGGAGGAGAAAAGTCTAGATGTATGAAAAAGTATACACTTATGATAAAGTGCTCATACTCCTACTCGCCCATAACCGTACTACTCAGTCAAATTGAGAATTGCTGGTACCAATAAGGACAGGCACTCCTCACCCCCGGGTATTTCTTCTTTCATTGATGTGTAAGGAAATGAAATAATCAGGAGGCCTTCAGTGCAACCTTATCGAAGGGTGGAGCTTTGTTGCGTTTCAAGCATTCCAGTATTATTCGTACCTCGTGAGGATCGGTGATAACTGCAATCACTTTCATCTCATGACCGCATTTTGGACAGATCAGAGGGTCGACTTCGTAAATCTTTTGTATGAGCTGCGCCAGAGCTCCGTCGTGATGCCTTGTTAGATACAGTTTCCATCTCGGGATCGGCAGCATGTTCAGGGATTGTTTGGGGAGCGGGTGTGTGCCCGTATTTCGTAAGGCTTCCATCTTTATCAGCCTTACCCTTCGTCCTGCTGGAATATAGCCCATAGTAGCGTATGAGATGCTTGTGTTTAGAAGAGCTTTATGTTCTCCTTCCAGTATTCGTTATACTTCGTCGTGTAAATAATCGTCCCGTTGGATCGTGCGTAGAGGATCTTCTGTAAAGAAACAGGGTGCCTGATGATATACTGGCTGAGGTTCACGCGCGCCTTCCGGCTCGAAGCGGGAATGGAGACGGAATTGTCAACCGAAAACCCGGAGTGTTGCCAGGAGAGTATCTTCAACGCGAAACGGCATGCCGCAGAATAGCGGCAGAGCAGTCCCCTGTCAACAAACAGTTTTATTACTCGCCTCCTGAAAACCTCGGTGAGCTTTGCGGTATCTTTAATAGACAATATGATGTGACCTCCGTACTTGCAAAACGTGGATTAACCATTCATAATGGGATACCACATACAAGAATCTACGGAGGCCACAATGAGTACTCTACATTATGTCGGAATGGATGTCCACAAGGAAACGATCGACGTATCGATGTACAAAGAAAACGACTCACGCCCGTATTGTGAGAAGCGGATTCCGAACAGGGACACGTCGATCAAGAAGCTGTTCAAAGGGATTATGAAAACGGGTTCGGTGGTTGCCTGTTACGAAGCGGGGTGTATGGGCTTTACGCTCCAGAGGACGCTGGAGGGGATGGGGGTCACGGCGGTCATTACGGCGCCTGGGAAGATGCCGAGGAGGAGTTCGGATAGGGTCAAGACGGACAGGAGGGACGCGAGGACGCTTGCGACGTACTTACGAAACGGGGACATTGAAGCGATTCGTGTACCGACCGAGGACGAGGAGGTGGTGAGGGATTATCTGAGGGGGCGAGAGGATGTGCGGCTTGATCAGGCACGCACAAAACAGAGATTGCAGAAGTTTCTTCTCCGTCATGGGTACGTGTATGAGAGCGTGCGGTACTGGACGGGGCCTCACGAGAAATGGCTTCGGTCGCTTGAGTTCAAGAACCCGCTGATGAAAGAGACGTTTGATGAATACCACGTGGGGATTCAGGAACTTGGGGGGAAGCTCAGAATGATGGACAAGAGGATCGACGAAATCGCGCTCAGTGAACCATATGCAGCGAAGGTGAAGAAATTGAGATGTTTCAAGGGTATTGACTTCTTGACGGCGCTGACGCTGGTAAGTGAAGTGGGGGATTTCCGGAGATTCAAGAGTGCGGAGGCGTTCAGGGCGTTTCTGGGTCTTGTTCCGAGTGAATACTCCAGTGGAGGGAAGAGGAGGCAGGGAGGGATCACGAAGGCGGGGAACACGCATGTGCGGCGGTTTTTGATTGAGTCGAGTTGGCATTATCGCTACAGTTTGTCGCCAAGCAAGAGGTTGATGGAGAGGCGCTATGGGCAACCTACGGACGTGATTGCATATGCGGACAGGGCGATGAAACGGTTGCAGCACAAGTTTTTCAAATTAGTATTACGTGGGAAGACCTCACAGGTTGCGGTCACCGCCGTGGCCCGAGAGCTTGCGGGGTTTGTGTGGGGAATGATGGTGGGGTGCACTGCCTAAGGGAACAGAAAAGATCAATGAAGAGAGGGCCTTCAGGGAAAGAGATGGGTAGAGAAATGACGTCGGTAAAGGAGAATCCTCGCCATCCCTTTAAGGCAGCCCCCCGCGGGCTGATCCTTGCTAATAGACCGAGGCAGCTCCCGATGAACCCAATGTCATGCGGTATCCAATCCGCGAATATCAGTCTGATCAATCGTCGCGAACTATTTTCTCTACCCTTTTCTTTCCCTGGGGGATAACACGAATAAAATGTAAACGAATTGATCTTGACAAAGGTCACATCATATCAGGGATGTGATGGAAAGAGCCCGCCTCGTCTATTCCTCCTTCTAAAACGATGCAGTGAAAGTGTGGATTCCATCTCATCAAATCGCCAAACGCAGGTACGACACGACAGCCCCTATTTTTACTGCCGTTTGCACTGTCTCAGTGTAATAATCGTGTATGATCGTAAAAATGATCCGTGAGACCTCTTCAAAGAGGTTTCGGTCATATTTGAAATACACCCGCAGCAACTTCGGGAGGGTGAATAGGAACTGCCGGTGTGGGAGGTTCAGGAGCACGTTTTCTGAGAGATGTTCCGAGAAAAGCAGGAGTCGTTTCTGATTACAACTGGGGCAGAGGTACCAGCTTTTACAAGCTATCTCCGCGCAAGCGGCAAAAGGGCGGAAGTATTCGTATTTGCAATGAGAATTCGTACACTTGATCCGCGCTATGCCTTTTGAATAGTCTCCACATTCGATGAAACGCTCGACTGTTTCTTTGATGCGGATGATTCTGTACTTGCCGTATTTTTCCGAGTACTTGGTTTCATAATTCTCTTCAAACGCGTTGAAATGATCTTGTAGTATCTCCCGAATGACATTCTTTTCCCTCGGTTTATAGCCGGGCAAACGGTCCTCCAAAAACCCTTTGCCTTATATGAACATGAGTAATGCAGTATTAGAGCCCCGAGCGTATGATACAAGGCTATTTCTATCGCTTTGAAGGTTCGAAAGACGTACGCTTTTCTGGTAACGAGTTTTTCTTTGTTGTTTAGGCCCTCGACCGCGCCGAGCGAAATGACGTCTCCGGCCTCGAACCAGTTCATGATGAGTTTCTTGTGAGTGCGCAAGGTCTGAGCAATCTTCTTCATCGGCCCAATCCGAGAGCGCATGACCTTCTTGCACCACCCGTTCAGGAATTTCTCCGCCCGGGAAGTGGAGATGTATTCCCAGAAGAAATGGAAGTTCTCCTTCAGCAGGTTGCTACGTACCACCTTGAGGTTGTAGCGCAGTAGTTCGGCCAACTTGATCTCTTGCTTCTCGGTCAGATTCTCCGGCCGCTTCAACAGACACCACCGAGAGTGCTTCAGCACCGGCTCGTACCCTTTGGCCTGCATCTCCTTGGCCTCGGAGGCGCGCACCTCGTTGATGGCCTTGTTCATCGTCGCCGCAGATGAACTTGATCGCAGCACTCCGCACCGTGCCGAAAAAGCTGAAGAACTTCTCCAGGCTCTCCTCGGTCCGTTCCCGTTCTACCCACAGCAGGCGCTTACACCCCTCGTTGATCCGGTAGACCACCGTCAAGTACTTGTGCCCATGCTGCCACTGAACCTAAAAAGTGGAAATAGATATACTCAGAGAAAATAAGTTTTCATGGTTATTGGAAAAGGATAAAGATATTTATCCCACGGATAAACCTGTGACGGAAAGCGTATTAAGAAATTGGTACGCGCGAAATCCGGAGTTCGGTATTGCGTTTCGAGAAGGGCGTAAAATTATCGGAGCTAATATCATAATCCCGTTGAATAAACAGGGATGGAAAGGTATGATCGACGGTAGGTTGCTTGAGTCGGATTGTTGGCTTCGCGGTATGATTGAAAAAGGGCGGTATCCGCTGGGAGAACGCATTCCATCTGAGATCAAACTTTCAAACATGTTAAAAATCTTAACTATGGACATTTCGGATTTACTCTACAGCACTCTCGTAAAAACCTTCGGAACCACTCTTGAGCAAACATTGGTGCTGCCACCAATATCGGCCCAGAGGTTCACCGCGTGAGGTGCGATTGTAGTATTAGGCCGGCTTCGGTACGCCCAGGCCCCAGATGACGGACACGGGGCAGCGCATGTCGGCGAACCACGTCTGTACAGTCTGCATCTCCTCCAGCCGCTGTGTGGCCGTGCCTTTGAGGGGATAGTCCAGACCCAGCCGGCTGTATTTGGCCTGCGCTATGCGGTTGAAGGGCAGCAACTCGACCCTCTTAAGCCCCGGTAGTACGGATAGGAAGTGGGCAACGGCCCGCAAATCCTTCTCGTCGTCGTTTTGGCCGGGGATGATCGGCACCCGCACCACGAGATCGACATTGCTTTCGGCCAGCGCCACTGCGTTGGCCAGAATGATCTCATTGCTCACGCCGGTCAGCCGGCGGTGCCGGTCAGGGTCGAAGGCTTTGATATCGAGCAGGACGAGATCGGTGTAAGGCAGCAGCCCGGCCAGCGTCGACCAAGCCGCGCAGGCCGTAGTATCGAGCGCGGTGTGGATGCCCTGCTCGTGGCAGCGGTACAGGATCTCGCGCGCGAAAGCCGGCTGGGCCAGCGGCTCGCCGCCCGAGAGGGTGAGCCCTCCGCCCGACCTGGCATAGAAGGCGCGATCGCGCAGGACCGTGCGCTCAAGATTGGCCGCCGTCTCGAACGTGCCGACCAGGCTGAGCGCGCCGGAAGGACAAATGCGGGAGCACGCGCCGCAGCGAACGCAGCGATCGGCCAGCCACTCTCGCCCGTCGTCGGTGAACTGCACCGCGTTGTGGGTGCAGGCAGCGGCGCAGGCGCGGCAGCCGAGGCACTTGGCGCCGGCGCGGAATAGCCGAGATTCCCTGGGCTGCGACTCGGGGTTCTGGCACCAAGCGCAGCGCAGCGGGCAGCCCAGGAAAAAGATGGTGGTGCGGATGCCGGGGCCGTCGTGCAGCGAAAAACGCTTGACGTCGAAGATCAGGCCGGTCCCCTCGGGGCGGGCTTCCACTTAGAGCGCCGCATGTTCGGTGCGCGCGATGATTTCGTCCTGCAGCACCGGTTCCAGGTCGATGAAATAGGCGCTGAACCCCGAGACTCGCACCAGCAGATCGCGGTAGTCCTGCGGCGAGCGCTGCGCGGCCAGCAGCGTCTCCCGGCTGACAACGTTAAACTGGATCTCCATCCCGCCCATGTCAAAATAGGACTCGACCAGGGCGCGGAAGTTTCGGCGCCGGCTCTCATCCTCGAAGAACGACGGGTGGAACTTTAAGTCCAGCACCATGCCGTTGCCCATCATCGTATGGTCGAGCTTCGTGGCGGAGAGCAGCAGGGCAGTGGGCCCGGTGGTGTCGCGACCCTGGCAGGGTGAGAGCGCGTTGGCCAGGGCCAAGCCTGCGCGGCGGCCGCTGGGAAGCGCACCGGTCTGCTCACCCCGGCTCGCATGGTGGTGGACCGAGTACATCCCCGACTGGAAGCGGCCGCCGCGCGGGTTGCGGTAGCCGTCCACCTGACGGCAGAAATCCTCGGCCAGCAGGGCGACGATCTGGTCCGGCTCATCGACATCATTGCCATAATGCGGCCCCGCCGACGCCCAGGTCGCCAGGGACCCTGCGCCGGCAAAATCGCCACGCACGGCCTGCGCCAGCTCGGTCAGTGTGACGCGCCGCTCACGGAAGACCAGCCGATCGATGACGACCAGGGAGTCGGCCACGTCAGCCATGCCCAGGGCGTTGACTGAGGAGAGGTTGTATTGCGTGCCGCCCGCCGTCACGTCGCGCCCGGATTCCAGGCAGCCGGCCATCAGCAGCGACTCGAACGGCGCCGGGAGCAGGATGGGCCAGGCGGCATCCATCAGGTTCAAGCTACGTATACCCAGGTCGAGGAAGTGCGCCAGCTCGGCGCGGTACCAGGTGAGAAAATCGGCGAAAGTCTCGATTTTGTCCAGGCGCCTCGGCTGTGCCAGAGGCAGCCGCTCGCCCGAGAGCGTGCATCGGCCGTCGTTGAGCATCAACTCCAGCACCTTGGCCCAGTTGACCCGCAGCGCTTCGGTCTGGGCGTATTCCCGGCCCGGCACGGAAAGCTCAACGCACCCCACGATACCATAGTTCTCGGCATCGCCCGCCGCCACGCCAACCCGGCCCATGGCGGCAATCGCGATTTCATCGTTAAAGAGCGCGGGGAAGCCTGTGCCCGTCTCGATGGTGGCCCGCACGCTGTCCCAAAACTCCGCAGGCATCTCGGGGCTCCAGCGCACGGAGAGCAGGGGCTGATCCATACGCAGTCGGCGGGTAGCGCGCAGACAGAGGTATGAGAGTTCGTTGGCAGCATAGGCGCCATCCGACCCCCGGCCGCCCAGCGTGACGTTCTGGAAGCTGCGGCGCAGGTGTCCAAACTTGCACCAGAGCGCCTCGATGAGCTCGGCAGCCTCGGCCTGGTCGAGCGCGCCTGCGTCGACGTCGCGCCGATAGAAGGGATAGAGATACTGGTCCAGCCGCCCTATGGAGAGCGAGCCGGACGCGTGCTCACAAATGGCAATCTCCTGGCCCAGCCAGAGGAGCTGCACGGCCTCGAAGAAACTGCGAGGCGGCTCGGCGGCGACATGGCGGCAGGCATCCGCGAGCCGAGCCAGGAGACGACGTTCGTCGGGACCGGTGGCCGCGCCCGCTATCTCCGCGGCACGGCATGCATAGCGCCGGATGTAGGTCGTGGCGGCCTCGCAGACGATCAGGGAGGCCCGGACGAAGTCCAAGCCCTCGCCGCCCGCCGCCAGCCGCGCACGGGCGGCGGCAGCCAGTCCGCCAAAGCCGCGGGCCAGGAGGCGGTCAAAGCCGGGGATCAGGTGGCCACCCGGCCAGCTCACATAGAGTCCGCTGCGGATGCCCCGGCAGAAGGCGTCGAGCGCGGCTGTTTCGTCCGGGCCGCGCGGCGTACCGTCGGGCCGCGTGTAGACGAAGGGTGTGGTGTCAACGCCGACGGGCGGATATTTGAACGCAGGCTTGCCCAGGTTGGCGTCGGCCGTCGGTGTTTTCGGCTCGCGCAGGAACGGGTTCCAGGCGCCGAGCGTGAGGGGATAAGAGTAATCGAAGAGCTGGATATGCCCGGCAAGCAGGTCCTCCGGGTGGATCACCAACTCTTTTTCGGCCAGAAATGCCGCCAGAGTTTGGGCCGCGCGCAGCACGGGGGGCTGGCCTTCGGTCTCCCGATAGACGCGCGTGTAGATGGCAGCTCGCTGCGCGGCCCGCTCGGGCCGGAAGCTATCCTGAGCATGGCGTTTCAGCGCGGCGATGGTGGGGCTGATGAGCTGATGATCGAGTGGCACGAGAATGGAAACCCCTGGCATTGATGGCTGCGACAACTCCGAATTGAAATAACTGTAACGTAATGCGGGAAAACTGTCAAGCAAACCGGAACAAGTACGAGAATTCTTAATATGAACCAGAACAATATGGGTTAAAAGAGTAGCGTCCGGCTTCCAGTAGCATCGTGTTCGCAGACGGAGCGATGCCCAGAGAGCTCCGATGTCACGACCCAAAGACACCAGATCTCCCGAGCCGAACTGATTCCGAAGGTCTGTGATCTGGGGTCAGGCTGCCGGTTAACCCTCCAATTCCAGCCCCAACTGAAGTTTGCGGAAGTGCTCATCCGGCCGGTTGTGGATGCACGCCACGCCGTGCTCGGACATGAAGCGCGGTCCGCCGGCCGCATAGGTGACCTTTGCGAGCAGTCGCGCCCAGGCGGAGCGGGACTCGTTAAGCGACACGGACTGATCCGGGGTGTCCTGGGAGGCAGGAGCAGGCTGCTCCTGGTGGTCCTTCTGCCAGCCCTCGGGAGCCAGGCGGGCAAGGCGGGGCTTGCCGGACCATGTGCCACGGGCGCGCGAGGAATACAACCCATAACGACGAATCAGATGGCTGCCGGGGTCAGGAAGGTGCTGCAGGACCTCGACCTTCACCGTCGTGGTCGATGGCACGATTTACCGCTTACGGCTCTCCGACGGCTCCCCGACTGACTGAGCAACGGCAACAGTGCCGAAGGCCGCGGTGAACGCCGCGACCTCTTTTCAGTTTCTTAAACATGAAAACGCCGCCCGTTGATTTTCCTGTCCGGCATCGCATGGTCTTCAGTATGGGCACCCACGTGGGTATGGCGGTTTCATCGGCGGGGCGGGATCGCGTTCAGGGGAGGCGCGGCAGCCAGAATACGGCGGGAGCGGTCAGCAAAGGATATCCGGCGGGGGAAGCTTTCTTGAACGCGTCGCCGCGGTCGAGGAGCTGAGCCGCCGGAACACCCAGCGCTTTCTGGAAGCCGATCAGGTTGGGTGACGGTGTGTCGTCGCCGGTCTTTGTCTCGATGAGGAACATGGGCTTGCGGTTCTGCGATACGAGAAAGTCGACTTCGCGTCCCTCTTTCGTCCGGATGTAGTGCAGGCTGAAATTCCCCCACCCCATGTCGTTCCAGTTGGAGACGGCCCGGAACAGTTCCAGCGCCACCATGTTCTCGAACTTCGCCGCAGGATCCTCTATGCCCGCATAGTCGAAGAGATAGGTCTTGCGCTCCTTGTGAATCGAGCGCGCGATTTGCGGGGTCCACGGCGAGAGGCTGAAGGTGAGGTAGAAACGCTCGAAAATGCCAAGCCAGCTCTTGATCGTGTTGTAGGCCGTTTTCAGATCCGTCGCCAGGCTTGGTATCGACAAGGGGGCGCCAACCCTGGACGGCAGGAGGGAGAAGAGGATCTCCATGTCGTCAACGTGCTTCACGTCCGTCATGTCGCGGATATCCTCGCGGACGAGCTGACGGTGGTAGGCGGCGGCCCATCGGCGATAGCTTGCTTTCTTGCCGGATAGATAGGGCTCGGGAAATCCGCTGGTGTGTGCGAGTCGCTCCCACGTGGATTGAATGGCTGCCGCTTGATCGGCATGGGGCTGGATCGGATTCCTGGAAAAAACTTCGAAGCTGACTCCGGCGTTATGAAGCTCCGCCAGGGTCAAAGGCCAGAGGTGCATCAGTGAGTAGCGCCCGGCGAGCGAATCCCCTCCCTTCATGAAGAGGTCGAGTCTCCCGCTGCCGGATACCAGGAACTGGAACTCGGTGTGAAAGCGATCGTAGACGCCTTTCAGGTAGTTCTTCCAGTGCTTGTACTTGTGGATCTCGTCGAGGATGACCAGCGGCCGGGACGAATCTCTTCGGACAACATCCTCAAAGAAGTGGGGATTCTCGATCAGCCTGCGCTTGTCCGTGGCGATGTCCCAGTTGAAATACAGCTTGTTCGCGTAGGATTCCGACAGCGAGCGCGCAAGAGTCGTTTTCCCGCCCTGCCTGGGTCCTGCAAGGAACACCATGCTCTTTTCGGCTGATAGCTCGCTCCAGATGGCTGTGTACAGCGCACGATCAAGCATGGCAACAGGATTTCAGTTTATTGCAAAATAGTCAAGACTATTTTGCAATTGGGTGAAAGCCCCGAATCAAATGGTAGGATTTTTGTACGCCCGGTGCGGAAAAGCCTTTGACAATTAATTGATAGTAATTTTGATAAGTCGGGATGCGTCGATTTAAGATAAGCTCGCCGCGAAAAGTCCCCGATTTAATTGTCGTAGAGGTGCTGCACTCGTGCTGCCGCGGCGACAAGTTTGTCTTTAAAGTCGAATCCGGCAAGTTCAGTCCGACGATATAAACGATTAACCGCCTTTTCCGCCGAAGGCCAGGTGCAGGACTCTTTCTTTCGTGATTTCGGCTCCCGCGACCTCGCCCGAGATCCTTCCCTGGAACATCACTATCACCCGGTCGCACTCGGCCAAGACTTCCTCGAGTTCGGAAGACACCATGATGATCGCCTTCTTTTCCGTGTTCTTGAGGTCGCGGAGGATTTTGTAGATTTCCGCCTTCGCTCCAACGTCGATTCCCCGCGTCGGCTCATCCATGATGAGAATACGGGGAGCCGTGGAGAGACTGCGGCCGATGATGACCTTTTGCTGGTTCCCCCCGCTCAGGTTCTTCATCCTCTGGACCAGGCCGGTGATCTTTATGGCCAGCCTCAGCACGTACTCGTGCGCTATGGCCATGACCTTCCGCGCCTGCACGAAGGTGAGCAGCGTGATTTTCCTGTCATGAATGACCGCCATGTTATCCTTGACGTCCATGTTGACAAACAGCCCATCGCGACGACGGTCTTCCGGGATGAAAGCGAAGCCGCTTCTGATCGCGTCCCGGGGGCTGCGCAGCTCGAGGGGTTTCCCGTCCAGCAGCAGCTCACCGGCATCCTGCCGATACATCGCGAACAGAGTCTGCATCAGCTCGGTGCGGCCGGCGCCCTGCAGGCCGTAGAAACCGAGGAGTTCCCCCTGATGCAGTCGGAAGCTGACGTTCTTGAAGTAATTCCCACGGGAAAGGCCCCGCACTTCGAGCACCACCTCGCGGCATTCGCACGCGCGCGCGGCGTCAGCGGCGGCGATCTCCTTTAAGAGCTCCTTGCCCACGATGAGGCTGATGATAGCCTTTGGACTGGTCTCCGAGGCCTTGTACGTTCCCAGGTACTTCCCATCTCGGAGGACGGAGATTCTGTCCGTGACCTCGAAAACCTCGTCGAGACGGTGAGAAATGAAGATGATCGTCATCCCTTGCTGCTTGAACTTGCGCAGGTTCTCGAAGAGGATCCGAGTCTCATTCACCGTGAGGGAGGATGTCGGCTCGTCGAGGATGAGGACTTCCGTGTTCAGGTTGATCGCCTTGGCGATCTCGACGATCTGCCGATGGGCGATGACCAGGGTCTTCACCTGCGCTCTCGTGTCGATATGCACGCCAAAGGAATCGAGCAGCTTCCCCGCGCGCTCGTGCATTCGTTTCCAGTTGAATCCGCCTCCCCTGCGCAGTTCCTTGCCCAGGTAAATGTTTTCCACGACGCTCAGATTTTCGCAGAGCATCAGCTCCTGGTAGACCGTCGAGATTCCCATGGAAAGCGCGGATTGGGGGTCCGCGATGTGGATCGGCTTGCCCTTGAAGATCACCTCCCCCGCATTCGGCGGGTACCACCCGGAGAGGATCTTCATGAGTGTCGATTTCCCGGCCCCGTTCTCTCCCGCGATCGTGTGGATTTCTCCCCTGCGGATGGAAAAGCCGACGTTGTGCAGGGCCTGCACGCCGGGGAAACTCTTGGAGATGCCTTGGAAGAGGAGTATGTCTTCCACGCCTATTTTCTCCTCGACCACATGTCCAGCGCCACGGCGCCGATGAGGACAGCGCCGATGAGCACCATCTGCACAAAGGGGGACACGCCGAGCAGGACCAAGCCGTTGCGCAGTATTCCCAGCAGCAGCACGCCGATCAATGTGCCGACGATCGTCCCCTCGCCGCCGCTCAAGCTTGCCCCTCCGAGGATTGTTGCGGCGATGACATCGAGCTCGAGACCTTGTCCCGCGGTGGATTGAACATTACCCAGGAAAGCCGAGTTGATCGTCCCTCCGAAAGCGGCGAGGAACCCAAGGATGGTGAACGCCACGATCTTGACCAGCTTGACATTGATCCCCGACACGCGTGCCGCCTCTGCGTTGCCCCCCACGGCTCGCATGCGGTAGCCGATGATGTTCTTCTGGTAAATGATAAACCCGAGCACGAGGACGATGACAAAACCGATGGTCATAGTCGGAACAGTGTCGAAGAGCTTTCCCCGGCCGATGAAGATGAAAGTATCCAGCGCGGGATCCTTGATCAGCCTCGGTATCAGCGGCACCACCATGCCCCCGTTTATGATCATAGCCGTTCCCCGCGCCATGTTGAGCATGCCTAGGGTCACGATGAGGGCGGGTACCCTCAGCATGGTCACGAGCAGACCGTTGACGATTCCCGCCGTTGTGCCGACGGCGAGGGCGCCGAGTATGGAGACCCAGATCGGCACACCGTGCGTCATCAGGATAGACATCGTCACGACGGACACCCCGTACAGCGAGCCCACCGAGAGGTCGATTTCGCCCGACACGATCACCATTGTCATCCCCACGGCGAGTATACCGAGGATGGACACCTGGCGTACCACGTTCATAATGTTGTCGAGGGTGAGAAAAACGGGCGTCGACACGCTGAAAAAGACGGTCAGGATCACGAGGGCCGCGAAGATACCGAGTTCCTTCGCCTTGAAGATGACCGACAGCGGACTGTTCTTTACCGGTTTCGCTTCCTGAGTATCCAGGCTGGTGTTGCTCATCGTCTCCCTGCCCATTGCGGCCGCTTGTGCGCATGATAGAATGGGATCGGCCGGGCTTTAAAGAGCACGGCCGATCCCTTGCAGTCTAAAGCAAACGAGCTCTGAGGCCGATCAGCCGACCGGCTCTCCGTCCTTGATCTTCTGCAGCCACTCGTCGACGTTGCCGCGGTTCACTTCGACGATTCCGGTATCGATGACCGTCGGCGGCGTGCCCTTGGTAAGGAACTCGAACAGCTGCTTCACGGCCTCATAACCCTGCTTGTAGGGGTTCTGGCCGTACGCGGTGGTGGTCCACCCGTTCTTGATTTGGATGAGCTTCTCCTCGTAGAGGTCGTGGCCGCTGGAATAGATCGGTTTCTTGGAATCGGCGTTGCCGACTTTCTTGTTTTCCATCAACCTGCCCCACAGGTAGTCGGTCCCGCCGAAGCTGATGTGCCCCGTGACATCCCGATGCGCGATAAAGGAGTTTTCAAGGGCGGCGTACGCGGACTGCTCGTCACCCTCGGCGTTGATCGTGTCGACGATCTTGATATTGGGGTACTTGTTGAGCACCGACATGACACCGTCCTGGCGCTTGCGCGACCAGATCGACCCGATGGCTACGGAGGAGACGATGACCTTGCCCTTCGTCCCCATTTTGCCGACGACGGAATTCGCGGTTGCCGCGCCTGCGAGGAAAAGGTCTTCGCCGACGAACCCGAGCCTGCCGGAATCCGGCGCGTCAACGTTGTTGCAGGTGATGGGGATGCCCGCCTTCAGCGCCTTCTGGATGATCGGGGTGAGCCCCGGGATGTCGAGGACTGCTATGGAAATCCCGTCGACCTTCTTGGTGATGAGGTCCTCGACTACCTTGATTTCGGGCTCGGTATCCCAGCTTGTAGGCCCCGTCATGTACGCTTTGACGCCGAATTCCTTCGCCGCATCATCCACGCCCGCCTTGATGAACTGGGCGAACGGAATCGTAACGTTCATGTAGACGACGGCGATTTCGATGTCCTTCGCCTTCTTGGTCGTAAGCTTGAACGTGTAGCCGTTCAGCGTGACGCTCTTCGGTGCGGCGAAGCCCAAAGAGGCGACAAACAGTACGGCGGCAAGAACCACGAGAATCTTTTTCATTTTCATCTCCTTGTCCAGAAACTAAGTTGATAAATTGCCAGAACCTGGCAAAACAGATTGATAGTTGTTTTTACACCTCAGGAGTTAGGAAAACAAGCTACTCGGAACAGGACATTTTGTCAAGGATAATGGGGACTGTATCTCCAAGGCCGGCCCCGGGGTATTGATTTTCGTTGAGCGGCGGTGCATAGTATCCCCCTTGCATTCCGATGGGAATACCGGCAGAAACTTGTTTTGACTGGATTCCTTGATTCAAGTAAACTGTTCGGGAGAAGACGAACGGTTTCGGCCGTGTGGAGTGTTTGAACGCAGGCATCATTGAATCGGAGGAACAGCATTATGGATAGGATCAGGGTCGGCGTCATCGGCGTCGGGTTCATCGGAAGAGTGCACATCGAAGCCCTGCGCCGTCTCGGGTGTGTCGACGTCGCCGCGCTCGTTTCGCGTAAGCAGGAAACAGCCGACGCCCTTGCCAAGGAGCTTTTCATCCCGAAAGCTTACAGCAGGTACGAAGATCTGTTCGACGACAAGGAGATCGACGCGGTGCACATCACCACTGTCAACAATCTCCACGCTCCCCTCGCCCTGCAGGCCATGAAGGCGGGAAAGCACGTGCTGTGCGACAAACCCCTGGCCATGAACAGCCATGAAGCCGTGCAACTTCTCGCCGTGGCAAGGAATACAGGCATCGTCCACGCAGTCTGCCACAACAAGCGTTACTACCCCATGGTAAAACAGGCCCGGGCGATGGTAGGGGCGGGAGAGCTGGGGGAGATACGCCTCGTACACGGGCACTACCTGCAGGACTGGCTGTTCCGTGAAACGGACTACAACTGGCGCCTCGTAGGCGCGATCGGGGGGAGATCCCGTGCGGTCGCCGACATCGGCACTCACTGGATGGATATGGTGCAGCATATAACCGGGCGGAAGATATCGTCCGTGTTCGCCGACCTCACTACCTTTATCCCCGCGCGCAAGAAGCCCACGGTCGAGGCCGCTACCTTCATGGTGCGGGATCTCAAGCCCGGTGAATACGAGGACGCCGCCGTCGACACGGAAGACCACGGCACGGTGATGCTGAGGTTTTGCGGAGGCGCCAAAGGCGTGATGATCGTGTGCCAGGTCTGCGCGGGAAGAAAGAATTACATTCAGTTCGAGATCGACGGGAGCGAACGGTCCCTCGAATGGAACGGCCAGGAGCCGAATCGCCTCTGGATCGGCGAGCGGGGGAAACCGAACTCCGAATTTATGAAGGACCCCGCCATGATCTATCCGGAAGCGGCGCGCTACGCCGGCGCCCCCGGTGGATTGGCGGAAGGGTACCTCGACACATTCAAGAACGTGTTCAGCGACTTCTACGGCTGGATCCGCTCCGGAAAGCCTATGGATCTGGGGGCGGCGGATTTCCCGACTTTCCTCACAGGGCTCAACGAGCTCAATATCGTCGATTCGATTCTGGAGAGCGCCGGAACGGGCAAGTGGGTTGACGTGAAGTACTCCCACGACACGGGGCCCGCGTACCTGTAAATATCGCAAAAAATGTCGGTCCCGCTGCGCCGAACATACAGGAGATGGGGATGAAGATCAGGATCGTCGTACCTATTATTTCCGATGTGTTCAACGAAGAAGTGAAAAAAGAGGTCGCTCAGTTCAAGGCCCCCGACACCGTGATCGACGTGGTGAACATCCCGAAGGGGCCCGCCTCGATCGAGAGCCACTACGACGAGATCGTCGCCTCGGTCCCGATAGCGGAGATGGTCGTGCAGGCCGAAAAGGACGGGTGTCATGGGGTGTTCGTGGACTGTTTCGGCGACCCCGCCGTCGACGCATCGCGCGAGCTCGTCGGGATCCCCGTCGTCGGGGCCTTTCAGCCCGCCGCTCTCACGGCGATGATGATCGCCCGCAAGTGGTCGGTCGTCACCGTGCTTAAGAATGTAGTCCCGATGATCGGCGACCTCGCCCGGAGGATGGGGATCGAATCGAGCCTCGCCTCGGTGCGCGACGTCGACACCCCCGTGCTCGAGCTCCACGACAAGGGCGTTCTCGAGTCGAAACTCCTCGGGCAGATCGAAAAGGCGGTCGTCGAGGACGGGGCCGAGGCGGTCGTCCTCGGGTGCACGGGGATGCTGGGGCTCGCGCAGAGCCTCGCGAGGAAGATGGCCTCGAAGGGTATTCCCGTCCCCGTCATCGACCCGACGGCGTCCGCGATCGGGTACCTGGAGCTCCTCGTGCGGGGGGGATTGTCGCAGAGCCGCATCGCTTACATGGCGCCGCCGCACAAAGAGCGGCGGTTCTGAGAAAGGGAGAGCCGGCGGCCGCTCTTTTTCCGAGGGGGCACCGCTCCGCGGGCTGTCCGGGTGCGGGGAGGCTGTCGTCAGCCTTCGAGCGTCCCCATCCCCTCGACGATCCCGCGGAGTACACGCCAGAGGGTCCCCACGCTCTCGATGCTTACCCACTCCCCGGGGGAGTGGGCGTCCCCGATATTCGGGCCGACTGAGGCGATCTGGATCCCCGGGTTTGCCTTCGTGAAGAGCCCGCACTCGAGCCCCGCGTGGACGGCGCTGAGCCTGACCTCCCCCGTTACGATCGAGCCGTACCTGCTTCGCACGAGGGAGAGGAAGGGGCTCGACGGGTCCTCGCTCCAGCCGGGGTAGGGAGCGTCCTGATCGACGCGGGCGCCGTGCTTCAGGCCGATCCCGCGGAGCCGTTCTCGGAGCTCCCCGAGCTCGTCGTCCGAGAAGCTCCTGCTGAGGCAGGCCGCGTTCACGCTCCCGCTCCCGCTCCGGACGACGGCGAGGTTGTTCGAGGTTTGGACGAGCCCCGGGAGCTCGTCGCTGAAGGCGATCGGCCCGTGGGGGACCTCGTCGAGCAGGGCGAGAATCGCACCCGACTCCGCCTCGGAGCAGGCCGAAAGCTCCCCCGGGCGTGACCCGGCGGGCGACACTTCGATCGCCATCTTCGGCTCTCTCTCTATCCATTCCCCTTCAACGCGGGTCTTCCACCGCTCCAGCCTCTTCATTGCGTCGCCCCAACGCTCGCCGGGAACGAGAAAGACGCACGACGCCTGAGCCGGTATGGCGTTGCGGGCGCTCCCGCCTTCGAAGCTGTGGACGAGGAGAGGGTGCACGCCCCCCCGGTCCCGAACAGCGTGAACGTCGGAGCGGCCGTGCGCCCCATCGGAGCCCGCGACTTGGGCAAGGCCTTCGATAACAAGCTTTATCGCGTTGAGCCGCGGGAGGTGGATCTGGACCCCCGAGTGCCCGCTCAGGAGGCCCTCCACCGACAGCCGTATCCCCTTGAAACCGTTGTTACCCGGCGTATTGACGGGTACAAGGTTTGCGGGGAGCGAGTACTCCGTGTTCCCGCCGCCCGCGCTCCCGATGGTGATCTCTCCCTGGGATTCGCTGTCGAGGTTGAGGAGATACCGCCCGGTGAAGAAGCCCTCCTTCAACCCTAAGGCGCCGCCGAACCCCGTCTCCTCGTTCGCCGTGAGGAGGACCTCGAGGGGTCCGTGGGCCATGTCTTGTTCGGCGAGGAGCGCGAGGGCATAGGCCATGCCGATCCCGTTATCGGCCCCGAGGGTCGTGCCGTCCGCCATGACCGTTTTTCCTTCTATCTTGACCCTGATCGGCTCCTTCTCGAAGTCGAACTCCCTCCCGGGCGCGCTCTGGCAGACCATGTCCATATGGGCCTGGAGGACGAGGACCGGGAATCGCCCGCACCCGGGTGCGGCGTCTTTCGCGAGGAGAATGTTGCCTGCTTCGTCCTCCTTGAAGGGAATGCCCGCCGCGCGGGCCCACCCTTTCACCCATTCGCGGATTTTGCGCTCCTTCGTCGAAGGGCGGGGGACGCCCGCGATCTCCTCGAAAATGCTCCACACGGACGCGGGCTGCAGGGAAGCGAGAACCGAACCCATGGAGGACTCCTTTTTTCGATCGATTGTTTTTTAGAGGACCCGCGGGCCGGACAAACCGCAGCTCAGCGGTACTCCCTGGCGCGGCGCTTGCCGCGGAGCACGGAGAGGACCCCTTCGGCGAGCGCGAGCATCTCGCGCTCGCCCGGGATCACCGCTACGGGGCCGAGGTGTCTGACCCGTTTTTTGACGAGCGCGACCAGCTCGCTTTGGCGTGCCATCCCGCCCGTGAGGATGACAGCGTCGACCTTTCCCTCGAAGGTGGCGCCGTGCCTGCAGATCTCCTGGCTGATCCGCAGGGCGAGCGCCGCGAAGAGAACCTTGGCCTGCCGGTCCCCGCCGTCGTCGGCGCGCTTCAGCTCCTCGAGGCTGCTCGATCCCCTGTAGGCGACGAGCCCTCCTCTCCCTGTGAGCCTGCTCTTGATCTCCTCGAGGGAGAACCTGCCGCTGAAGCAGATCTCCACGAGCTGGCCGGCGGGGATGCTCCCCGCGCGCTCCGGTGCGAAGGGTCCCTCCCCGTCGAGGGCGTTGTTGACATCGACGACCCTTCCCTTGCGGTGGGCGCCCACGGAGATCCCTCCCCCGAGGTGGGCGACGATGAGGTTGCACTTCTCGTAGGGTTTGCCGAGCCTGCGGGCGACCTCCCTCGCCGCGGACTTCTGGTTCAGGGCGTGGAAGATGCTCCGGCGCCTGATCTCGGGGATACCGGTGATCCGGGCTGTCTCCTCCATCTCGTCGACGACCACCGGGTCTACGATAAAGGCGGGACGGCCCGCCTCCTCGGCGATCCGCCAGGCGAGGAGCGCGCCGAGGTTGCTCGCGTGCTCCCCGAAGCGGGCGGCTCTGAGGTCGGAGAGCATCAGGCCGTTCACCCTGTAGACGCCGCTCTCGATCGGCCTGAGGAGGCCTCCTCTCCCCACCACGGCGTCGAGCCGTTTCGAGTCGATCCGGTGCTGCGCGAGGAAAGCCCTCGCGTGGCGGAGGCGGAAGTCCTCCTGATCGAGGATTGACGGGTACTGCCCGATCTCCCGGGCGGAATGGCTTTCGGTGGCGCTGTGGCGCTCCCGCTCGTTTTGGAAGAGGGAGAGCTTCGTGGAGGTGGAGCCCGGGTTGATGACGAGGATGCGGAACACACGGGCGACGCCCGCCCCTTTAACACGGACGCTTTTTTTAGCCGTGCCGCCGCCGTTCTTCGGGGAGCCTTCCTTGCGGCGGGGAGGTTTCTTGGATTTTTTTTCGGTCATATCTATGTAAGTTACTCGCGCCGGACCCTTTCCGGCAACGACCGAGTGCGTGCGGGCAAGCGAAGAGTACGAAACCGGCCGGCTACCTAAACTTCTGAATCGCCCTTGCGAACCCCTCGAGCGAGCGCTCAATGACGGCGTCCTCCACGCAGAAGGCGATGCGGAAGTGCCCCGGGATCCCGAAACCGCGCCCCGGGACCGTGAGGATCAGCTCCTTGGCGAGGGAGTCGACGAAGGCAAGCTCGTCGCCCCCGGGCGCCTTCGGAAGGAGGTAGAATGTGCCCTTGGGCCTCGCGAACTCGTACCCCGCGCGGGCGAGCCCCTCGCAGAGAATGTCTCTCTTCTTTTGATAGATACCCGCGTCGACGCTCACGCCGACGAGGCGGGCAACGGCCCTCTGCATAAGCGCGGGGGCGTTGACGAAGCCGAGGATGCGCGTCGCGAGTATCAGGGCGTTCACGATCTCCTCGGCGTCCTCGGCGTCCGGGTGGACGGCGATCCACCCGATCCGCTCGCCGGGTATCGAGAGGTCCTTGGAGCAGGAGGTCACGATAATGCTGTTTTTGTAATGCCTGAACACCGACGGGACCGCGACGCCGTCGAAGACGATCTTCCGGTAAGGCTCGTCGCTCAAGAGGTAGATGCTCCGCCCGATCTCCCTGCTCTTCCTCTCGAGCATCCGGGCGAGAGCGGCGACGGTCTTTTCGGGGTAGACCTGGCCCGAAGGGTTGTTGGGCGAGTTGATGATGAGGGCCGCCGTCTTCGGGGTCACCGCTTTCTCGATCCCGCCGACATCGAGGTCGAAGTCCTCCTTCGACCGCACGGATGCGAAGCTCCCCCCGTGGTTGTCGGCGTAGACGGCGTACTCGACGAAATAGGGAGCGCTCGCGAGCACTGTGTCGCCCGGGTTCAAGAGCGCCTTGAGGG
>Ga0315286_10001799_pt1 | contig 19634 bp, 14 predicted proteins | sample YL17G10_0_MG_FD_205038 | JGI IMG/M metagenome (GOLD analysis project Ga0315286, IMG submission 205038) | Sediment microbial communities from Yellowstone Lake, YNP, Wyoming, USA - YL17G10_0 | ecosystem: Environmental > Aquatic > Freshwater > Lake > Sediment | place: USA: Wyoming | collected... | reverse complement strand
CCGCACGATGTGCAGAGATAGAGGCCGGCATCGATCGCCTCATCGAGCTTCCCGGTAGAGCCTGCGAGATAGGCCCCTTGACCGCCCATGTGCCCTGCCGTGCCGAAGACCGGACCTAGTACGTCATAAGTTGGGCAGTGGAGCAGACACATCCCACATCCGATGCAGTATTGCGCTTCCTTGTCGGCGGCATACAGGCGTCCATCGTCGACGAAGACTATGACGACCTCCTTCGGTCCATGCATGCCCCTGTAGAGCTGTTTCTCGATGTCCGAGGTGTAGCTGGGCCCTGTGATGACGTTCACGTAGGAACTGATTATCTTGCCCGTTGAGAGGTATGTCTGGAGCTTCGTGACGTTCACAGCGTCGTCTAGCGTCGGGACGACCTTCTCCGGGGTCGTGATGACGATGTGCTTGTCCGGAAGCATGGCGCATTTCGCCGCGTTGCCTTCGTTGTGAACGATCACGACGGCCCCTTCCTGAGCAGTGACAGCGTTCGCCCCAGTGATACCCACCTTGGCCTTGCCCAGATAAGAGGAGATCTCCTCCCGCATGATCTCCGTCAGCTCCATCGGATCTTCGGAGACCTCATGGCCGAAGTGCTTCGCGAACAGAACGCTGATCTCCTTCCTGGTCAAGTGGCAGGCCGGACCTGTTGGATGGGCTGCTGCGCAACCCGCGAGCTGGATTATCCTATCGCCGAGGTCGGTCTCTATGACCTTTACGTTCTTCGACTCCAGGTGAGCGGCGAGGTGTATCTCCTTGGTCACGTTCGATTTGGACTTTACCACGAGGTCATAGCCCTTCAGCTCGTGCTCGATCTGCTTCACGGCGGCCTCGGCAGTCTTGGCGATAATCACCCTGAAGCCGTTCTCGCGAAGCGTGGATACGGCCTGCATCAACAATCGCTCGTTCCCGACGGACGCCTCCTTCAAGCTCCGCAGGCGCTCCTTCCGCTGATCCAGATCGGGTATCCTTGCCGCGTTATCCTTCTGCCTCGCCCGGATGGTCCTGAAGGATCTCCTCATCCCATCAAGCGAAGAGCGTTCCTCGACCGCCCTGCGCACCCGAGACCTCGCCGTTGAATCGATCATCGTGCCTCGACCACTAGATGAAAAGTGAAATCCTCACGGTTGCATCGATTGGAGCTTGTCCCATTCGAGGACATGAGGAATGCCAGCCTTCTTCAGTATCTTGCTCAGCCGTTCAGTGACCCTGATCGTCTCCGCCGTCTTCGAATCGGCCCTGATGTAGAACTGCTTCTTGTCCCTAGTCACGGGGAAGACGAGCTTCATCCTGCCGCGCCGGTTGTAACCCTCTGGTTTCCTGTTCTTCTCGATGTCCATCATATTGAGCTTCATGAACATCTGGAGGATATCGTCCTCATCGGGCATCTGGTCCGTCTCCTCTAGGAAAACCGTAAGCAACTCAGTGAACACGGGCTGCAGGTCCTTGAATTTGAATTTCTCCTTGAAAATCACGTGGCCCGTCTCTGCTTTCATGTCGACCGTTCAGATTGGCTACCGCGTATTTAACAGTAATGCCAGCATCCAGTTTCGGAGAAGATTGGCAAAAGTGATTTATCGACCATAGCCTATGGATGCAGGATGCCAAACGCCTTGACCATCGCTGGCTCCGATTCCGTGGGTGGGGCTGGGCTCCAAGCCGACATAAAGGCATTTGAGGCCGTGGGGGTCCACTGCTGTTCGGTCGTCACGTGCGTGACCTCGCAGAACACCAAGAGGGTGTCATCCATTTTCCCGCTGCCACTTCCCACGATTGAGGATCAGATCGACTCGGTGCTCGAAGATGTCAAGCTCGATGCGGTGAAGACCGGAATGCTCTACAGTGGCGACATCGCGGAACTAGTGGCGAAGAAGCTGAAGAGAGGGGTCGGACCGATAGTGGTCGATCCCGTCTTGGCGGCTTCGACCGGAGCTCTGCTCCACTCGACCGGCCTCGTCGAGACCATCATCACCAAGATGATCCCTATCTGCACCCTAGTCACGCCGAACGCGCCCGAGGCTTCCAGGATTACCGGGATCGAGGTGAAGAACGAGAAGACAGCAAACGAGGCCGGATTCGAGATCCTGGAGATGGGACCAAAGGCCGTTCTGATAAAAGGCGGCCACCTCAAGGGGCCTGATGCAGCCGACTATCTCTTCACCCGAAACAAGGTCGTGAAGCTCACGACCCCGAGGGCCGGGGGAGATACGCACGGGACCGGTTGCGCGCTCGCTTCGATGATCGCGGCCCATCTGGCCCTCGATCAAGGCATTGAGGAGTCTGTCAGAAACTCCAAGAGGATGATTTACAAGGCGATCATGTCGAGGGAGATTGTCGGGAAAGGCGTACCATGCGCGAACCCCCTCGCCGTCCTCAGAATCGATGCCAAGAAGGCCGACATGCTCGAGGAGCTCGAACTCGCAGGAGGGGAGCTGGAGAAGCTCATGGATGGCGACCTTCTGCCCGAGGTGGGGTCGAACATGGCCTATGCCGTTCCTGGGGCGCTGGAAGCTGATGAGATAGCTGCCTTCGACGGCAGGATAGTCCGGACGCGCAGGGGAGCGAGGATAGTCGGTCCCGCGAGATATGGGGCCTCGAAACACGTTGCTCGAATCATAGTGGCCGCTTCCTTTCACGACCCTGGCATCCGCTGCGCCCTGAACCTGAAGTACTCTGAATTGAATCTCGAAGCGTGCAGGAAAGCGAAACTGTCGATCGCATCCTTCCAACGCGCAAGGGAACCGAAGGGGGTCTCCTCGATGACCTGGGGAGTGCACATGGCAATCCAGAGAGCAGGCGGAGTCCCAGATGTCATATATGACAAAGGCGGTTTGGGAAAGGAGCCCATGATAAGGCTCCTCGGCACGACCCCCGAGGACGTGCTAACCAAACTCAAGCGCATCAAAGCGAAGCGATGAATAGGCGAGGACAAGCCAATGAAGATCGCGATGTTCGCCGACTCCTATCACCCGACGGTAGATGGTGCTGTCGTGGCCATGGAGACCGCGTGCTCGGGTCTTGAGAAGAGGGGTCACGAGGTCGTCATACTCGCGCCTGATGTCAGGCCCAGGCCGCCGGCCAAGAGGACGGTCCACTACCTGCCTTCGACTGAATTCAAGATGTATCCCGGATACCGGGTCGTCGTCTCGCCCTCAGACATGCTAGAATTCCTCAGAAAAGAGAAAGTGGACATCATACACTCGCACGGGCTCGCCTCGATGGCGATCCTGAGCTTGACTGCGTCCCGGGCACTGAAGATCCCTCACCTCTTGACTTTCCACACGATGGCCCATGAAGCGATCAACCATTACTCCCCGGTCCCGATGCGCGAGGAGATCGCCGGCCTCTTCGTCTGGTTATATCTCCGGAACCTCCTGAAGAGGCCCGAGGTCGTCATAGCGCCATCGCAGCCGGTCAAGGACGAACTCCTGGCGAACGGCGTGAGGATGAAGGCATGCGAGGTGGTGCCCACCGGAGTCGACTGCTCGCGATTCGCGCCCGTGAAGTACGACAAGAACTTCCTCAGCAGGTACGGACTGGGAGGAAAGAGGGTCATACTGCACGTGGGTAGGCTCTCGAAGGAGAAGAGGCTGGACATCGTTCTTGACGCGCTCGCAAAGCTCGCACCCGCCGAGCCGGATCTTGCGCTTCTCGTCATCGGGACGGGACCTGCCGCTGGACACTTTCAGACCCAGGCGAAGAAGTTGGGAATCGATAATCGGGTCGTGTTCACTGGATTCCTCTCAGACGATGAGCTGCCAACGGCATATGCGAGTTGCGAGGCACTCGTGATCGCCTCGACCTTCGAAACACAGGGACTGGTCGTGCTCGAGGCGCTGGCGTCCGGTACCCCGGTCGTGGGTATACGCTTCAGGGCCATCCCGGAGTTCATCCAGGAGGGCAAGAACGGTTGCCTGTTCGACCCCAGCACCTGCGCGGATGCCATTCAGAGATGCCTCGGGAGGAGCGAGTCAATGATGATGACCGCTGTTTCGTCTGCGAGAGAGTACTCGGTCGAGTCGTGTACGATCAAGCTCGAGAAGGCGTACGCGAAGGCGGCCGAAATCGCATCCATGAACGGCTAACGCTTGGCCAAGCCATGTCTGTACGCTGAGGTCTGAGGAAAGTATTTCTATCGAAGCGGCTGATGCAATCTGGAGGCAAGGATGGTCCTCTCCTACCCTGAGTTCTTCGTCATCTACGCATCGAGCCTCGTGCTAGCGACAATCATCGGGCTTCTCGTTCTCGTGGGTTGGAAGGACATCTGGCTCAGGAAGATCTTGCAGTCCGCAAGGTACAATGCAGTCTACCTGGCCATTCTGGCCGCGTTCCCCTTGTTGATTGAGCTCCACGGCTTTCTGGAAGGCGGTCCCCCTGGGTCCGGCGAGATGGCTAACGAGGTCCGATACACGAGCTGGGTATTCGACATCGGTGGAGGCATCGTCAAAATTGTCCAGTCATGGCTAAACTACGGCATAGTGACAGATTTCTTCATCATCATCTACGCATGGCTTTTCTACTTCCTCATCTACTTCGCGCCAGTCCTGCTCCTCGCCAGGGACGACAGGCTCACCCTGAGAAAGTACGCGATCGCATTCATCATCACCTATTGCATCCTAACGCTGTTCTACGCCCTCTTCCCTGTGTCCGTCAGCTCTTCGTACACGGAGACTGGCGTTGTCCCCATCCTGTATGTCAACACCTACTGGGGGAGGATGGTCACGAGCATCGACCCGCTCAACAACGACTTCCCCAGCGGACACGTCAGCCTCTCGGTGACCGCATTCCTGATCTTCGCGACTGCAGGAACGACCTACAGGAGATTCTCCTATTTCCTTGGAGCCGTGACCGTCGCGACAGTAGTCGCCGTGCTTTGCCTCGGAATCCATTGGCCGGCGGACGTGATTGCCGGGTTCCTCGTTGGCATCTCGGCCGTGGTCGCCGCCCGGAACGAAAGGATACAGAGAGCAGTGGACAGATGGGTCCGCGCCATTTCCGACAGGGTCTTCAAGCCTGATGGAGAAGAGTCTAAGCCGAAGTGACCTTGAGTATCGTCACTTCGAAGAACAGCTCCCTGCCGGCAATCTCGCCATTGTAACCAGTGGATGAGTTGCTCTTGCTAATCTGAAATGTCCCGGCCGTGGAGTTGAACGCTGAAAGGACGAACGTCGCGCCATCGACGTCCACGCCCTTGACCTCGTAGACATCTGCCTGGGAGACCCCGTGCGTTATCTCGATCAAACCGTTGCCACCATCTGCCGAAGGATCGTAGCTATCAACGGTGACTGGCCATCCACCCGCGAGATTGTTGGGATTTCCGAACGGGTACACGACCTGCCCGACGGTTGGGTCCTGCCTGACAATGACGATCCCCCCCAGGTCGCTCACAACCACGACATCCCAGCCCCAGAAGAAGTGTGTATAGACCTGCCCCACAACAGGGTCAGTGCCAAAGGAGGTCGTGAATTGCGCGTCGGTCATGAAATCGAGCACCGATATCTGCTGGTGCAGCTGGATCGTTAGGACATACTGCGACAGCACGGAATACGCATCACCTGGTTTCACATCTATTACCGCTTGATCGCCCTGATGAAGTCCGATGACGCCGAGCGCAAAACCCTTTATCGTCCCGCCTTCGCCGTAGTTGCCAGCTGTCATGTTGAAAGGTACATAGCTATCGTTGGATCTCGCGCTATATGTGAGAGATTTTGGGTAGAGAGCATTGTTGAGCCCGACGCTAAGTATGCTCGTGTCGAAGACTCTGCCGTCGGCAAATCGGCCGATATAGTTCATCATGACCGTGTCCCCTGCCTTTGCCGCCGACAGTGTCAATGACCTGGTCGCTTGAGAATTGGTATAGATGACGAAACTGATCGCTCCGACCGATATCACGATCGCGGCAATCAGAAGAGCCATCACGATCTTTCCGGTGTCCCTCTTCTCTGTCGATTTTGGCTGGCTCTCCATCTGAACTCCTGGGGCGCGGTTATAATATGGGCCGATATAAAGATTATCGCCCGGAACATCGGCCAGCACACCTGAGAAACCTTCATCCGCCCGAAACCGGGGGGAAGATCGCAACTTCGTCTCCATCTGAAAGGTAGATGGTTCCGGTAGGCGCTCGCCCGATGTTCATTCCGTTGACGAGTATCACCACGCTCTCGGGATCGGCCTCTCTGCCAACGAGAATCCTGGCGAGGGCAGGACCGAGCCTCGACTTCATCGATTCGATGAGTTCCCTGAGACTCGACGCGTCGATGTCGCAGCCCGAACGACCCGCTGCCTCCCGGACGGACGCGAACAGCCTTACCGAGACCCTAGCCATCGACCTCCTTCAACCAAGAGGTGGGTAATAAAAGGTGTGAACCGCAGAGGTTTCTTGCTTGTCTCTTTTGGGAAAACATCCGATGAACTCAATCATGAATAGACCGTTTTTGGACAAAGCATCAGGACCGAGGGGGACTGGTCTCGGCATATCCCCTCGGAGCCTATCGAACCAACGGGACAACTCATATCAAGGAGAGCATTTCATAGACCACGCGCGTTACGGAATCAAGGAGGTTGCACCTCTGGCGAGGGCTGGCAGAACGGACAAGGAAGAGACCATCAGGATAAAGGGCATGCACTGCGCGACATGCAGCGATACCGTCAGGGATGCCCTGTTGTCGGTCAGGGGCCTGAGGGACGCCAGAGTCAACCTCGCGACTCAGAAAGCAACATTCACCTACGACACATCGGTCGCGTCCATGAACGATGTCGAGAGCGCCGTCAGGGGCGCGGGGTACGAAGTCGCCAGGGACGAGACCACCCTTACGATAGGTGGTATGCATTGCGCTACATGCGCGCTGACGATACAAGACGCGTTGACGGCCGTCCCAGGCGTGGCGGACGCGCGGGTCAACTTCGCACTGGGTAAAGCTACCATCGACTACGATTCGAACATCGCCTCCGAATCTGAATTCCGGAAGGCAGTCGAAGAGTCCGGATACAAGGTCCTCGAGATCAAGGGGGTCATGGCAGAGAAGCTTGCCAGGCAGAAGGAGATCGGGGAGGCCTTTGGCTCGCTGATTATCGCCGCCGTCCTTACCATTCCCATCGTCGTGATACTGATGACCTTCGACCTGTGGCCGAAAGGGCTTCTGTCCGAGGACATACGGAACTACATCGTCCTGATCCTTGCGACTCCCGTCCAGTTCTATGCAGGCCTCAGGTACTATCGAGGAACCTACTGGGCGTTGAGGAACCGAAGGGCGAACATGGACACGCTCGTGGCGATGGGCACAACCGCCGCTTGGCTCTACAGCTTCCTGGCGACGGTCGTTCCAAGCGCGCTCAGCTCGCACGATGTGTACTTCGACACATCCGCATTGATCATAACTCTCGTCCTTGCAGGCAAGTATCTGGAGCTGAAGTCGAGGGGCGCAACCTCGGAAGCCATCGTGAAATTGATGAACCTCCAGCCGCCAGTGGCCATCACACTTAAGGACGGCATCGAGACCGAGGTCGGGGTTGAGGAGCTGGCAGAAGGGGACGTCGTCCTGGTCAAGCCAGGAGAGAGGATTCCTGTGGATGGCGAAGTCGAGGCAGGCACCTCAGCCGTGGATGAATCCCTTGTGACCGGGGAATCGGTGCCAAGAGAGAAGATGGTCGGAGACGCCGTCACCGGCGGGACCGTGAACATCGGTGGTCTGCTAAGGGTGAGGGCGACGCGGGTCGGAAGGAACACGACGCTGGCCCAGATTGTCAAGCTCGTCGAGGATGCCCAGAGCACGAAGGCTCCCATTGAGAGACTGGCCGATACTGTCGCGAGCTACTTCGTCCCGATCGTGATACTCATCGCTCTCCTTACCCTGGGGTTCTGGTTCCTGCTGGGGGCTCAGATCTTCAACGTGGAGAATCCACTCACGTTCTCTCTAACAGTATTCGTAGCGGTGCTGGTCATAGCGTGCCCGTGTGCCCTGGGCCTGGCAACACCGACTGCAATAGTGGTCGGGACGGGCCGCGGAGCCCAGATGGGCATCCTGATAAAGGATGCCGCTGCGCTCGAGACCGCGCACAAGCTCACCACGATCATATTCGACAAGACAGGTACACTGACGAGAGGGGAGCCGAAGGTTGTCAGGCTCGTGCCCGGAACGGGAGTCACCGAGAACGATCTCTTGTTCCATGCAGCGAGTGTGGAGAAGGGGTCGGAGCATGTCCTCTCCCGAGCGATCATAGCAGCAGCCGAGTCCGCGGGGATCGTCCTGGACCCGCCGGAGTCGTCGAAGGTCATTCCAGGCGAGGGCGTCACGGCATCCATAAGGGGAGAAGAGGTCGCCATCGGCAACGCCCGCCTGATGGAGCGGCTGAGGATCGACCTCGGCACGCTCAGAGAGACGATGAAGTCGATGGAGAGCGAAGGGATGACGGTGATGGCCTGCGCCGTGAGCTCCAGGCCTATTGGCCTCATAGGGGTAGCTGATACAATCAAACCTGAGGCCAAGGAGGCGTTGATGGGCCTGAGAAGCATGGACCTGAAGGTGGTCATGCTGACAGGAGACAACGAGCGAACGGCAAGGGCAATCTCCAAACAGGCCGGGATTGACGAATTCAGGGCCGAGGTGCTCCCGGCCGACAAGGCGGATGTCGTCAAGGGCTTCCAGGCGAAGGGGGAGGTCGTGGCGATGGTGGGAGACGGGATAAACGACGCTCCTGCCCTGGCACAGGCAGACATCGGGATAGCTCTCGGAACGGGAACGGACATCGCTTTGGAGTCCGGGAACATAGTGCTGGTCGGGGATGACCTCAGGGGTGTGGTCGCGGCGATCAAGCTCAGCAAGAGGACCTTCGACAAGATAAGGCAGAACCTATTCTGGGCGCTTTTCTACAACACCGCCTCCATACCCATTGCCGCGGGCGTGCTCTACCCGTTGATCCACGTGCTCCTGAACCCAGTGGTGGCGGCAGGTGCAATGGCCTTCAGTTCAGTCTCGGTTGTGACGAACGCTTCCCTGCTCCGGAGATTCAAGGTATAAAGAGGAGTCACCAGGCCTGCCCCGACCAGGGACGGGAACTCGCAGAAAAGGTTATCTGGGCCTTTCTGGATAACAACCTACAGATAAAAGGAGAGCGGACATGCCAAATGCGAACCCCCGGGATGCCTGCCCCCTTCAAGACCATCAGCTCGGTCCTCCCCCATCGGATGTGGTCTAATGTTTGGAAAGAAACTCTCAAAGGGATTTCTCGTGGACTCCAGTGGCGGACTCGTTAAGGAATTCGTCTTCTCCCAGAAGGCGGATGTGGATTTCGCGGAAATCCAGAGTGCCATTCAGGGAAAGAGCGATTTGGGCTCGCTGAGTCCCTTCCAGGTGGGGAAGTCCACCGCCACTGTGATCAAGGGAGACAAGCTGCATTTCATTGCCGTCGGCAAGGGCGTTTCGGGTGAAGAGGACATCGGATTCTTCAGGGAGATACTCAACTCGGTGGAGAGGAGTTTCGATTCCAACCTTCAAGAGAGGGCAAAGAAGGCCATCGACCTGGAGGAGCGGGCAAGGTTTGAGCTGGAGAACTCCAAGCAATCGTCACTCGCGCTCGAAAGCCAGAGGAAGGACCTCGCTCAGGAAAGCGAGGAGATAGAAACGCTCAGGAAGGAGCTCGAGCGCCTTAGGAAAGAGACTGAGGGGTGGCAGAAGGAACTCGAGGAATTCGAAGGGCAGGTCGACGATAGGCACGCCCAGATCAATGAAAGGGTCAAGCTACTCCTGGAACGAGAACAGGGGCTGATCAGGAGCAAACAGGCATTCGAGGTGGCCTCGGACGCTAAACGGGCTCTCAGCAGGAAACTCCAGATCAGCGCCGCCGAATTTATGGCCCAAGCCGAAGCAGGATTCCTAAAGCTCCGGACGGAAGAGTCGGGACTTGCATCGAAGGATGGGGCCCTCAATGCGGCGTTGAAAAAGTTCGATGAGGATAAGACGCTCTGGAACAAGGAGATCGAACAGTCCAAGGAGATCATCCAAGGCATGGAAGCTCAGCGGGAGGGACTCTCGAAGCTGAGTGACGAGCTGGATGCCAGGCAGAGGAACCTGAACGAGCTGACCTCGTCTACCGAGGCGGACAGAGCGAACATCCGGTCCGCAATCGAGCAACTTGAGGGAGAGAAGAAGAACTTCGCGTTGGAACGGGACAAGGCGAACCAGAGCTTCGCGCAGATGCAGGCAGCGAACGATGGGCGCGAGCAGAACCTCAAGGTGATAGAGGAGGACCTCAACAAGAAGAGGCAACAGTACGAACTCGCCTTGGCCGAGCTGAAGCCCAAGCAGGACCTCATGGCAGCGAAGGCCGAGGAGCTATACTCGCGGATCAGCGAGCTCGAGGAACGGGAGAGGGTGCTCGCGCAAGAGAACGCTGACCTCGAGAAGCGCCGGGCCGACGTTGACAGGAATGCGGAGATGCAGCAGAAGGAGATGTCATCTATCCTTGGCAAAATCGGGATGGACAGCGAAGAACTGAGGAGCAGAGCCTCCGCCCTGGACAATCGCGAACTCTCCATCAGGGAGAAGGAAGCCAAGACAAAGGAGTCGGAGACGCGACTCGAGGTCATGCTCAGGGACCTGGACAAGAGTCAGAAGGACCTCGAGAGGAGAGAGACGGCCGTTCGCGACTCCATCGCCACTCAGGAAGCGACTCTGCAGATGGTCTCCGAGAAGGAAGCTGGTCAGGGCGAGAGGGAGAGGGCGATCCTCGCCAAGGAAGGAGCCCTTGCGGAGGCGAGGGCAAAGGCCGAGGCCCAGAGAGACGAGCTGGTGACGGGGAAGCAGGACCTCGAGCGAATCAAGTCGGACATCATCCGCAAGGAAACGGTGCTTGCGGACGAGACGAGGAGCCTCAACGAGCGCGAGGAGAAGCTGCGAGAGGAGACCGACAACCTAAGGCGACGGCAGGAGGGGCTCAAGTCCGGGGAGGAGAACCTGGATTCTCGCGTCAAGGCCTTGGCAGACAGGGAGAGGGGGATGCAGGAGGAGCTAGCAAAGTCGCGCGGCGCGATCGGTGAAGAGATGGCCAGGCTCGAGACCGAGAGGAAGAACGTCGCGGGGAGATTCGCCGAGCTGGAGATGAAGGAGAAGGGCTTGAGCGAGAGGGAAGAATCACTGGCAAAGGCCCAGGATGATCTGAACGCGCGCGAGCTTGGCTTCAAGGACAAGATCGAAGAGATGAACCGCCATCGTCAGAGCCTCGAATCGGAGATGGACAAGCTCGCCCAGGAGAAGCTGCAGGTCGAGCGGATGCACAGCAATCTCGACAAGAGGAAGAAAGTCATCGTGGAGCAGGTGGACAGCATCGCCGAGATAACGAAGAAGCTCGAGGAGCTTCGGGCGAAGTCGAGAAAGAGGGCCGAGGAAGCGGCCGCACAAGCACAAGCGTCAACATCCACCGCGGGGGAGAACCCCCCTCGATGAGCCAGACATCTAGGCGAGTGCTGGCCAACCCTTCTCAAGGCTCTTTGCCGCCCCCATCAATGTGCGCCTGAACAGGGGTCTGGTCTTGGAGTCGAGCTGAAGGTGCTTCGAGATGAAGGGCCTCACATCCTCGATTATGTCCACATGGGACTGGCGCTCGTAGCTTCTAATCATCCGACGGCAGAGGTCGAACTTGAGTGGAGTGAAGAGCGGGTCGGTATCTAGCATGGAGGCGGCCATCCTCCCAACATCGTCTAGGGGGTCGCCTATCGCGGAATCCTCCAGGTCAAGGCCGTAGATGTCATCTCCGGAGAGGACGAAGTTGGACGGCACTGCATCGGACATGATCCAACATCGCCCGCCATCGCTGAGCCTCGCGTGGAAGCGCGCTAGCCACTGGCCGATCCCCTCCGAGGCGGTGGCGCTGAACATCTGATTGACCAAGACATCGCATGTCTCGCCAGGTACGAATTCGGTGACGAGGTAGTCGCCGGACTTGGCCAGGGGGAGGGGAGTATCCAGGCGCGCGTTCCTGGCCCTCAGCAGAAGTTCGAATTCATTTCCGCACTTCCCGGTGAGGAACCTCTTGACCACCACGGGACGAACGTTGGTCTCGATTATCCAAACTCGATTCTTCCTGCTCGGGACGAATCTTACCCGATCGATGATGACCCTCTGGTTCAGCGCCCCCTTCAGGGCCTCCCACGCGAGGGGGTCAAGAGCGGTAAGGTCGGTCAACATGCAGAGTAAAAACGGGGTCTTCCGAATAAAAACCCTCTGTTGCGGGTATCATCCATCCCCTAGGCAGTCTGCCAAATCATCTCCCTATTTCCAGGAGATCGAGTCCTCTCTCAGTCTATCCATGAGCTCTTTCGTTATCCGCAACGCCTCATCTGGGTTGTTCGCGTGGAGTGCCTGCATCGCACTCTTCACCTGCAAGATATAGGGAGATATGTCGACGCCCAGGGCCTTCGCGTCAGTGAGGTGGTTCCTCGCCTTCGCGATCTGAGACCTCACGAGGTCTGGGATGCTCGGTGAGACGATCTCCTCGGTCTGATGCGCAAGCGTGGACACGAGGTTCCAATCCCCGTCTCGGCAGGCCTCCCAGGCGCTGCCTACCAGCCTCCGCGCCTTCGAGGTGTCCGTCCCGAGGGAACTTATCTCGGAGATCAAGTGCTCGATCTCCTCCAGGAGCCTAGCCGAGCCCGTGAACCCCTTCAGCGCCTCCTGATAGAGCAGGTCCTTGGACACCGACTTCATTCTTATCAGACTGAACAGGTCGAACATCTCCGGCCTTACCATGGGTTCGCGCTTCGCCGGTTTCTCAACAACCGGTTTCTCCTCCGTCCACTCAGGCGTTGTCTGGCCTTCCGGTTGGACGTCCGCGAAGATCGCCCCGCAGAACGGACAGTACGGGTCCGACTCCTTCACGATCATATCGCACTCGGTGCACTGGAAGAGCGGAGAATCGTCCTCTGGGACAGATGTGGGATTGATCAACCTGGGAGCGAGCGTCGCGGACTTTCGCTGCTCACTCATGCGCCTCTGCTCGATTGGGGAGACCCCGCCGGAGAGAGGGGTCGATTCGAGCTGCGCGGAACGGAGAATCCTCTGGAGCTTCCTGCGGTACCGGTCTTCAAGGGGATCTGCGCCCTCCGTCTTCTGCGTGCTCTTTCCTTGAGCAGTTGCTGGCGACATCCTGGTCCTCACTCAGCCTGTCCCGAATATCACGTGGAACGTTGTTTTGGTAGCTATAAGAAACATATGATATGGCTATCACTCTTGGATAGAATCCACAGTGGGCGAAGGACAGATGGACGATTCACTTCTTCTTGACCAATTCGAGGAACTGCATCTCATTCATGATCGTCTTGTCCATCGATCTTGCTTTCTCGTATTTCGACCCCGGCTCCCTGCCTACGACCACGTAGTCGACGGACTTCGACACCGAATCCGTGATCTTGCCCCCCAGTGACTTCACCAAAGCCTGGGCCTCCGCACGAGGCATGGACTCAAGCTCTCCCGTGAAGATGAAGACCTTCCCCTCCAGCGGTCCGCCCGGGGGCCTCTCGGCGATCTCCATCTTGAGCCCGGCCCTACTCAATTTCCCGATCAACTGCTGGTTCTGGGGGTTGTCCATGAATTCCCGGATGGCCTTGCCAACGATCTGACCCACGCCTTCCGTTCTGGAGAGCTCCTCGATGGTGGCCCGACGGAGTCTATCCATGCTCTCCATCTTCTCAGCGAGGACTTGGGCCGTCGTCCTTCCGACATGCCTCATGCCAAGCGCGAACAACACGCGGTCGAAATCGGCGTTCACGCTGCCTTTGATGGCCTCGATTATGTTGCTGGAGGTCTTCTCTGCGATTCTTTCAAGACCCATGAGGTCCTGCTGCTCGAGGGAATAGAGGTCGCCGACGTCCTTCACGAATCCTCTGTCGACAAGCTGGTTCACGAGCGAGGGGCCAATCCCTTCGCAGTCCATCGCCTCCCGGGAGCACCAGTGTATGACCCGCTCCTTCACCTGGGCGGGGCAGGATGCGTTCACGCATCTCCGGACCACCTCCCCCTCATCCCTGGTGGCCTTCGAACCACAGACGGGGCAAGTGGTCGGCATCTTGAACTCGCGCTCCTCCCCGGTCCTGCGCTCGACGATCGGCTTGACGACCTGTGGGATGACCTCCCCTGCTCTCTCGACCAGCACATAGTCCCCTATTCTCAGCCCTTTGCGCGTGACCTCGTCCTCGTTGTGGAGGGTGGCGGATGAGACCGTGACCCCTCCGATCCGGACGGGTTCGAGGACCGCGACCGGTGTGAGCGCTCCCGTGCGACCGACGAAGACAGCGATGTCAAGGAGCTTCGTCGTCATCTGCTGGGGCGGGTACTTGTAGGCTATCGCCCACCTCGGGTCCTTCGAGGTGAATCCCAGACGCTGCTGCTGTTCAATCGAGTTGACCTTGATCACCACGCCATCAACCTGGTATTCCAGTTCCTCCCTTCTAGTCCTCCAGGAGTCTATGTGCTCGAGCACCTTCTCAATGGAATCGACCTTCCGGTTGTCGGGGTTCGTCCGCAGGCCCGACTCCTTCATCGCCTCCAGGCACTTGTCCTGCGTCGGCGGAATCTGGTTCCCCGTTTCCATCCAGCTCAACGTGTACAGAATGGCATCGAGCGGGCGCGAGGCGGTCACCTTCGGGTCCAGTTGCCTGAGGGATCCGGCCGCCGCATTCCTCGGATTTGCGAACAGCGGTTCGCCAGCCTCCTCTCTCACGCGGTTGAGCTCCCTCAGTCCCTCCACCGGCATGTAGATCTCTCCGCGGACCTCCGCCGTCCTAAGAGTCCCCTTAGGGTTCAGCCTGAGGGGGATGCTCCTGATCGTCTTGATGTTCTGGGTGACGTCTTCTCCGACCTTGCCGTCCCCTCGGGTTGCCCCTCGGACCAGCAGCCCGTTCTCGTAGACGATCGCGATACCGAGGCCGTCGATCTTGGGCTCGATGACGTATTCTACCTTCTCGTCTCCCACGAGTCTCCGGACACGTGCATCCCATTCTCGGAGCTCCTCCTCCGAATAGGAATTCGCGAGGCTGAGCATCGCGACCTTGTGCTCGACCTGCGGGAACTCCTCCACGGGAGCTCCAGAGACGCGCTGAGCAGGTGATTCGGGAAGTACCAAGTCGGGGTGGTTCTTCTCCAGCTCCTGGAGCTCCTTCACCAACTGATCGTATTCGTAATCTGAGATGACTGGGTTGTCCTCGATGTAGTACTTCTTGTCGTGGTACCCTACCTGGTCGACCAGTTCTCTCATCCGGGCCTTTGCTCGCCCCTTCTCCCCGGCTATCCTCTCACCCCGTGAAGCCTCGCTGCGACACCCTTCGCGCCCATCGTGTTCAAAATGTCCTTGTCCTCCAGCCAACCACGCCGCGCTGTGGTCACGCCGAACATCATGTTCTCCAGGTGGCTGACGTTGTGGGAATCGGTATCCACCGCAATCCTCACTCCGGCCTCTTTCGCGAGCCGACAATGAACATCGCGTAGATCCAGCCTGTCCGGGAATGAGTTCAGCTCCATGAAAACACCGGTCTCCTTTGCCACAGAGAGGACCTTGGCGAAGTCCAGCTCGTAGGGCTCTCGCTGTCCTATCACCCGTCCAGTCGGATGGCCCAGTATGTCCATCATTCCCGACTCCATAGCCCTAGTGACGCGCTCGCTCATCTCATCCTTGTTCATCCTGAACCTCGAATGAACTGAACCGATCACGACATCCAGGTCCTTGAGGACCGAGTTCGGATAGTCCAGGGTGCCGTCCGCCTTGATGTCCACTTCGCTCCCGGTGAACAACCTGATCTCGCCTCCAGCCTCGTCTTCCGCCTTCCGGACAGCATCAAGCTGCTTCCTGATCTTCTCAGGGGCCATGCCGTTCGCAATCTTGAGGCTCTGGGAATGATCGGATATGCAGACATAGTCATACCCTCTCTTGATGGCGGCGGTCACTACCTCCTTGATGGTGCTCGAACCGTCGCTCCAGTTGGTGTGGACGTGCAAATCCCCACGAATATGGTCGAGTTCCACCAGATCCGGCAGCTTCCCCTCTTTGGCGGCGTCCAGCTCGCCTCCGTTCTCCCTTATCTCAGGGGGTATGGCCGCCATTCCGAACACCTTGTACACCTCCTCCTCGCTCCCGCCAGCTATCAGCTTCCCCGAATCCCTCTCGAACACTCCGTACTCGCTGAGCTTGTAGCCCATGTGAACGCCGATCGAGCGGAGAGCCACGTTGTGCTCCTTGGAACCAGTGAAGTACTGCAGCGCCGCGCCCCAGCTCCTGATCGCGACCACTCGGACATCGACCTGGAGTCCGCTCCTGAGGCGGACGCTGGATTTGGTCGGGCCGCTCATGACGACCTCGTCCACCTCTGGATATGATGTGAATGTCTTCGTCGCGACATCGGCGTCGTCGTGACCTACCAGTATGTCTATGTCCCCGATGGTCTCCTTACCCCGCCTCAGGCTGCCCGCGACGCTGACATGTTTTAGGATTCCTGAGGATCTCAGGTAGTCAACATAGGCCTTCGCCACTGGGTACGCCTCGCCCAGAAGCATCCTCCCTCCCTTGGACTCCAATATCCTGACCCCTTGGAGTATCCTTTCCTCGGTCTTCTCTCCGAAACCCTTCAGATCGCGGAGCTTGTGATTCAGCAGAGCCTCCTTCAGGTGTTCTATGTCGGTTATCCCCAGCTCTTTGTAGAGAGTCGTGGCGGTCTTTGGACCGACCTCGGGCACGGAGACCAGCTCCTTCAATCCTGCCGGGACTTCTTTCCGCAGTCGGTCCAGATAGTCCAGTCTGCCCGTCGCCAGGATCTCTTTGACCTTCTTCACAATCGATTCGCCCACGCCCGGGATTTCCTTGAGCTTCCCGCTTTCTGCGATCTTCTGGATCGGTCCCTCCAGCTGCTCAATACTGCTGGCGGCTTTCCTGTAGGCGACGGGTTTGAAGGCAACTCCCTGAAGCTCCAGCAGGTCAGCGACTTCGTAGAATATCTTCGCTACGTCAGCGTTCTCCATTGGACCTCCTGGAACCCGCCTCGAATCCCCCATGGCGGCGATATATGTTTCCGTTGGGAGGTGAGGCGGGGATTCGAACCGCGAACTATGGCGACCAGGGCAAGGTATGGAGCGAAGGGCCTTCGTTGGCCACTAATATATCGACTCAGAATATGGACTGGTGCAACTTAAGCATCATCATTTTATACCACAATTGATATATTCATACCAACAGAGGTATGATTGACTTGATTTCTCATGAAACATTGCACATACTGGCTAGGAAAGGCCGAGTCGATATCATCCGCACACTCAAGGCCTTTCCGGACAATGACTTCTCGATCAACGAGCTCGCGAGGGTAGCAAAGGTTCCCACTATGACCGCCTGGCGAAGTGTCAAGGAGCTGAAGCAGGCCGGTTTTCTCAAGACCAGGAGGGTTGGAAACGCGGTCAGCGTCCGAATCTCTGACGACAGGGAGAAGCAAAGGACCCTGCGTCTGATCCCTGACACAGACCCACAGAGGGCTGGCGCGGGTCAATTTGCCAAATTGCTTGGAAAGAATCACTGGCTCAAGGAATGCAGGCTCTTCGGAAGCATCGGGAGGGGAGAACACTCGCCCGGCGAGGAAGTCGACGTCGCCGTGGTGTATGATGACGAAATCATCACCGAGGTGGACGCGAAGGCGGCTGCTTCTGCGATTGCAGAGGCAATCAAGGCGGAGACCAATGTCACGATAGCACCACTCTTCGTCCCCAACCGGGAGATGACGAGAAAAGGTGGCCTCGCCTCCGAACTAAGGGACAAAGAAGTGATCTGGCCATGATGATCTTCTACGAGCTCTTGACCCTTGTGAAGTGGTCGTAGATCAGCCTAGCAATCCTCGCCTCCGCCATCTGGGCCCTCTCCGGGCTCTTCTCGGTTAGGTTCTTGAAGAATATGCACAGCACGATGTGCGATTTCGACCCGATGAAGATTATGCCCGCGTTGTTGGCCGTACCCGCGGTTATCCCCGTCTTCGCTGCGACCATCACGTCATCCGATAGAAACTGTGGATGTGTGGATCCAGACGGATTCCTCATCAGCATCGCGAGCATCTCCTTGCTGGATGAACTAGAAGCCCCTTCTCCTTGAAGAATCTTCTCGAGCATCGCGCCGATCTCCCGGGGCGTCCCGAGGTTGTCGAAGACCTGGTCGTACTCGCGCTGGATCTTGAACTTCTTCTCCTCCTTCATTCCATAGAGGTTCTCATATTCGTGGCGGAAGTCCTCGATAGAGAGGTTGGCGTACTGGGTATCGACGTCGTTGAGGATCTTCATCCGCTCGAGGTCTGATATCCCCTTCCACTTGCGCGCCGCTTCCTGCGCCGTCAGATCCTTGAACGGACCCTTGCCCATCGTCAGAAGGAACCCTTCCCTCCACGGAAGGTATATCGAAGTCCTCGCCAGCCCGAGGTCCCGTATCAACATGTTGACCCTCTGGATACCCACCCTCTTCCAGAGCATCTCAGAAGCGGTGTTGTCAGTCGCTATGATCATCAGTGTCACAAGGTCCCTGATGGTCATTTCGAGCCCTGGGGTGAGATACTGGAGGATCCCTGAGCCTATGCAGTAGTTCCTTGACTCGAGCCTGAGCTTCTCGTCCATGTCCAGCAGGCCCTCATCCACCTGTCGGAAGACCTCCATCATTACGGCGAGCTTGAAGACGCTTCCCAGCGGGTATATCTTGTCGGCGTCGATTGCGACTTCCTTCCCGGATTCGACGTGCTTCATGTAGAGCCCCATCTGACCCTTGACATCCTTTGAGATCTTGACTATCTCTGCCTTGAGCCTCGATAGCTCGGGATCCGCTGGTTGTTTGCTCTTCTCATTGCTCAAGGAAAGGGCTCCTCTTCCACTTCGGAGCTGAGAGCCAGCCAAAAGGCTGCGGGTCTACCCAGCTTGGGAAAAAGGAACGGAATCTCAGTATATAGCGACTTCTGTCCAACTGGCACGTATCGACATCCGTTGCAGTATCGCCGAGAACGAGCCATCGCTCCGACAAAGGTTCTTTAAATGTGAGCGGATACCCCCTCGAGGAGCTGGGGATCCACATGATTTCAGACTTCAAGAAACTCAATGCCAGGAAGAGAGCAACGCAGCTGATCGACAAGGATGCCTTCCTAAGGATCCACGACGCTTCTCTCGACATTCTCGAGAAGGACGGGATCCGGATCTACAGTCAGGCGGCTCTAGACCTTCTGAAGCAGCAAGGGGCCAGGATCGACAGCGAGAAGATGGTCGCAAGGATACCGAAGAGCCTCGTCGAGGAATCAATCAAGAGTGTCCCAAAGGAGCTGGAACTCCGGGCAAGAAACCCAAAGTACGATCTCAAGCTCGATGGCTCCAACCTGTACATCACATTTGATGGTTGTGGGGTCCAGACCTACGACCTGGAGACCGGCAAGAAGAGACCGGCAAGAAAGCAGGACATCATGGATGAGGGCTTCCTGAGCAATGTTCTGCCGGGGGTCGGGTACATGACGCCTTCCTTGGCGCCGCAGGATGTCCCACTGCACGCTCACGTGCTGCATGGAGTCGAGGCCGCGTTCTCCACATCAGAGAAGTTCGTGATGTCAGAATCCACCACGACCGGAGCCGAGGCGAGACTCC
>Ga0315286_10001798_pt1 | contig 19643 bp, 17 predicted proteins | sample YL17G10_0_MG_FD_205038 | JGI IMG/M metagenome (GOLD analysis project Ga0315286, IMG submission 205038) | Sediment microbial communities from Yellowstone Lake, YNP, Wyoming, USA - YL17G10_0 | ecosystem: Environmental > Aquatic > Freshwater > Lake > Sediment | place: USA: Wyoming | collected... | reverse complement strand
AAAAACTTGAATATCCGCTGTATCCACTAATACCGGAGTATCCGCTGATGCCAGAATAACCGCTTAGACCGCTGTATCCGCTGATGCCAGAATAACCGCTTATACCGCTGTATCCGCTGATGCCAGAATAACCGCTATATCCACTTCTTCCAGAATAACCGGAAATACCGCTGTAGCCAGAGTAACCACTTATGCCGCTATATCCTGAGTATCCACTAATTCCGCTATAACCAGAAATACCGCTATAACCGCTATATCCACTAATTCCTGAGTATCCGCTATAACCACTTGTGCTTGAGTACCCGCTGTATCCACTAATGCCAGAATAACCGCTTATACCACTATATCCTGAATAACCGCTTGTTCCGGAATATCCGCTGTATCCACTTATACCTGTTCCCGCCTGCATCCACGAAGATCCGTCATAAGCAAACAGACTTGGTGACGGGTATGATGTGCTTGAAGTTCCTGTATAATAAAATATCTGTCCGGCTTGGGGTATAGAAGTTCCGGTAGGAAAACTGGTGCCTTTATCTACGATTACATTTTTTAAATTACCATTAGGTACAGCACCAACCATCGTTGGCGTTAAATCTATAATCCCATTTATTTTCATTATCTGACCTCGTATGTATATAAAATACTTCTATATACTATTTAGTAAAGAGATGATCAGATAATCTATGAAATGGTTATATCTTGCGGAGGTGATCTACTACGAGGTCCGGAGTTATCGCTGCCATACATTTACGTTCACGGCAACCCCAGTTTGTTAGGACATTTCCCTTACCGTCAGGTCCAGGAGATATCATTAGATCTCCAAACTGCGGCTCAGGTCGGCAACACTCTATATCAGGGCAAGATTCTCTCACTATGATATTGTCGTTTATATCGTGGCCCAGTGTCTTAACTCTACTTCTACCGAACAACACTATGCCTTTCTTATTAACAGCCGGTCCTGCGTGAGATAGGAAACTATCAATAGCTATAAAGGTATGACAATAGTTAAGAATAGAAAAAGTCTGCCTAACGGTAGTCTTACCGAGCAAATATGTTTTTACACCAGGAATCTTCTTCTCTTGGTCGCATCCCATTTGGATAACGTCGTAGTCCTTGTTTATTTTACCCACCAGCTTCTCCCAAAAATCCCCCACCATATCTTTCTCATTAATCATCTTCTTGTTGCCTTGTAGCGGTGGTCTTGCCGACTCTACCTGTATCAAAACTACAGGCTTTAGATAGCTAGATACAAAATCTTTACCGAAATCTAATTCTTCTTTTGTAAGGAATACTTCAAGCCTATCCTCGTCAAAAGGAACTTCAACCATTTCACACATTAGCTTTGATAGAGGACCGTCATATAGTCTTTGCCAAGGTCTTTCATATATTTTTAGATTATATACTTGGTCCACTTCGGTAGCAGGCTTTACCCACTTCTCATATAAATCGTGATATTCACCAAGTCTATACAGCTGGGTTATGTTAGGATTATTAAGGTATATATCTGGGTATACGGATGCGGCTATAATAGGCATATCAGGATATTTCTTACGCAAATTCCTAAAAACAACCGAAGATATTATACAATCCCCCATTCCAAAATCAGTGAAAATAACTTTATATGGTAAGCTCATATGCATTCCTTATAATTCTTATTTTGCCTATCCCTTAAAAGTTTTAACTTCTCTGGGTTAGATTCCTTTGCGTTGCCTTCTCCTCTTACGAGATACGTACCCAAAACTTCCGGATAACATTGTATGTTATATCCTGCGTTGGCCACCCTTGACCAGTAATCCCACTCTTCTATGCCATTAAGGTCTTTGTTAAACTTACCCACATCTTTTACAACATTGGTCTTTATCCCCACAAAACTAACATAGATATAATTATTATCAAGCATCAGTTTCTTATCAAATATAGTAACATCCGAAGGTATCCCAAAAGGAACAGCTGGCTGTCCGGTTTCAAACTTCTTGTCGCATAAGGCATAAAGCATATCTATTTCCGGATATCGCTCCATCTGGAATACCATCTTCTCAATATAAGTAGGATCTGTCCAAACGTCGTCGGCATCTAAGAAAAATACATATTTAAAACGTTCCAAATTATCCCCAAAAAGCAACGTATTTATAGCCGCGTTCCTCGAATCACTTACTCCCCCATTTTCGTTCTTATGTATTATAAAAACTCTATCAGACTTTTTACGGGAAGGGTCTATAAAGTCAGGACGGGTGTTCTCTACTGCCTTCGCATTATCTAAAACCGCTCTCGTATTATCTGTTGAGCAGTCGTCAACCAAATACAATTTCCAGTTCGGATATGTCTGATTAAATACTCCCTGAATTGCGGTGTTTACATATTTCTCTCCATTATATACGGGAGTTATGATAGCCACCTTAGGAGATCCGTCCAAGTTATTTCTCCAATGCCAGTATCCACCGTGTTTTGATTCAAGTTTAACCCAGTTTGCATAGAAACTATCAGCCGCATTAGGTATGGTCTGAGCCGTTGTTTTCTCGTAATGTTCTATTTCCGCCATAGGCGCATATACCGTTCTATATCCTGCTTGTTGAAGCCTTGTCATATAATCAGCTTCTTCAAAATATAGGTCGAACTCTTTATCGTCAAATACACCAAATTTCTTTATAATCTCCGACTTTATAAGCATACAAGCACCGTTAATCCACAGACGTTCCTCAACTATCTTTGTAGGCAACATATGATTAGGAGTGAGTGCTGAATATGGGTCGCAAACCTTACCATTCTGGAGGAGAGTCCCAGTATGCAATACCAACTCAGTGCCGGGTTTCATTATTTTAGCTCCGACCACTGCTATCATTGGGTCTAATTCAGCTACCTGTATCATAGAGTATAACCAACCAAGCCTGGGTATTGTATCGTTATTAAGGAGAACACAGTAATCAGCATATTCAGATGCAGCCAGAAGCCCCTGATTAGCCGCACGTGCGAACTTATAATTTTCAGGGTTCCATATAATCTTTATAGCTACGACTTCCTGCATCCGACGTAACCAATCTTTAAACTTGTCGTTAGAGTTATTATCAACAACCAAAATATCATAACTACAAGGGGCGTATTGATTAACCGACTTAAATACAGCTTCAAAGCACTGTATAGTCTTTTGGATGACATCATCGTTGTGGCAATACGTGATTATGATTATAGTAGTATGTTTACGAGTATGCATTAGGTTATTATCTTCTTTTCCTCTACTTCCTCTATCTCATCGGTCATAAGATTAAGCTTATGCTTACCCCCGCCGAAATCTACATTATACTTCTCCTCCAACTTCTTCTGTTCCTGCCATATCCCTACGGCAAAGTTCTCTGCGTAATGATGCATTTCTTTCATCTGAGCATATATCTCCGACTTCGCCAGTAGCAATTCTTTTAACATCTTAACATCCTCTTGCGTCATCTTTATCATTTACCCCTCCTTCGTTGAATTACACTCAACTCTAAAATTATATCCCCAATGTTCATATTTATTAGGTAAGAATACTATGTTCTTAAATCCAGCGTCGCTTAAATGGTCTCCTAAAATCTCATCATACCAACCAAACAAATGTGGATGTTCTATCTGAGTTGTTCCATATATTACGTTAAGAAGTCTATATCTTTCATCCTTTGTTGACCTCTCAAAGTTTCTACACACAGCTAAAATATCGGGCATCTCAAGAACAAGCTTCCCGTTAGGTTTTAATACCCTGCGCCACTCTGCCAATGCTCCCTTTACCTCAAACGGAGATAGATGCTCAAACATTTGGATAGCCATAATCTCATCAGCCCAGTTATCCGGAAGAGGTAATTTCTTAGCGTCTGCTTTCATATCAGCAGCCGGGTTATATAGGTCTATATTTACGTATCCAGGCTCAAGTTTAGTTCCACAACCAAGATTTAGTTTTATAGTAGTCAACCCATATCTTTCGTGTATAATCCTTGTATTCCGTTCCGATAGAACAGGATCTATTTCCGCTCCAAATGTCTTAGCCCCTTTATGATAGATAGGAAAATCACCACGCATACTCTGTTTATCATAGAACTTTTCTACCTCCGTTGGAACTTGGACTATCTTATACCCTCCACGGGTCATCTTCGCACAAAAGTCAACGTCCTCGCACGTTCCCGGAGAGAATATCTCATCTAATAGGCCAAACTTATCAAACATATCCCTTTTAATCATAGCACAGAAGAAAACTATAAACCTAGGGTATCCCATTAGGAAGGGACCAGTTCCCCCCACCAGAGGGTCTTTAAATGGTTCCTCAAGCATATTTATCCACGTATTCTGAGCTTGTGGCAGTAGAACTACGTCATTATTCAATAGTATAATATTCTCACCAGATGCGGCTTTTATACCTTCATTAGTAGATATTGTATAACCTAACGGTCCGTCCGACCACACAAGTTTGAACTTCTTCCCCAACGACTCAACATACTGCTTTGTATTATCTGTACATCCATTGGCTGACACTATAACCTCAACGTCATACATAGCAGTATTCTGTAATATAGATTCTATACAGGGCTTCAGCAGATCTTCACAATGATTATAGGTAGGAATTACTATTGAATATCTTATCTTAAATTCCTCCTCTTCAAAAGGTTCTGGAGGAAGTTCCTTATATCTATCCGCTAATATAGATAAATTCTTACCTATATTTGGATTAAACTCTGGGATACCCTCTATCGTTTTATGAGCGGCGTGGTATACCGGAAAAGGAGATATTTTCATAGTAGTCTTGGTATCGAATACTACCGGCCAGTGGGCTATTTCATACCCAGCCAGTTTTGCCCTTACACAGTAGTCAGAATCCTCACTATTCCCAAGACCGAACACTTCATCCAAATACCCAATCTTCTTGATAACCTCATATTTAATCATAGCGCAGAAAAACTGTATATAATATTGCTTTATTTGGTTATCATAGAAACGCAGTGGTCCTGCTATGCCTACACGTGGATTATCTTTAAACTTCCCACGCAACATATCTATCCATAAATTCTTAGGAGGATGTATAATGGTATCGTTATTAAGAACTATAGCATATTCAGTATCATCAGATAGACTTTTCAACCCCTCATTTATGGCTTTCGGAAATCCTAATAGATTATCCGACCAAATGTATCTGACTTTAGTATCTCTCATACCGTCAAGATACCATTTGGTATTGTCTGTGCATCCGTTTGCGACAACCACAATTTCAACATCGTCCATTATAGTATTATCTAAAATACTATTAATACACGGTATCAACAGGTCGTTGCAATGATTATACGTTGGTATTATTATGCTTATCTTCATAGTTTACTTTCAGTTGAGGAATATGCGGAGCTTCATAGTCACAGTCTACACAGTGTTCTATTAAAATATTATCCTTATAAGTCAAAGATAATGACTTTCCGCATTTGGGACATATTTTGCTGGTCATTTTTGAGCATCTATCCTCATACATCTATTTTGTATATTATTTGCTATCGGAGCCATTGTAGCCGCCGCCTGGAAACCAACTGCCCTAAATAAATCAAATAAATAGGAAGGCCATACACCGCTCAAATGAATATTTCCAACAGAGAAGTCCGGTCTTCCAAATATTTGAGGAAAGACCTCTGTTAGACGTTTTATATTGTTAGACTCAAGAAAATCCTTACAGCTTTCCTCTAAGTTCGGAGCTTCTATTATTAACCACCCATTAGGCTTTAATACCCTATGCCACTCAGTTAATAGAGGTAAATGATCCTGGAATTTGAAATGTTCTATTAGGTGGGATGCAAGTATCAATGATACCGAATTTGTCTTATATTTTAGCTTAAACGCATCAAAATTCTCGTCAGCAGTTGGGTTATCTATGTCTACATTTACAAAATCGTTCAAATAAATACTACCACATCCAAGATGTAATTTAATCCCGGGAGTATCCCATTGTTCTTTAGTAAACGGGAAAGGATGCCACATAGTATCAAAGTTAGAGGGTTTCATTTAGATTTTAAAATCTGTTCTCTAACCCCCTTATACCATTGGTCAAATTTAATCCTATCAGAATAGTATAGCTTAGATAAATCCTCTTTATTGTTATTCTCCCTAGTTCCACCAACAGGAGCCTTCATATGCCACGCTACTGCGTTGGGATTAACAAATAAGTTCCAACCTTGTAGGAAAAGCTTATAGGAAAACCGTGTTTCTTCGGTCATTCCAACCTTACTTAATTCCATATCAGACCACCCGTCCACAGCAAGAGCTACTGCCTTTCTATATAAGAAAGATGAGTGTAGGTGTTGTACAGGTTTTATGTCCTTATCCCTATGTATAAACCATTGGAGGGCCGGACTATGGCAAGGTATACCACCATTTTCTTCCCAAATATTACCAGAAAAGTCCTTTATATCTTTCCAGTTTTCCGGCATAATTAGTTGCTGTTGCGGCTTAGTGGGATCTAATAGAACTCCCCCCACAGCGCCACAATGTTCCTGCTCTGTTATTGTCTTAACCAGTTCCTCTATATACCTATCCGACATAGGACAATCATCGTCCACACGCAATATATAGTTATGTTTTGATGAATTTAATGCTATCTGGTGGCATTTATGAGGGCCCTGTTTAGGACCAAAGAAAACACGCCATTCGTGTTTATTGTTCTCCATCCAACGGAGCATAGGAGCAATAAAAGGTATCGCATTTATATCATATTGAGGGTCGGAATCTTCTATTATAATCAAGTCCCAATTATCATAGGTTTGATTTGTTAGAGATTGGAGGGTTAGTGCTAAAAACTCATACCTATTCTTAGTAGGTATGACTACTTCTATACGTGGTTTGTCCATTTTTATCGCCTTTCTATATATATTAATACGAATTAGGAGTAAATATTAAAAAAAATATGGGAGATTAGAGTGTTTATTTCCAATCCCCCATATTCTATATTTTAATTAGATCCCGAATGGACTACTGCTCCTCCAGCTTGGGTAGCAATAAACCCAACACCGAGAGAGTTCCCATTCCAGAACGTTAACGAATTCGGAACTATAATAGTATCATCCGCAGAATCCCAAATTGTTACTGCGTTATACTTCGTTCCTAACCCGTGAGCAACATTCCATAAAGTAGAAGCCGAATAGGTATTTTTATATACGGCCGCCGACCCACTATATCCACTATACCCACTAATACCGCTGTACCCAGAAATACCACTATAACCGCTGTACCCACTAATACCAGAGTATCCGCTATATCCTGATATACCGCTATACCCGGAAGTTCCGCTATAACCGCTATACCCGGAAGTTCCGCTATAACCGCTATACCCGGAAGCTCCTATTGGAACTATCGGGGTGTGTGTATGTGTATAATGTTCTGTACCAAGATATGCTATATAAACAGTAGTGTTGACAGTATTTGTAGTCTTACCATACACTTTCATCACTAGTCTATCTGTAGTAAGGAGAGAGAAGGAAGGTTGCGTAGTAGCCCAAGATAAGTCTATAACCGATAAGCTATTTATTTCCGCAGATTCGGTTGTGAATAGTATAGTCTCCGCACCTCCGCTGGCTTTTTTCCACATCTCTACTACTATCGTTGATACGTTTGACGCATCTGATACATAAGCATAAGCATCAAAATACCAATCACCAGAAGGAAGTAATGTAATATTTGGATCCCCTGTATTGGTAGAAAACGCTTTAATTAGAACTTGGTTATTATTTACAACAGTAGATAGTACAGCTTCGGTAGCCGATTCTGGAGTTGTTGCCATCTGCTGATAACCACCACCCCAGTCAGAACCAGTAGATAGAGGATAGTATACAGCTCCACCAGCAGTACCGTTCGCACCGGAAGTTCCACTATATCCGGAATATCCACTAATGCCACTATAGCCGGAATAGCCACTAATTCCTGAATAGCCGGAATATCCACTAATTCCTGAATAGCCGGAATATCCACTGATGCCACTATAACCTGAATATCCACTGATACCAGAGTAACCACTTATGCCGCTGTATCCACTAATTCCTGAATAGCCGGAATATCCACTAATTCCTGAATATCCGCTTATACCGCTATATCCACTAATACCACTATATCCTGAATAACCACTTATTCCGCTATAGCCGCTGTATCCACTTGTTCCAGAATATCCACTATAACCTGAAGTTCCGGCAACGTCACTTGAATAACCACTAATACCGCTATACCCGGAATATCCGCTGATGCCGCTATAACCACTTATACCTGAATATCCGCTGATACCAGAATAACCGCTGATGCCACTATAACCGCTAATTCCAGAGTAACCGCTAATTCCTTGTACTCCCGAATATCCCTGTAGTCCAGGAATATCGGAGAAGTTTACCGGTCTTGCGAAGTCTTCTGGAACAGTTTGTAAATTAAACCTTCTCGCATATAACCATTCTACATATTGCGTAGTTACTAATGGTGTTACCGTTTCTGAACCACCAGCATAAATATAATAAACAACAATCCAACGTTGTCTTGTTGCTGGTCCTGTTGTATTTGTTCCAATCCAATTAGCTGTCAAATATGCTGTTGTATCTGACCCTACGGCATTTACCGTATACCACGTTGATAGAGAATCAAGTTTTATGATATCACCGGCTTGTAGATTTGCTGTGAATCCAGACGTAGTAGATATCGTAGATGAACCACTTGTAAAGGTAACGTCATTTGGTAGGGATACCGTAGTTTCTGACATCCTTCCATAGTATTGATTACCGAGATTATCTATTATTGGGTTTAGGTCGGATGAATTACGTATATCTACGTAGTTTTTAGGAGTATCTGTAACAACACCCTCATCAGTGGTTGCAGAACTAACTGGGGTCAATCCAGACATATATCTACTTATATTATATACCGAATACCCAGAAATACCTGAGAACGAACTACCTGATTGAACGTTTCCTAATAACTTTCTACCTATCCAATCAGCAGACGTTCCTGAATAACCACTGATACCGCTATACCCGGAGTATCCACTAATACCGGAATATCCGCTTATACCGCTATAACCGCTAATTCCACTATAACCGCTAATACCGATATACCCACTTGTTCCTGAGTATCCGCTGTATCCTGACGTTCCACTATAACCGCTATATCCGCTTATACCAGAGTATCCGCTTATTCCGCTATAACCGCTAATGCCACTATAACCAGAATATCCGCTGATACCGGAATATCCGCTAATGCCACTATAGCCGGAGTATCCACTAATTCCACTGTATCCGCTTGTTCCTGAATACCCGGAATAACCGCTGATACCGGAATAACCGCTGATACCGCTATAGCCAGAATATCCGCTTATACCAGAATATCCGCTGTATCCGCTTTCACCGGAATAACCGCTTATACCAGAATATCCGCTATAACCACTAATTCCAGAGTAACCACTTATGCCACTATAACCGGAATAACCGCTGATACCACTATAACCACTTGTTCCGCTGTATCCTGAATAACCGCTTATGCCACTATATCCACTTACACCAGAATATCCGGAATAACCACTGATACCGCTATATCCGCTTTCACCACTATAACCGCTGATACCGCTATAACCTGAATAACCGCTTATGCCGCTATATCCGCTGTATCCTGATATACCACTATACCCGGAAGTTCCACTATATCCACTATATCCACTTATGCCCGAATACCCGCTGGTTCCGCTATAACCAGAATAACCACTTGTTCCTATACCTGAATAGCCAGAATAGCCTGAAGTGCCTATACCAGACGAAAGCTCCCATTGGGAGCCGTCATAGGTGTATAAATCTGTTAGGTCTGTTCTATAAAATTGTTGTCCAACCTGCGGCCCCGGAACTGTCGGAAACGAGGTTCCCTTGTGGATAACTGGGTAAAGAATGTTACCATCAGCAGCTCCAATACTTTTTGATAAATCTATTTGTGCATTAAATTTCATTTCCAGTTACCCCCGTATATTATAAACAGTATAAACTTCATACTTATTATTTAGTACTATTTCAATATTATAATCTTACCCTGAGCTGCTCCGACAAAAGGACCAACCACAATAGTTCCTGCCGTAGAAACTGTTCTTGGAGCTATTTCCTCATCTAAAACATTCCTTGGAGAACTATTATCCATAACTTGAACATATAACTCGTCAGTGCTACCCAACCCGTGCATCGCAGAAGTAATAGTAATTGTAAAGGGCGGAGCAAAAACACCATAAGTCATAGCAAATTTACCGGCAGATGGCCCAGCAGGAGGAACAGATGTTCCACCAACAGCAACAGCTAACCCAGTCTGTACACCGTCAAAAGTTATCGTTGAGGTGTTTACGTCTACTGGAGTTATTTCTAATGGTTGAATTACATTACCGGTTATCGTATCGAATATCTGGAATATAGGATATAAGTCATTAAGACTATGCGTAAATGTAATTACAGTAGCCCCTATAAAAGATTGTGACGTTTTTCCTAATTCATTCGTGATAATCGGCCACCACAAAGAACCGTCATTTGTGATCTCCCATACGTTAGATGTTTCGTTATACCTAATTCCAACTGTATTATCACTACCACGCAATACCCTAAAATAAGTATCTGATGTAGGAGATCCGATAACTGGATTCTCAAAACCGACTATTAAGTCTCTTGATTTTATATTTATATTTGTAGTTTCTATCCACGTATCATCACCAAGAACATCCAAATTACCCTGTATTTCGGCATTTGCCATAGTTACAAGAGCAGTTCCGAGAGTTCCGTCTTCAACGTGTATAATAGAAACTGTAGATGAAAAATTCTTTATAGTCCAACTACCACCACTATCTAATCTAAAATGTTCAGTTGGCCTATTAGGGTCAAAGTTATAAACCGCTTGAAAACCTGTAAATATCGAATCGAGGTAAATACCAGTAACGTCGGTTAATATTCCACCACCCGGCTTTATCAACACTCCAATACCACCAAAACCGTCAAATCCAAGAGATGGAGTTACAGCCGCTAACTTTATAGATGCAGTAGGAGCTGTATACTGAAGACCGGAGCCCCACACAATCTCTACCTGTTTGTCATTAAACGTGTTCCAATCAGTAAAAGATAACCAACCATCAGTTGTGGTATCTGCTTGGGTCATAGAAACAACAACGTCACCTGAAGTGGGAGTAGCGTCTATTGGAGCTGTTCCAGTAACCGAGTGAACGTTTGCTGACCCTGTATAAATCTGTTGCCAACTAGATCCGTCATAGAAAAATAGCTGAGATACACTACCATCATAATAAAGTTTGCCAGTAGCAGGAACAGGAACTACTTCTGGTCTAAGAGTTATATCTTTTACAGATATATTACCGGAAGTATAATCGTCAGCATCATTTCTTAGGAACTTATCTTCAACCGCAGAAGCGGCTACTTTATCGGAAGTCGTAATCTGAAGTAGTTTTGAATCATCTATACCCCCGGCTAAATGGTCATTTACTATACCACCTGTCTTTATAGATAAGCCGTCTCCATCCAAGTCAAATTCTGTCATATCTGCCTTAACCGTCAGATACCCACCGGTGAACTGTAATCCAGAAATATTTGCTGTGCTATCGAATAGATTTACGTGGAATTTATTTGACATATCTAACCTAAGACCATCACCTGCTGTATAATCGGCCCCAGATGTTATTTGAATCCAAGTAGTTCCGTTCCAAACCATTACTTTATGCGTTGAAGTGTTAAAATATACCCTACCAGTTGATGTAATTGGATTAGTTGATAGATTCTCTAACCTAAGTCCGGACACTTGATTACCCATTGGATCTAACTGAATATCACCATATATTTTCATAGTATCTTCCTATAATACTTATTTAGTTATCTTCCACTTCATATAACAAGCCGGAATTAACTATATCTGCCGGAGTTACTCTATCAGTAGCTCCTACCATAAACTTTACACCCGCATATTCCCCAGCCTGCGATACAAGTTCACTACAAACAAAGGCATTTTTCATATCAATAGGGTCTAATTCCCTTTTTATTCGCAGAGCTATCATAATATACAAACATAATGCTTGAACAATGTCATACCAACTACCGACCTTACTCTTACAATACTCAACCATTTTCTCAGGAACGACTGGCTGATACGGGGACTTAAACCTATATACTCTATAAAAATTGTTCCGAAATACCTCTATACCCCTGATAGACACCCCAGATAATGGTGTAGCATCTATAACCATAGTCGTATCTCCCACATAAAGCATACCAACGTGGTCAAATTCAGAATCGGTCATCTTCCGAATATTGCTAAATATCCAACCCTTGTTTCTTACAAGTATAAGGTCACCTGTCTTATACATTAAATCACCACTGACCTTCTTCTATACATTTCAAGCTCCATATATCCATAAGAAGTCACATCAGCTTCAGGAACTGTTATTGTCCACTTGAACTTCAAATAACTTGGCAGTTCTTGGGAGCAGGTTTCTGTATTAAGCTCGTCGCCCATAGGAACATCATTTTGTAGTGGGTGTTTGTTGAGGTAATGGTCTACAACTAAATCGTCTCCGGTTGTGTTCTGATAGACTTGGCCGAGATACATATAATATCCACCATTAGGACAAAGAACTGTCATATCAGCATAAGATCCTTTAGTACAATTCATATAATAAAGAGAACCTTCCTTAAGCCAGATGGAATCACAGAATTGTATGATTACAGAAAATTGTTTCGTCCCGTCTGGAGCTCCATTCTCGTCGTCCACCCATCCAGCAGGTACAGACGCATCCCAAAATAATCTATTTCCACCGCCTATCACTGGAGCGCCTCCATTAGTGTCTCCACAAGTAGTAAATACAGTTGTGCAATCTAATGGTCTTGATTCTGACCTTGTGTATAACTTGCCTGAAGCATCTAATGAGGTTCCAAATATAGTGACTTCTGATGGACCTTGTGGTATTGGTATCGGTATATGGGCCGCTACTACTGCATCAACCGTATCAATCTCACCTTGCGTTATGTCGTCAAACAAAAGAACAGTAGTCTCCCAATATGTAGGATTCTGATGCGCCAAACTACCATAGAATCTAGCTCCGGTGTTTGGGTACACCGGCAAACCGGCAGCTATAATTTCTAAATTTAGTCTGTCTAAATTACACTCTTTCTGATATTTTCTTTCAATCATTTTATTATCTCCTATACAACTCTTCTAACTACTAACCTGCAATTACGAACTGACGCTGTTGCCGGTGTTGTCCCTAATGCAAACTGCAAATCGTAAGTATGGGAAGCGGCTGTCAAACTACTAATATATATCCCACTCCAAGGCAGGTAGTTTCCGGCACCAGTAGGAACATATTCGCATATACCAGCGATGGTCGTAGCAGTATCAAGTAATATTTGAATTCTCGCTGATTTGTTATTTGACGAACAGGTTATTTCGCAGGACCAGGTAAACTGGTAATTCCCGGCAACAGGAGCAGTGAATGTTAAAGTTCTCGCACTTGCAAACGTTGTAGTGCTATTATCTTGCTGGGTATCGGTAGACGCATAGGCGGAGTATATGTCGCTAGCGCTTACTCCTGCACTGTATCCGCTGATACCTGAATAGCCAGAGTATCCGCTGATGCCACTATAACCGGAATATCCGCTTATACCGGAATATCCGCTGTACCCACTTCTTCCACTATAACCGCTGATACCAGAGTACCCACTTACCGAACTGTATCCAGAATATCCCGAAGCCCCTGGATTTTGCCCAGAATATCCACTGTATCCAGAAGATGCGGCCATTCCGTCAAGTCCACTTATACCGCTATAACCAGAAAGTCCTAATCCAGAGTATCCGCTATAACCGCTTATTCCGGAATAACCACTAATGCCTGAATATCCAGAATATCCACTTGTACTGCTATATCCAGAATATCCACTTATACTGCTATATCCGCTATATCCGCTATTACCACTGTATCCACTTGATCCGACTGGACCTGTTCCGCCTATTGAAGTAATAGTAGTTTCGAGTTGGTTTGCGGTTAAAACTGTTCCGGCAGTATCACACGTAGCAAATACTTCTATATATTCATTCGTAGCAAGTTGAATAATATCATTTAAGCTTATAGAATGGTTTTCACCACCTGTTTTAGCCGCCTCACTCATTGCACTGGTGGTTATCGTAGTTCCACCTTTCGCAAAAGCTATTGTCATCAAAACAGCATTTGAGCCCGGACTTATTGCCGATGTGGTTTGAACTCTAAAATATTGAGTATTTGTACCTGTATATGTAAGTCTATTATTTGCCGGCATCGTGAAATTTAACAAATCGCCAGAAGTTGTAGTGCCCGCTACTTTATAATATGTACCTGCAACTGTAATTGTGGTTCCTGCGGGAGTGCTTACATAATACTCACCATAGGATACTGAAGGAGCAGAACCAGAATAACCGCTGGTACCGCTGTATCCACTATATCCACTTATGCCGATGTATCCACTAATTCCTGAGTAGCCAGAATATCCACTAATACCGCTGTAGCCGGAATATCCACTAATACCGCTGTAGCCGGAATATCCACTAATACCGCTGTAGCCGGAATATCCACTAATTCCTGAGTAGCCACTAATACCGCTGTAGCCGGAATAGCCACTAATTCCTGAGTAGCCAGAATATCCACTCGTTCCACTATAACCGGAATAGCCACTAATTCCTGAGTAGCCAGAATATCCACTGATACCACTATATCCGGAATATCCACTGATACCGCTGTACCCACTAATTCCAGAATATCCACTGATACCGCTGTATCCCGAATATCCGCTGATACCAGAATACCCACTAATGCCACTATAACCGCTATATCCACTTGTTCCTACCCCACTATATCCACTATATCCTGATATTCCGCTGTAACCGCTTATGCCGGAATACCCACTATATCCACTAATACCAGAGTAGCCGCTGTATCCACTAATACCAGAGTAGCCGCTGTATCCACTTATACCAGAGTAGCCGCTGATACCGGAATATCCGCTATATCCAGACGATCCAACAAAAGATTCTCCACTGTAGCCGGAATATCCGCTAACGCCACTATATCCTGAGTATCCGCTAATGCCACTATATCCGCTGTAGCCACTTATACCGGAGTATCCACTATAACCACTAATTCCACTATATCCAGAATAACCACTGATGCCACTATAACCGCTATATCCGCTTATACCGGAATATCCGCTGTACCCACTAATACCAGAATATCCGCTGTAGCCACTTATACCGGAATAGCCGCTTTCTCCTGAATAACCAGAGTATCCACTGATGCCAGAATATCCGCTTGTGCCTGAATAACCGCTGTAGCCGCTTATTCCTGAATACCCACTATATCCACTAATACCGGAATAACCGCTAATACCAGAATATCCGCTTATGCCGCTGTATCCGCTTTCACCAGAATATCCAGACGTTCCACTATATCCGCTATATCCACTTAATCCTGAATAACCGCTGTAACCTTGTAGTCCTGGTTCATCAGAGAAGTTTACTGGTCTTGCGAAGTCTTCTGGAACAGTTTGTAGGTTGAACCTTTTACCATACATAAATTCTATGTATTGAGTTGTTTCAAGGTTCTTAACTATTTCGCCACCGCCAGTATAAACATAATACGTAAGATACCAATTTCCAGCACTATAAGTCACCCGTGCGAAATACTCATTTCCAAGAGTATCAACTATTGGATTTAGATCGTCAGAATTTCTTAAATCAACGTAGTTCTTGGGTAAGTCTGTCGGAACACCTTCAGTAGTTCCTGCCGAAGTAACAGAGGTTTCCAACGTCATATAAGCAGAAATATCTTTAAAAGACGTTCCACTTACTCCACTATAAGAGCTACCAGATTGGACGTTCCCAATTATTTTTCTTCCTATCCAATCTGCCGAAGTCCCGGAGTAACCACTATACCCACTTATGCCGGAATATCCGCTATATCCAGATATTCCACTATAACCGCTGTATCCGCTGATACCAGAGTATCCGCTTATACCAGAGTAACCGCTTTCTCCGGAATAACCGCTATAACCGCTGTACCCACTAATTCCAGAATATCCACTGATACCGCTGTATCCAGAATACCCAGAAATACCACTATATCCAGAATAGCCGCTGATGCCGCTATATCCACTGTATCCACTGATACCGGAATATCCACTATAACCACTGATGCCGCTGTATCCGCTAATACCGGAATAACCGCTATATCCGCTGATGCCGCTATATCCACTATAACCGCTGATCCCGCTGTAGCCAGAGTATCCACTGATGCCGGAATATCCCGAATAACCACTAATGCCGGAATATCCGCTGATACCAGAATAGCCGCTGATACCACTATATCCTGAGTATCCGCTAATTCCACTATATCCACTTGTTCCACTATATCCCGAATAACCGCTGATACCGCTATATCCGGAGTACCCACTTATTCCGCTATAGCCAGAATAACCGCTGATGCCACTATATCCGGAGTACCCACTTATTCCGCTATAGCCAGAATAACCGCTGATGCCACTATAACCAGAATAACCGCTGATACCGCTGTAGCCAGACGTTCCACTATACCCACTATACCCACTGTATCCACTAATTCCGGAATATCCAGAATATCCGCTGATGCCACTATAACCGCTGTATCCACTAATTCCAGAATATCCACTATAGCCACTTATTCCAGAATATCCGCTGTAGCCGCTTATACCGGAATAGCCGCTATACCCACTATAACCGGAATAACCACTAATACCCGAATATCCACTGAATCCTGAATACCCAGAAATTGTAGCTGCCCCAGTAATATTTATTTGTAGTATCCCAGTTCCGTCTGGTTGAGGTTGGACATAAAGAGGATATTGACTTCCTCCGGAATTTCCGTTTAGTTGCATTCGGTGAATACCAGTTCCGTCAGGTTCCGGACACGCAGCTAACGGATATTCAGCATATCCGAAATAACCGCTCGCAGTACTTAGACCAGAATATCCCTTGTGTCCTAAATTATTAAGTTGTTGATTAAGTCTTACTATACTCACGTTATAACCTCACTAATAGAAGTAAGTCTATTTCCAGCTCCATAAGTCATTGTTGTTGTAAGTGTCCTTCCCCAAGCATCAGTATCTACAACAGAACTAACCCTGTCCGTTCCACCGACATATGTTATAGTAGTTTGAACAGCTTGGAATCTCTCTACAGTAGGCATAGACAAATCAGGACCAATCACACCAGCCCCAATTCTATAACCTATATCAGTAGATACCCCAGTAGGATATTTTCTAACCTGTAATTGTTCGGTTGCTATTTCTACACTTATAACTGCATCTACTTTTAACCTACCGTCGCTTGTCAACGTAAGAGGAAAAGTATCGTTGTTTACTAATGTTGGAGCAGCGCTTAAATACAAACCCAATGGAAGAGTATTCAAACCTACGGCAGAAGTGGTTTCATTCCCAACTGTTGCCCTAACATCACTATTTGCATCCTTTATCTCAACTGCCCCGATTTCAATGTCAGAGTAAAAACTGCTTGTAGTTTGAAAACCAGTTCCTGACATTTTTAAGCTCCTCTTGGGATAAACTGTAATTTATGTGGTTCTAATATCTTATTTAATGTTTGTTGGTATCCGGTAATATTCTCTACGTGAGAGAACTTGTTCTCTATATCCTTATAATCGAACTTTATGCCTAAACTTGATAACGTGTCCTGAGCCTTCATAATATACTCTTGAGTATGTAAGTTAGGATCTGTGGTATCGTCATAATCGTTATATCTGACCTTAAAACCGTCGTAGGATGCGATATAAGCCTTTAACCCTACCTTGTGTCTGGATAACTCGTTTTTGAGGCTCCTGAACGTGTTTATGTCTGCTTTTGAGGGTTGTAGGGTGTGGTTTGGGTGGTTATGGACACCTATAACCGTATCAGCACCTAGTTCTAATGCCTGGTCTACTATGTCCTTTGTATTGAACCTAACCGACTTATAGTCCCCACTTGCTATATCAAATCTCTTATTCTGGATAACCTTGTTCTGCTTTAAATAGAAGACACTCTGAACTTCCTGAGTTCTCTTTCCTATGGCGTCAAGTTCTCGTTTGAGGTAGTCATTAGAAAAGAAAATTTCTTCAAAGAGTTTATCTATTTTCTCTAATATAAGCATTAACCGGGGCCCCCTATAACACAATCTTCTGTTAAAATAGCTACGTTTGTATTAGCATTAGATATAGCCCAAACCGAAAGAATAGGACGTTCCGGCTCTTGCGCTCCCCTATTTTCCATACCGAATGATAGGGCTTCATTGACCCCTAAGGGATATCCAATTGCTTGTGTTATCGTATTGTTAGGGTATATCCACAAAGTTCCAGGACCCAGATTTTTAACAAGGATGGAATTGACTTGCACTCCACTATCAACCATCATAACCGGGACCGCCGTTACAACTAAACGGATAACTCCCCAACCTCTTCTAATATCACCCATATAAGATATTTAGTTTAGAGGTAGTTAGATAGATTGTAGGAATGATTTGATATCGTCTAGCATTTTTACTACGAGGTCTTTTACAGCGTCCTGCGAGGATCCCTTACTGGGATTGTCTTTCTTATCGTCTTTCGGAGGATTTTCGGTTACTTCTGGTGGGAGAGTAGATTGCTTATCCGACTGAGCGTCGGCTTTCTCTTCCTCAGTAGGATTTATAACTTTGTATTCCGGCATCTTGTCTATCTTAACGATAGTTTCAAGATTCTCGCCGCTCTCTGATAATAGGTGTAGTTTATTCATACACTTATTATTTAGTTACTGATAGGGATTAAAGTTTGAGGTCTTTGAGGATTTGGTGGGTTGAATCGTCTATGTTCTTATTTATTATGGTAGTAAATGGAACTTTATAGAGCCGAAGAAATCCATATATAGCCTCATCAATCCTCTTCTGCATCTCTTCGTTTGAGTGCCTAAGGTTATCTTTTAGAGGAAACTTCCTACCAGGCTTTATGTAATAAATCTTATCGTAAGTATGAATATCAGCAAGGCATAGGTCTTGAAGCTCTTGTATCCACTTCCTATCCTTCTTGCTTGAAGTATCTGCTTTCCAAACCCCATAGATATACGATATGAATATAGGACTATCGCATATAAGATAATCATACTCAATTTCAAGAGCATCATTCAGTAACCGCTTCCAAGTCTGAAATATTAGAAACTGTTCTGATATATGCTGTGGGTGACCATACCTCTCAATATAATCTCTTGGGTATTCTATGATATACCGGGCATTTTTATTTCTTATTTTTAGTTGCGTTACAAGATTAAGACTTAGGGTAGTCTTACCGGCAGCCGGAGCTCCGACAAGAGTAATTATCCTTGACCGGGGCCTCATCTTTTCCTGGAACTCTTTATATACTCGTTCACATTCCTGTCTTTCTGTTTCTATCATATATATTTCCGTAAGGTCTTTATAGTAAATTCCTCAAGAGCTTTTACATTTGGTTTATCTGGTAAAGTGCTAATAAGAGCAAGTTCTTCCAGTTTCTTTTCAAGGTCGTTGGAAAAATCCAATATTTTATTAATAGGCCACTTACCCAACTTAACGTCCAATATAAGTTGACGTTCTTTAAGTGG